>ENA-OWND01001608-OWND01001608.1-metagenome-genome-assembly--contig:-NODE-1608-length-13426-cov-8.789021_pt1 | contig 13426 bp, 16 predicted proteins | sample MGYA00245342_ERZ651119 | MGnify/ENA primary metagenome ERZ651119 (study PRJEB26857, sample SAMEA4031756) | metagenome | biome: human; feature: oral; material: saliva | place: Philippines | collected 2014...
GGTCGACCAAAATAGGGTGTTTTCCAAACGACTGACAATGAGATTGTTACAGAGGCGCTACGTAGTGATTTTCTTTGTGTGGCGAAAAACAAAAACCGGTTGCCTTATTTCTTCGTAAGACAACCGGTTTCTTTGGTTTTATTCGTTCTCCTTATCCTTGAGGATCATGTGAGTGTGGTTCATACCTTCGGCAACTTTGCCAGGCTCTCTGCTATCTGCTCGTCGGTAGGTATGAGGTCGGACATTGAGCCGTCGTTGAACTTCTCGTATGCCAAGAGGTCGAAATAGCCCGTGCCTGTCAGCCCGAAGAGTATTGTCTTTTCCTCGCCTGTTGCCTTGCATTTCAGTGCCTCGTCGATAGCAGCGCGTATGGCGTGAGAGCTCTCCGGTGCAGGCAGTATTCCTTCAACGCGTGCAAACTGCTCTGCAGCCTCAAAGACGCTGGTCTGCTCGACGGTGCGTGCCTCCATCAGACCGTCGTCGTAGAGCTGTGAGAGTATTGTGCTCATGCCGTGGAAGCGAAGACCGCCGGCATGGCTGGCAAAAGGGATGAACTGGCTGCCGAGTGTGTACATCTTTGACAGTGGGCATATCATACCCGTGTCGCAGAAGTCGTAAGCGTATTTGCCGCGTGTGAAGCTTGGACATGAAGCCGGCTCTACGGCAATAATCTGATAGTCAGCCTCGCCACGGAGCTTCTCGCCTACGAACGGACTTATTAGTCCGCCGAGGTTTGAGCCACCGCCTGCACAGCCTATGACGATGTCGGGCTTGATGCCATACTTATCGCATGCCTTCTTTGCCTCAAGTCCGATGATTGACTGATGCAGCAGTACCTGATTGAATACAGAGCCGAGCACATAACGATAGCCGTCGGCAGTGACAGCAGCCTCGACAGCTTCGGAGATGGCACAGCCAAGGCTTCCTGTTGTGCCGGGGTGCTCATGAAGAATCTTTCGCCCCACTTCTGTGGTTGTCGAAGGCGACGGTGTGACGTTTGCACCATAGGTACGCATCACTTCCCGACGGAAAGGTTTCTGCTCATAGCTGACCTTCACCATATAGACACGGCAGTCGAGCCCAAAGTATGCACACGCCATGCTCAGTGCTGTGCCCCACTGACCGGCACCGGTCTCGGTGGTGACGCCCTTCAGTCCCTGCTTTTTAGCGTAGTAAGCCTGTGCTATCGCAGAGTTAAGTTTATGACTGCCCGAGGTGTTGTTGCCCTCGAACTTATAGTATATCTTTGCAGGTGTAGCGAGTGCTTTCTCAAGGAAATAAGCACGAACCAGCGGTGCCGGGCGGTACATTCGGTAGAAGTCTTGTATTTCGGCAGGTATATCAAACCATTTGGTGTCGTTGTCAAGCTCCTGCTTGCATAGCTCTGCACAGAACACATGCTCAAGGTCAGTCTGTGTCATCGGCTGTAGCGTGACAGGGTCGAGCAACGGTGCGGGCTTGTTCTTCATGTCAGCACGCACATTATACCACTGTGTGGGAATCTCGTTTTCCGTAAGATAAATCTTATATGGAATCTTTTCGCTCATTATTTCAGTATATTAGAATGACTTAATCCGGCTGCAAAAGTAATCATTATCTGCAATTCAGCCAAACAATTATCTGCTTAATTGTAATGAAAAACCGTTTTTTGCTTAAAAGGTGTTAAGTCAATTATGTTTTTCGCGTGTTTATATCGTAAAATGAAAGAAAACTCTTACTTTTGTAATCGAAATCGTTTCAGGGCAAACGAACGGTTTCTGAGATATTATAATAAATAAGGTAATAAAGATGAACTATATAAATTCAACATTCGCACGCTGCTGTTATGACAATCGTTGTGATTGGCACTGCTGTCGTATGTAATAATGTTGAATCGAGGTATACATACTTATATGACAAGCGGCTTGCCAATTCACGGTAAGCCGCTTGTCCTTTTCTTGAAACACAAAGTATTGACACATTAATTATAAACATTATGATTTACAATTCGATAACACAACTTATTGGACGTACGCCATTAGTAGAAATAACAGGTCTTGAGGGTCAGCAGGCTCGATTGGCAGTAAAAATAGAATCGTTCAACCCCGGTGGCAGTGTCAAGGACCGTATTGCCTTTGCTATGGTAAAGGATGCCGAAGAGCGTGGTTTGCTTAAGTCCGGTTCTACAATCATAGAACCGACAAGTGGCAATACCGGCGTCGGTCTGGCTATGGTCAGTGCTGCGTTAGGCTACAAGGCTATCTTCACTATGCCGGAGAGTATGAGTGTGGAGCGCCGAAACCTGCTTCGTGCTTACGGAGCGCAGATAGAACTCACTCCCGGTGCAGAAGGTATGAAAGGTGCTATTGCCAAGGCAGAAGAACTCAGGCAGTCGATACCCGGTGCAGTAATCCTTGGTCAGTTCGTCAACCCTGCCAACCCTGCTGTGCATGAACGTACGACAGGTGAGGAAATTTGGGCAGATACCGACGGCGCTGTAGATATTATTGTCGGTGGTGTAGGTACGGGTGGTACCATCAGCGGCAGTGGTCGTACACTAAAGGCTCATAAGCCTGAGGTCTGCGTAGTGGCTGTCGAGCCGGCGGCATCGGCGGTTCTCTCTACAGGAATGGCTGGAAAGCATAAGATTCAAGGCATCGGAGCTGGCTTCGTTCCTGCAACATACGACGCAGCAACAATCGACCGGATTATTACTGTCGACGACGATGATGCTTTCGACGCTGCCCGTCTGTTGGCTCGTCAGTATGGCGTGCTTGTTGGAATCTCTTCAGGTGCTTCGTTTCATGCAGCAAAGACACTCGCTGCTGATGCAGCAAATGCGGGCAAACTGATTGTCGCTATACTGCCTGACACTGGCGAACGCTATCTGTCAACCGCTTTATTTGAACAATAAAAAAGCCTCTTGACAATGAAGATTTCAAAAGAACAACTTTGTCTGCTCATCGAGTGGGTGCGCTATTATGTGTTCCCTGATGTGGCTGAACGTCCTGCGCCTTACGATGCGCAGACGATGATTGGCGAGATTCTGCGCCGACAGATTTCTGTATTTCCGGAGGTTGAAGATGCTCAAGAGACGGTGAATCAGTTTATTGACCATCTTCCTGAGTTGTCGCGCCTTATTCATACCGACGTCAAGGCCGTGCGCCATAACGACCCTGCGGTAAGGAGCACGTGCGAGGTAGTGCTGTGCTATCCTGTTGTGACAGTAATGCTCCACTATCGCACCGCCCACCGTCTGTATCAGTTAGGTGTGCCGATACTGCCTCGAATGATTGCCGAACTGGCACATTCGCAGACCGGTGTCGACATACACCCTGCTGCAGAGATAGGCGAATACTTTGCCTTCGACCACGGCACGGGCATCGTGATAGGTGCCACGTCGGTGATTGGCAATCATGTAATGCTCTATCAGGGCGTCACACTCGGTGCACGTAATTTCCAGTATACGGAAGACGGCGATCCTATGGACATACCGCGTCACCCTATCCTCGAGGATAATGTGACGGTATATTCGAACTCGTCGCTGCTAGGACGTATACGTATAGGTCATGATACCATAATTGGTGGTAACGTATGGCTGACACATGATGTGCCGCCGGAGTCGCGCATACTTCAGGGGCGCGCCATAGAGCAGTATTTCTGCAATGGCTCAGGAATATAGATAAGCACCTTTATTATATAATCCCAAACAGGGCATCAGGCAGTGTCATGTTTTTCGTATTAGATTGCTGTATATCGGGAAAAAGACATGACGTTAGCCGTGACGGTGTTATTCTGTGCCGTGCAATTGTGTATCTGGCAGGTTTCTTTTGTTTCTTGGGTGGTGCATGAGAATCTCTTCGCGCAGTGTTGTGGTGTCTATGTGAGCGTAAATCTCTGTCGTGCCTATGCTCTCATGCCCAAGCATTGCCTGTATAACCCGTAGGTCGGCACCGCCTTTAAGGAGTTCCGTTGCAAAGGAATGGCGCAGGGTGTGAGGAGAGATGGTCTTATTTATGCCTGCCTCCACCGCCTGACGTTTTATCATTATCAGTATCATGGTTCGTGTCAGATGTGCTCCTCGGCGGTTTAGGAACACGTAATCCTCCTCACCGGGCTTTATCGGTAGCAGGTTGCGGTTGTAGAACCACAACTGCAATTCCTTTATTGCCTTTCCGGAAATAGGAACGAGCCGCTCCTTGCTGCCCTTGCCCAATACGCGGATAAAGCGCTCGTCGAGGAAAAGATTCGACAGTTTCAGATTGACAAGTTCCGACACTCGCAGCCCACAAGAGAAGAGTACTTCTATTATAGCTTTATTGCGTTGCCCTTCTGGCTTGCTAAGGTCTATCGACTCCTCGAGAGAATCAACCTCCTGAGTGGTGAGAACTTCGGGCAGATGCTCGCCCATCTGTGGCGATTCAAGCAGTTCGGAAGGGTCGTTGTCTATGAATCCGTCGATGAGCAGGAAACGATAGAACGACCGCACGCCGCTGAGAATACGTGCCTGTGTGGCAGCACCGACGCCATGCTCATGTATGGATAGTGCGAAACGCTGAAGGTCTTCAAGCTCGAGAGCCTGCGGCAAGCAGCCCTCATCATTGCAGAAGTTAAGCAGATAGCCGAGGTCATGCCGATAAGCATCGATGGTATTCTTCGAATAGTTGCGTTCGAGCTTCAGATGCCGTATGTATTTTTCTATAATCTTATCCACTGCCGTAGGTTTTTCTATTTAAACCATTATCATCGGCAAAGATAATTTTTTTTCGTCGAAAAAGAAAACTTCTTTAAAGTTTTTCATTCTTGAAATTATTGATTACCTTTGCATATAAAGCGGAAAAGACGAAAAGAGAATGAAAATATTAATCATCAACGGTCCTAATCTCAATCTTCTCGGTACTCGCGAGCCTGACATCTATGGCAGCATTTCATTCGAGAGTTACATTCATGACTTGCGGCTACAGTTCCCCGATGTGGAACTGGCATATTTCCAGAGCAACATCGAGGGTGAGCTGATCGACAAGATGCAGGAGGTTGGATTTACGTATGACGGTATAGTTCTCAATGCCGGTGCATATACACACACCAGCATTGCACTGGGCGATTGCATACGTTCGCTTACAACACCCGTCGTTGAGGTGCATATCTCGAACATTCACCGGCGCGAGGAATACCGCCATAAGTCGCTGCTTGCCGCTGCTTGTCGTGGTGTGATATGCGGTTTCGGTCTGAAGTCCTACGAACTGGCTGTAAAGAGCCTCATCTGAATGAGCATCGAAGAATACATAAGGGCTCACATTGACAAGGAGCCGGAGCATCTCTATAACCTCTATCGTGCAACCAACATCGAGTTGCTCCACGGTCGTATGGCATCAGGACATCTGCAAGGACGGTTGCTAAAGATGCTCGTAAAGATGATCCGTCCTAAGAACATCCTTGAGATAGGCACCTTTGCCGGCTACAGCGCTATCTGCTTGGCAGAAGGACTCGAAGAAGGAGGAAAGGTATACACCTTTGAGATTAACGACGAGCAGGAGGATTTCACCCGCCCGTGGATAGAATCATCGGCTATGGCAGACAGAATAGAGTTCATCATCGGCGACGCCATAGAGCAGGCTCCGCGCCTTGGGGTGGAGTTCGACATGGCTTTCATCGATGGCGACAAGCGTACATACATCGAGTCCTATGAGATGGTGATGCAGGTACTGCGTCAGGGAGGTTTTATTCTCGCCGACAATACATTGTGGGACGAGCATGTGGTCGACCCGCAATATGCCAAAGACGCACAGACCCGCGGCATATTGCAGTTCAACGACCATGTGGCTGCCGACGACCGCGTGGAGAAAGTCATACTGCCTTTAAGAGACGGACTGACACTCATACGCAAGAAAGATACCCCTGATTCATAAGGACTTCATTTTATTGAAACAATTATATCAAGACAATAATGCAGGAAACAAGACAAAACAGGATAGCACGTCTGCTGCAAAAGGAACTGAGTCTGATTTTTCAGGCACAGACACGTAGCATGCACGGAGTAATGGTCAGTGTGACAAACGTAAAGATCAGTCCCGACCTTAGTATATGCACTGCCTATCTAAGCATCTTCCCCTCAGAAAAGGGAAGCGAGATTATCACCAATATAACAAAGAATGCTTCGCAGGTACGCTATGAGCTCGGCACTCGTGTGAGGAATCAGTTGCGCATCATTCCCGAGCTACGGTTCCATATCGACGACAGTCTCGACTATATAGAAAATATTGACCGACTGCTGAAGAAATAGCCGCCTGATGAACTTTCCCCTTTTCATTGCATCGCGTTACACCGTATCGAAGAAAAGCACTAATGCGATTAACATCATCAGTGGCATCAGTGTCATTGGTGTGACCGTCGTTACTATGGCATTGGTAGTGGTGTTGAGCGTGTTCAACGGTTTCGACGACTTGATGGCTACGATGCTTACCAACTTCGACCCGCAGCTTGTTGTAGTGCCCGAAAAAGGCAAGACAATCATTGCCGACGACCCGGTCATTACCCGGATCAAGGGCATGGAGCAGATAGAAGTGGCAACGGAATGTGTCGAGGAACTTGCGATGGCGGTCTACAACGGAAATATGATGATGGTGACGATGAAAGGCGTAGAGGATAATTTCGCCGAACTGACTCATATATCTGATATAATGTATGGTAAAGACGAGTTCTGCCTGCATGCCGGAGTGCTCGAGTATGCCATCCCAGGAATAGGCATTGCACAGCAACTGGGCACCGATGTCAATTGGAAGAACTACCTACAGATATATGCCCCACAGCGCGAAGGACAACTCGACATGAGCAATCCCGAGAGCGGTTTTGTCGTTGATTCATTGGCATTGCCTGGCAGCGTGTTCGCCGTAGGACAAGCCAAATGCGACAAAAAATACATTCTCTGCCCGATAGCCTTTGCCCGTCGTCTGTTCGGAATGCAGGGCGAGATGACATCGCTCGCCCTAAGGCTCAAGCCGACAGCCGACTTTGAAACTACCAAACGCGAGATAAAACGACTGGCAGGCGACAAGTATAAGGTGCTCGATCGTTTCGAGCAGCAGGCTGACACGTTCAGAATAATGCAGATAGAGAAGATAATGGCTTATATCTTACTGACATTCATTCTCATTGTAGCGTGCGCCAACATCATCGGCAGCATCTCGATGCTCATCATCGACAAGAGGCATGACGTGGAGACACTGCGCAATCTTGGTGCGAGCGAGAAACAGATATCGCGCATCTTTCTCTTCGAGGGACGCATCATATCAGCTATCGGTGCAGTGCTGGGTGTATTGCTCGGACTGCTCTTATGCTGGTTGCAACAGGAGTTCGGACTGGTTAAAATGGGTAACGGCAGCAATTTCATCATCAGCGCCTATCCTGTAAGCGTACATTACAACGACGTCTTGTTTGTTTTCATCACGGTTATTGTCGTCGGCTGGGTAGCAGTATGGTATCCTGTACGCTACATGAGCCGTCGCCTGCTTGAGAAATGATGTCCTCTCATCAATGCGGAACGTGATAAATCACGCCACTACGCTGGCGCATTGCGAGTCATTTACATTTACCGAGGTATGATTTCGTGTTTATAATTGGCATGGCTGGTGCCATTGCCCGGTATACACAAATCCTTCGTCAGAGAAGAAATTATCTCGCACTCGTGTTGTGAATAAATTCAACAAAACGGCTGTATGTGTGGATAGAACAGCCTTTTTGTTGGGATTATTCACTGGCATCCGGAAGTAAGCGAAAAAGTAAAGAATCGCAATGGAAAGACGACATAAATTTATCGGAGAGATGTCGGCGACGTCAAGAATAGCAGAGATCATCACACGGTGAGTGCCTGCATCAAGGCAGCAAGCCTTTCACTATCCTGTCGTTACCGAACTGATCCTTGATCACTGCCACTTCCTGAAAACCATAACTACGCAGCACGTCGGCGGTCTCTTCGCCGTAGGCACGGTTTATCTCGAACAATAACTTTCCGCCGGACAGCAGATGACCTTTGGCAAAATGCGTTATCGCCTTATAGAACAGCAACGGGTCGTTATCGGGCACAAACAGCGCCGAGTGTGGCTCATGGTCGATCACATGGCTGTCCATCTCCGCACGTTCCTTATTACATATATATGGTGGATTGCTGACAATCACCGAATAGTCAGTAGACAGAAGAGCCGTCTGCGCCTCGTTGAGTATGTCGGTCTTGATGAAATTAGTGTGCGTCGCACCTAACTGCGTTGCGTTGCCCTTGGCTATGCGTATGGCGTCGGCGCTGATATCTATGGCATCGACAACGTAATCAGTGTTTGTTTCCTCCAGAGCCTTGTCAATGCTTATGGCAATACATCCCGAGCCTGTGCCTATATCCATAATCCGCAATGGCTGCCGGCAGCCGTAGATCGATGTCAATACCTGCGTTATCAGTTCCTCTGTCTCTATTCGTGGGATAAGCACTCTGGGCTCTACATGGAATATTCTCGCGCAGAACTCCGCCTCGCCAAGCACATACTGTACCGGCTCGCCGTCGGCAATACGCCCTATGATGCCGGTCAGTTCAGCCTTATCCTTTTCGCTCATTGTCTCGATTCCACGGCACAGCACATCAGTCCACGAAAGTGCAAACCGACGTTCGAGCACCATTCTTGTTATAGCACGAGCCTCGCCCGGGTCATAGCATGCTGAGAGTTGTGAGATAATGTTGCGGTAGTTCATCAAGACAGTGTAAGTGGTGTGTAAACTTACTTCGCCACCAACGAGACAAAGAGCAACGATAAAAATATAATATTCCTTAGTTTTCTCATTTGTCAGAAACAGCCGGTGTTTGGTTATATCCTGTACCCCGACCGAGAATCGAACTCGGAACTAATCTTTAGGAGAGACTTGTTATATCCATTTAACTATCAGGGCGCGCAAAAGGAAAAAGACATTGTATTGCCATATCGCAATGGGAGTATTGTCTTTTTCCGGAATACAAAATTAATATTTTAATTCGATATTACAAAACTATTTCGTATGTTTTGCTTTTTGTCGGGTCCTTTTTTGGGTGCGCAGGCAAAGCACTGCAGAGACCGAAAATATTAGCGTTTGCAACAGACTCTTTTTCAGTACATAGAAATTAATGTTTTATATCTTACCAGCCGATGCTCACACCGACTGTTGTCGTCGAGAACTGTGGACCGTAACCCTCGCGGAGAACATTCTTCGGAGAGAACTTCATCCATATACCGAAGTCGTGGAGCTGGAAACTGCCTACCCATTCGAGGCTTACGCGGTTCACTCTTGGTCTGTTCTGCTTTTCAGTTATATTCCTTCCGTTGGCATCCTTATACTTCGTCTTCACGCTCAATCCGTCGTTGAAAGAAACCACCGGACCGAAGCGGAAGTAACATTCTCTGAAAAACTTATAGCGTGCGGTCAGCGCGAGTGTATTGGAAATAACCTTTATGCGCGAGAATTTCGGTGTTATGCCGCTTTCGTATGGTGCAAAACCCACCACCTTGTTATCGTCGATGAAGAAGCGGTAGTTGTCGACCATGCGGTAGTTGCGCCACTCCAGACCATAGTTTAAGGAGAAACTGAACCTTGTCTTCGGCAAGTGCCATGTGATTTTTGCCAGGTTAGGCCACCATATATCAATACTGCGGAAAGGGTCGATATCCAACTCCTTCGGAGCGCCTGAGACGATGTTTCCACCAAAGAGCAGAGCCAAGCCAATAGAGGCTTCGACATATCCCCTGTCACTGCCGGGGTTATTATTCTTGAAAAGAGGCAGCGACATATCAAATTCTTTCTTCGGAACCTTGTTCTCTTTCAATAGCATCGGTTCGCTGTTATTGACATCGAAATTCATCGAGTAGCGATAGTTGCTATTGTCGCCGTTGCCGAAAATCTTTAAATCCACGTTACCGTCGTTGCGTACTATGCTCACAGAGTCGGGACGTATAACGGTGAGTGTGTCGTTCTGTGCCTTTGCAGCTACTGCCATAGCAGTGAGAGCAAACAGTAATAGAGTCTTTTTCATATCAGTAGGAGTTGATTTATTTGAACTTTTTCTTTATTTCTTCTATCGTTGCAGTGCCTTCCATATACACCACGATGACCTGATTTCCGTCGCCTTTAAGCGATGTGTCCTTATAGAATATATAGCGCGATATGCCAGTGTCGCTGTTAGTATCGAGAGTGTAGATGGCGTAATACAGATGTCCGCCTATTTCCATTACCTGCCTGTCGTCAGCTTTTTTGCCGTCAGCTCTCACAGCATCCTCCATGATCTTTGCCAGAGAAGCTGATTTCGTTTTGTCGAGGAGCATGAAACTGTGATAGAACGTAAGGTCATATCTTCGCAGTTTCTTGCCCGAGACATAAAGTTCTTTCGTGCCCTCGGTACGTCGTTTTTGGTCGTTGCTCATGAACTTGCTGATATTAAGTTGCCGGCTCTGCGCACTGACTACTGTTGTCAGGAGCATCAGCATGAGCATCATAACTGTTCGTTTCATACGCTAAAACATTATTTAATTGAATATTATCGCCATGTCGTTCTCTATGGAATTGTCGTCGGTTGCATTGAGTAGCATCGCCATCTGGCGGTCCATCTCGCCTATCACTTCCTCGTGGCTTGTGGTGGTGTGGCTGGCGGCAATCATTATGCAGTCGTCGGTGCTCCTGCCGAGGAAAGGCACTATGACAATGAGAGCCGCAATGACAGCAGCCACAGCCGCAAACCATGTCTTTCTCCTGCCGGCGGTGGCAGTCGTCTTATAGCCGTAAGCCTCAGCAGCGACAAGCATAAAGCCCATGACCGTCTTCACATCATCGAAGTCTGAATCGGTCGTGACGGCAAGAAACTCGCGCAGCTCGCGCTCTTCTGCCAGTGTTGTCGCTGCATCGAAATATTTCTCTGCAAGGTCTTTGTAGTATGCTTTCTGTCTCATTGTCTTCGTTCGTTATAAATTTCTCTGATTCTTCGTCGTGCTCTCGACAACTGCATCCTGACGGCAGTGGGCTGAAGCCCTGTTTCGCGTGCAATGTCGTCGTAGTCTTTTCCTTCGTAGTCGCGCAGGTGGATGATGCGCCGCTGAGTGGCTGTAAGTTGTTGTTCGATAATCGTCTCTATGTCATTTATCAGTTCCTCGTGTGAGCTGTCGCCGGTGGTGTCCTCTACGGTTATCTCTTCATTTATCTCCGTCGTGGCGATATGTCGTTTCCGCCGGCGGTCGATCGATAGGTTTTTCACCGTTGTCACAGCCAGCGCTGCGCTGTAATGAGCATCGTCAATGCTGTCGACTCTCTGCCATAGCTTCAGGAAAGCATCCTGCAGTGTGTCCTCGGCATCGGAGTCGCTATGAAGGAACCTCCGAGCTATCGACCGCAGTCGTTCTCGTTCACGGGTGAAGGTATCTATCAGCATCAACTTACTCATTGTGACTTTTGTTGCTTTCTGTCTATATAACGAAGGTTTCTTGTATTTGTAACAGATAGTGTCCTAAATATTTTTCAAAAAAGTGAAGGAAGTTGTTTTCACTAAGGCAAAAAAGTATTATCTTAGTGTTTGTTCAAAACCAAACCTTCCTTCCGTGGCAAAGATAACACTTTTCGCTCAAGTAATCCAACAATTACCCAAAGATTTAATCAAATCTCTGATTAAAAAGCATGGAACGGACAAACATTCCAAGGGTTTTAACACATGGAGCCACCTTGTGAGCATGATATTCTGTCTGTTCGCCGACTGCGTATCCCTGCGTGAGATAAGTAACGGTCTTCACTCCACCAATGACAACCTGAATCATTTGGGTATCCTTCGCGCTCCTTCCAAGTCAAACATCGCTTATCAGAATGAAAAACGCTCCTGAGCGTTCTTTCGTGACTGCTATTACACGCTTTTGAATTATTTCGGACAGCAGGTGAGGTTCTCCGGACGTAAGTTCCGTTTCAAGAATGCCGTCTATGCCCTCGACTCCACCATTATCACCCTTTGTACCGAGGTCTACGATTGGGCGCACTATACCCATTCAAAAGGGGCAGTAAAACTGCACACGCTACTGAACTTCAGCACGCTTCTTCCTGAATATGTGCATATTACAGACGGAAAGGCGGGTGATAACACGGCGGCAAGGCATGTGCAGGTGAAGCCCGGCAGCATCGTTGTGAGCGACCGTGGTTACTTTGACACGCGTCTTCTGAACTTTTGGGACAGCACAAAGGTGTTCTTTGTAGTCAGAGTCAAGGATAACCTGATTTATGAGCGCATGGAAGAGCGTGACCTGCCTGACAACGCTCACCCGGAAGTACTCATTGATGAGATAGTGATACTCAAGGGAAACGGAACAGCCCGGCAATACCCCAGACCCATACGGAGAATTGCCGTGTACAATGCCCGGCACGACTTCACCATAGAGCTGCTGACCAACAATATGAAACTTTCCGCAGGAACCATTGCCGGGTTATACAAGGCAAGATGGGATGTTGAAGTCTTCTTCCGAAACCTCAAACAGAACTTCCATATAAAGAGTTTTGTGGGAACCTCATCCAATGCCGTAGAGATACAGATATGGACGGCGCTCATCACCATATTGCTCTTTGCTATGCTCAAACAGCATGCAGAATACAAACGGCACTTTTCGAATCTTGTTTCATCGCTAAGGCTCAACACATTTACGAAAATTGACCTGTATCAATGGATAAATGAGCCATTCACGCCACCGCCTGAGAACAAATCTGAGACAATAAGGGGGTATGTACAATTTACCGTTGGAACAAAATACGTCAAATCATATGATTTGATGCAACTTTGTATGCGTTTTCACAAAAATCATTTAGGACACTATTGGGAAAAAGAGGATCTGCCTATTTTGACACACCCTCTTTACACCTAATTATTTAGAACTAAATGATTATCAAGAAGTTATTCTAACAACTCCTAATTTGGAGCATTACCATTGATTGGAATAAGCAAATACATATCATGTTTCTTTTCTATTCTAAATTTCGCATTACCTTTCTTGATTTTTAGTTTTCTTATACTAGGATCAAATATTATACCAGTTTGTATTTTCTCTGGTATAAAATACCAGTCTTGTGTATAAATGATTCTTTTGTTTTGAACAAAAATCATTCTATCACTTGTGTCTTCGAACTCATTAAACTGTATACCTAAATCTTTATTAATCTCCTCCAAAGAGCATTTACTAGAAAAATAATAACATATATCCCAGTTGAAGCTAAAACAAGAAGAAAAGTCTACAATACAATTTATGCTATCTTGCTGCCAATGATTCGAAACTATATTATGGCGTAATGGACATTTGGTAGGCTGAAACCTCACGGAATTCTTTTATTTACTACCTTTGCAGCATTTTAAAACCTATGAATAAAAAACTGTATCTTCTGTAATAGCTCAAATGTTAAAAAGAATGGGCATCGACGT
>ENA-OWND01001612-OWND01001612.1-metagenome-genome-assembly--contig:-NODE-1612-length-13400-cov-4.020382_pt1 | contig 13400 bp, 8 predicted proteins | sample MGYA00245342_ERZ651119 | MGnify/ENA primary metagenome ERZ651119 (study PRJEB26857, sample SAMEA4031756) | metagenome | biome: human; feature: oral; material: saliva | place: Philippines | collected 2014...
TCGAGCGGCGGGCGTGCGGCGGGCTTTGCCGCAGGCGAAAATGCGGTGCCGACTTGCGGCGCTGCGAGGAGGGCCAGCAGCGTGAGGCCGGCGAGAAGAGTGTGTTTCATTGGGTTGAATTGGTTCGTGCCGACGAATTTACGAAAACTCCCCGTTGTTGCCTAAATTGACGCAGCAAAACTTTGCCGATCGGCATGAAACTTTTACTTTTGCGCCCGATTCCCTAACAAAGACAGCTTACCCATGAATTTTTCGTTCCGTGATCTACTGCGTGAGGCCACGCAGCCTGCCACGCTTCGCTCCATCCCGTTCATTCTTTTCGGGTGTCTCGTGGCGGCGGTGGCTTTGGTCTATTTCATCAACCCTTATGGCATCGTGCCGGGTGGTGCTTTCGGCGCCAGCATTGTGATTCATGCCATTTTCCCCTCGATGGCCATCGGCACCTTGGGACTGATGATCCAAATCCCGCTGATGCTCATCTCGATGGTGGTGCTCGGCGGGCGTTTGGGGGTGCGCACCATCGTGGCGGCGGTGGCTCTTCCGCTCATGGTCAATTTGCTCACCGAATTGAGCTATCCTGCCGGCGAGGCCATGCGCACACTCGATCCCACTCAGCTGCTCGGCGGACATTTAGACCTGACCCACGATTTGATTGTGAGCAGCTTGATCGGCGGCGTGCTGCTGGGCATCGGCACCGGCTTGGTGATTCGTCAGCAGGCTTCGAGCGGAGGCAGTGACATCGTGGCGATGATTCTCAACAAGTACACCGGCATCCCGTTTTCCTATTGCATGATGCTCGTTGACGGCTCGATCGTGCTGGCCGGGCTCTTGGTGATCGGCATGGGCGTGGGGCTAAATGTGGGCAGCGCGGAGCCTCGTTCGTGGATGCTCTCGTTCTATTCGCTCATCACAATGTTTGCCATCGCCCGCTCCATCGGGGTGGTGGTGAGCGGCACGACCGATGCGAAATTGGTGCACATCATTTGCACGCCCGAGGAGGGCAGCGTGTTGCGCAACTGGATTCTCAACACGCTTGACCGCACCGCCACGCGCTCCCCGTCCTATGGTTTGTACAGCGAACAGGAGAAAGAGATCTTGCTCCTCGTGGTGCGCCAGAAAGAATTGCCCGCCATCACGGCCGGCGTCAAGGAGTTGGCACCCGATTGCTTTGTTGTGGTGACCGACGCCTACGACGCTTACGGTTATCGTTGGAAGGCGCTCCCCGATGCGGGGACGGTGCAAATCCGTTGAGCCATGAAAAGCAACGGATGGCTGTTGACCCCACTTTATCGCTTGCCCTCCCCGCTCGGCCCTTTGCTTTTGGCCGGACGGGGAGGGTGGCTTTCGGGGCTATGGTTCGAGGGCGCACGCCATTGCCCCGCGCCGCACCCTGCGGAGATCCGGCCACAACGCATTGCCTTGGAATGGGACGGGGCGCATGCGGCGGTTGCGAATCTGCCTCCCTTTGTCGAGACCACGCTGCGGTGGTTGCGCGCTTACTTTTCGGGACTTTTGCCGTTGCCGCCTCTGCCTGATCTCGATTTGCGCGGCACTCCATTTCAATTGGCCGTGTGGCGCGAGTTGCTCGATGTGCCTTTTGCCACGACCATGTCTTATGGTGCCTTGGCGCTCCGCGTGGCCCACCGATGGCCGCGCCCTTCGGTAGGTGTGCGTGCCGTGGCGGGCGCCGTGGGGCGCAACCCCGTTTCGATTCTTGTGCCGTGTCACCGGATTGTGGGCGCGCGCGGTGCGCTCGGGGGCTATGCCGGCGGAGTGGAGCGCAAGGTGACGCTGTTGGCACACGAGGGAAAGTGGGGCGACGGCCGCGGCGAGGCGAACAGTGACTGGTTTTTTGGCGGCCCTCCGCAATAGGCGCCGCGGCGTGCCGGCACTCGGATTCTGCTGCGGCGACTGTGCACGAAAAAGCAGATGTTCGCTCTCCGCCCCGGCGTCCGGACACAAAAAATCCCCTCGCGATCTTTCGATCGTGAGGGGATTTGTTTTCCACTTGGAGGCGCGGCGACGTTACTCCGCCGCTGCCGTGCGATGGCATCAAACGACGCCTTGCGCCATCATGGCTTTGGCCACTTTCATGAAGCCGGCCACGTTGGCACCGCGCACGTAGTTCACATAGCCGTCGGCATCTGTGCCGTGTTCCACACACTGGCGATGAATGCCGTGCATGATTTGGTGCAAACGCTTGTCGACATCTTCTGCCGACCAGCTGAGGTGGAGCGCATTCTGGCTCATTTCGAGACCGGAAGTGGCCACGCCGCCGGCGTTGACGGCCTTGCCCGGTGCGAAAAGCATCTTGTGCTCGATGAATTTGTCGATGGCTTCGGGGGTGCATCCCATGTTGGAGATTTCACCAACGCAGAGCACGCCGTTGTCAATGAGGTGTTGTGCGTCGTCGCCGTCGAGTTCGTTTTGCGTGGCGCAGGGCAAGGCCACGTCGACCTTGACTTCCCACGGACGTTTGCCCTCGAAGAATTGAGCACCGGGGAATTCCTCAGCATAGGGGGCCACAATGTCATTGCCGGAGGCACGCAATTCGAGCATGTAGTCGATTTTCTCTCCGCTGATGCCTTCGGGGTCGTAAATGTAGCCGTCGGGACCACTGATGGTGACAACTTTGGCACCGAGTTGCGTGGCTTTTGTCGCTGCACCCCAGGCCACATTGCCGAAACCGGAGATGGCGACGGTCTTTCCTTTGATGTCGTGGCCTGCACGCTCGAGCATTTCACGCACAAAGTAGAGGCCGCCGAAGCCGGTTGCCTCGGGGCGGATGAGACTGCCGCCGAATTCGAGGTTCTTGCCGGTGAGCACGCCGGAGAAATCGCGCGTGAGGCGCTTGTACTGTCCGAAGAGATAACCGATTTCGCGGGCACCTACGCCGATATCGCCGGCGGGGACGTCGACTTCGGGGCCGATGTGGCGATAGAGTTCGGTCATGAACGACTGGCAGAAGCGCATGATCTCAGCGTCGCTCTTGCCGCGCGGCGAGAAGTCGGAACCGCCTTTGCCGCCGCCCATGGGAAGCGTGGTGAGCGCGTTCTTGAAGGTTTGTTCGAAGCCGAGAAATTTCAGAATGCTGAGGTTTACCGACGCGTGGAAACGGAGTCCGCCCTTGTAAGGACCGATGGCGGAGTTGAATTGCACGCGGTAGCCGATGTTGACCTGCACTTTGCCTTTGTCATCGACCCAGGGCACGCGGAAAGTGATGATGCGTTCGGGTTCAACCAGGCGTTCGAGCAGAGAAGCGCGCTCCCATTCGGGGTGTTGATCGTAGATGTCAGCGATGCTGAGGAGCACTTCGTGAACGGCTTGGAGGTACTCTTTCTCACCGGGGTGGCGAGCTTCGAGTTGCTGCATGAAAAGTTCGATATTCATGGCGCTTTGTTGTTTGCGGGCGGTGAGTTCGTGTTGTTTTCGCACGACCGGCGGTCGAATTCAGCGACGGAAATCGGGAATTCTCCCAATTTCCGGGCATCATTTTCCCGCTTTTCGGTCTTTGCTTCCGATTTCTTCGATCTTGTTCAAGGGAAAGAGGGGAGTGCCGGGCGAGTGCAACACGAACAGCCCAATTGGTTATTTAATCATCTCACAGCCCATGTAGGGTTGCAGGGCTTTGGGAATGCGGATGCCTTCGGGCGTTTGGAAATCCTCGAGGATGGCGGCAACAATGCGGGGCAATGCAAGAGCGGAGCCATTGAGGGTGTGGCAAAGTTCGATCTTCTTGTCTTCGGCTCGACGATAGCGGCAGTGAAGACGGTTGGCTTGATAACAATCGAAGTTGGAAACGGAGGAAACTTCGAGCCAGCGACCCTGTGCTTCGGAGTAAACTTCGAAGTCATAGCACAGTGCTGCAGTGAAACTCATGTCGCCGCCGCAAAGACGGAGGATGCGGTAGGGAAGTTCGAGTTTCTGAAGCAGACCTTCCACGTGGGCCAACATTTCGTCGTGACTTTGCTGCGAATGTTCGGGACGATCGATGCGCACCAATTCGATTTTCGAGAACTCGTGCAGGCGATTCAGACCGCGAACGTCCTTGCCGTAGCTGCCGGCCTCGCGACGGAAACACTGGGTGTAGGCACAGTTTTTGATGGGCAGCTCACTTTCGTCGAGGATCACGTCGCGGTAGATGTTCGTGACGGGGACTTCGGCCGTGGGAATGAGATAAAGGTTGTCGAGGTCGCAGTGATACATCTGTCCCTCCTTGTCGGGCAGCTGGCCGGTGCCGTAGCCCGAGGCTTCGTTGACCACCGTGGGCGGCATGATCTCCAAGTAGCCGGCTGCACGTGCCTCATCGAGGAAGAAGTTGATGAGTGCGCGCTGCAAACGTGCACCCCATCCTTTGTAGACGGGGAAGCCTGCGCCTGTAATTTTGACGCCGAGATCGAAATCGATGAGATCATATTTTTTTGCCAGCTCCCAGTGGGGCAGGGGATTGGAGGGAAGGGGCGTTTCGTGGCCGCCGGTCTTCACAACGAGGTTGTCATCAGCACCCACTCCCTCGGGAACGATGTCATAAGGCACGTTCGGGATGGTGTAGAGGAGTTGTGTGCGTTCTTCCTCAGCTGCTTTTTTGAGTTCCTCGAGCTCTGCGCTGCGCGATTTGAGTTCTGCCACACGCGCCTTGGCGGCTTCTGCCTCTTCCTTCTGGCCGGCCTTCATGAAGGCACCGATATTCTTGGCAAGTGTCTTTTGTTCGGCGAGCACAGCGTCGAGTTCCGCCTGTGCGCTCTTGCGTTTGCCGTCAATGTTGAGCACCGCTTCGATGGCCTCTCGGGCTCCTGCGAAATGTTTCTTTTCCAAGCCGCGAATCACGGCTTCTTTATCTTCGTTGATTTGTTTAATCGTCAGCATGTAGGCTATTTGTCATATTTGGTTTCCGCAAAAGTAGCACAATAAATCGGGAAATAAGCACCTTTCCCCCCAATTCTTTTCTACTTCGCGTCTCCTATTGTGGTTAATGTTCCGCCCGATGCTTCGCATATCGTGCAACCACTACGCTGATCGTCGTGGCAGAGGCGTAAGTCGGCGTGGTGTTACAGACGAGTCGGCGCCTATTCTTTTACCTCTTCCCACCATCGGCGGAAAGTCTGCGATCCGTTGTTCAAGTCCACTACTTCGCCGATGCGGGGCGTGAGCAACGGCAAGTTTTCACGCACCGCGGCGGCAGAAAGCAGGCGAAGGGGCTCGTCCCAATCGTGGCGAGCGAGTGCATATTTGCTGTTGTGAATGGAAAGTACATGTCGCGGTGCCAGATCGCGAATGGCCTGTACCACTTGCTCGGGCATCATGTGAATGTAGGCCCAATCTTCATTGTATTGCCCGTTTTCGATCAGCGCCCAATCGATGGTTCCAAAGCGTTGGCGGATCTTTTTGAAGCGGTCGTCGTAACCGCCGTCGCCCGAAAGGTAGATTTTACGCGTGGGACTCTCGATGAGGAAAGACGCCCAGAGGGTATTGCCGGGATGCAAGGAGCGTCCCGAGAAATGTTGCGTGGACAAGCAGTGGAGTTTGACGCCGTTTCCCACCACTGCCTCCTCGTCCCAGTCCAGTTCCGTGATGCGGTGGGCGGGATATCCCCAGCGTTCGAGGTGTTCGCCGACACCAAGCGGACAAATCACCCGGCCGACGCGCCGACGAATGGATTTCACGGTGCGGTAGTCGAGATGATCATAGTGATCGTGGGTGATGATGAGCACGTCTACGGGGGGAAGATCCTCGATTTGATAGCCGTCTGCCCCTTTGAAGGGGACAAACATCCAAGAGAAGGGAGAGGCTGCTTTGAGAACGGGGTCAACGAGGAAGGTGAGTCCATCGGTGCGGAGAAACACGGACGAGTGTCCGAGCCAGACCAAGGCGTTGTCATTGTTGTGCGCCAACGAATCGAGCGCGGTGTGGACAATGGGGAGAGGATTCGTAGGTTTGAGACGGGCGGGACGGTCGAAAAGAAAATCGCGAAGGCGCTGTACAAACGACTTTGATCCGGTCATTGTGGGTGCATTGCGAAGGTTGTGAAAACGACCGTTGAGATAGTGCGGCGAGCGTTCGATACGAGCCAGACGTTCGCCTCGCGGTGCACGACCGAACGCGGGGTGTTGAAGCACAATGACGGTGATAAGCGCCACGCCGAGGAGGATGGAAAATAGAATAGTCATGAATCGTTTCATATTAAGTGAGGGTCGTATAGTGTTGTGTTGCACCGGTCGCGCATTACCTGTGGTTGCTGTGCTCCGGTTCCGAAGCATAAGGTCGCGCGCCGCCTTTTTGCAGCTTGTGGTGCCCTTGATCAGTAAAGACGCATGCCGAACTATCCTCAGGCGGCCTGTCCTTTTGGGAACCCCGTGCTCTCTTTTGAAACAAGTGCCCACATTTTGAAAGCGATGCGCAGGCTTCGGAGTGCCGATGACGGTTTTGAAATGCAATTATCGTGCCCGATGAGATTATGTCTCGCATTCCGATGGAAAACTCCCGTGTTTTATGGTTTCCTTCAAAGAAGAAAAGGGGCGCACGCATTGGTGCTGCCCCTTTTCCGTAAAGTCTCTATATAGTGTCCCAAAGAAAGATGTTTATTCTTCGTCGTGCTGTGCGTGTTCGGCAATGAGCTTTTGTTGCAAATCACCGGGCACGAGCTCGTAGCTGGCAAATTTCATGATGAACGACGCCCGTCCTCCCGTGAGACTGGAGAGTGTGGTGGCGTAGCTGCTCATTTCGCTGAGCGGCACCTTGGCCTGCAGCTTTTCGTATCCGTTTTCGGAGGTCATGCCCACTATCATGCCGCGTCGACCTTGGAGATCGCTCATGACATCGCCCATCTTTTCGGAGGGCACAAAGACCTCTACATCATAGATGGGTTCGAGAATCTTGGGACCTGCTTCGCGGAAGGCGGCAGAGAAGGCGTTGCGACCGGCCAACATGAAGGACACTTCATTGCTGTCGACGGGGTGCATCTTGCCGTCGTAGACAATGACGCGCACGTCGCGGGCATACGATCCGGTGAGCGGACCTTGTTCCATGCGGCTCATCACGCCTTTGAGAATCGCGGGCATGAAGCGGGTGTCAATGGCACCGCCCACGACGCTATTGATGAACACCAGTTTTCCGCCCCACTCGAGATTCACTTCTTCCTTACCGCGCGGCGTGATGCGGATCTCCTGATTGCCGAATTTGAACAGGGTGGGTTCGGGCATTCCTTCGAAGTAAGGTTCGACGATGAGGTGCACTTCGCCGAATTGTCCCGCACCGCCCGATTGTTTCTTGTGGCGATAGTCGGCACGTGCCGGTTTGGTGATGGTTTCGCGGTAAGGGATGCGCTGTTCGCTGAATTCCACTTTGATCTTGTCGATGTTTTCGAGAATCCATTTCAGTGTGCGCAAGTGGAATTCGCCTTGTCCGTGTACGAGGATTTGACGCAATTCTTTGCTCTGTTCCACCACCCACGTGGGATCTTCCTGACGCAAACGAGTGAGTGCGGCCATCATTTTTTCGGTGTCGGCTTCGTTGACGGCGCGGATGGCACGTGTGAACTTGGAATTGGGATATTTGATGAAATTGAAGCGGTGTTCGCACTGTTTTCCGTTGAGCGTATTGCCGGTGCGCACGTCCTTTAGTTTCACCGTACAGCCGATGTCACCTGCCGAAAGCTGTTCCACCTTTTCGCGGTTGGCGCCGGAGCAGACAAAGAGTTGCGCCATGCGTTCTTTCGAACCACGGTCGGCGTTGGTCAAGTCGTCTCCTTCGTGCACCACGCCGCTCATGACTTTGAAATACTGCACTTCGCCAATGTGGGGTTCGACTCCCGTTTTGAAGAAGTAGACACTCGTGGGGGCCTTCTCGTCGGGGTTGACCTCTTCGCCGCGTGTGTTGTGTACTTTGGGCATCTCGTCGACGAAAGGTACCACATTGCCCAAGAATTCCATGAGGCGTCCCACGCCCATGTCTTTTCCAGCACAGACACAGAAGACAGGGAAGATGCTGCGCGTGACCAATCCTTTGCGAATGCCCTCACGCATTTCATCTTCGGTGAGTTGTTCGGTCTCAAAGAACTTTTCCATCAGGCTTTCGTCGTTCTCTGCCGCGGCTTCCACCAAGGCTTTGTGCATGGCTTGCGCCTTCTCGAGTTCCTCAGCGGGGATGTCTTCCACGAGCGGTTCTCCTCCCTCTTCTTTCCACGTGAGTTTCTTCATGAGGATCACGTCGATGAGGCTATTGAATGCCGGGCCGGTGGCGAGAGGATACTGCACAGGCACCACTTTCGGGCCGTAAACATTGCGCAGATCGTCGAGGATCAGTTCGTAGTCGCAGTTTTCATGGTCGAGCTGGTTGACGAGAAAGATGACGGGTTTGCCGAGTTTCTCGGTATAGCGGAAGTGGTTTTGCGTTCCCACCTCGACACCGAATGCGCCGTTGAGGAGTAGCAGTGCCGTGTCCGTCACATTGAGGGCCGTCATGGCCGCGCCGACGAAATCATCGGAACCCGGGCAGTCGATGAGGTTGAGTTTCTTGCCTTTCCACTCCACATGGAATGCTGTGGCAAAGACAGAATATCCGTATTCCTGTTCGACGGGAAAATAGTCGGAAACGGTGTTCTTTTGGGTGATGCGTCCGCGCCGCGGAAGTGCGCCGGCGTGGTAGAGAAGGCACTCTGTGAGCGTGGTTTTTCCGGAACGATCGTTACCGAGGAGGGCGATGTTTTTGATGTCGTGCGAATTGTAGACCTTCATGTTGGGTAGAGATTTAGGCAGAGCCGTTGAACGGAGGTCGAGAGGCGTTGTATTAACCAAATAATGGGTTTTATGTATTGGTATTGCCAAGTCGACCTTTTATTTTCGGCCGCAAATTACGAAGAAAATCCGAATGAGCAAATTTTTGAGCGGAAAAATCATTTTTCTTCGCGCATTTTCCATCGTGAGCCGGTTGGTACTTTCCTCCCTTGCGTGTTTTCAGTGGGGCACAAAGGGGAAGGCAAGAGAGAAGAGGAGGCGAAGGAACTCTCTTGCGGAGTGACAAAAAACAGCAGAGCAGCTTCCCGGAAAGGAAGCTGCTCCGATAGGTGATAACGGGGGGGTGCTATTATTTGTTCATCGTAGCCAAGAATTCTTCGTTGGAGAGCGAATTTTCGAGGTTCTTCTTCACGAAGTTCATGGCTTCCATGCTGTTCATGTCGCCCATATAGTTGCGCAACACATACATTCGGTTGAGCGTATTTTCGTCGAGCAGGAGGTCGTCGCGGCGTGTGGAACTTTGAATGAGGTTGACTGCCGGGAAAATGCGTTTGTTGGCGAGCGAGCGATCGAGCTGGAGCTCCATGTTGCCCGTTCCTTTGAATTCTTCGAAGATGACCTCATCCATTTTCGATCCGGTGTCGATGAGCGCCGTGGCGATAATGGTGAGCGAGCCGCCGCCTTCGATGTTGCGGGCCGCACCGAAGAATCGTTTTGGTTTCTGCAGTGCGTTGGCGTCCACACCACCGGTCAGAATTTTGCCCGATGCAGGCGCAGTGGTGTTGAAGGCGCGTGCCAATCGGGTGATGGAGTCGAGGAAAATCACGACATCGTGCCCGCACTCGACCATGCGTTTGGCTTTGTCGAGCACCATTTGTGCGATGCGCACGTGGCGGGTGGCGGGTTCGTCGAAGGTCGAAGCAATGACTTCGGCGTTGACGGTGCGCGCCATGTCTGTCACTTCCTCCGGTCGCTCGTCGATGAGGAGCATCATGAGATAAGTGTCGGGATAGTTGGCAGCAATGGCGTTGGCAATCTGTTTCATCAAGATCGTCTTACCCGTTTTGGGTTGTGCCACGATGAGTGCGCGCTGACCTTTACCGATGGGGGAGAACAGATCGACGACGCGGCAGGCCAGCGGCGTGTTGCGTCCATTCGACAGTTTGAATTGTTCGTCGGGAAAGAGCGGGGTGAGATGTTCGAACGCCACGCGATCGCGCACTTGTCGGGGATCGAGCCCGTTGATGCGGTCGATGCTCACCAGCGAGAAATACTTTTCTCCTTCGCGCGGCACTTTGACTTTGCATTCCACCACGTCGCCCATTTTCAGTGCGTAGCTGCGGATCTGATATTGGGAGACAAACACATCGTCGGGCGAAGGCATATAATTATAGTCCGACGAGCGGAGAAAACCAATGCCTTGCGGGTCGATTTCGAGTACGCCGCAGGCCTCGATGAGGAGGTCCTTTTGTTCGGGCATCGGCGCCGTGGGCGGCACCTTCCCTTCGGCACGCGCTTGGAGCTGCTGCTGCACGAGAATGTCGTCCTTGAAACGATGGAATTTCGGCACTGTGTGTTGTTCCGCGGGCACGTAGGCCGGTGCGGGTCGCGAGTAGGAGTCGCTTTCTGCGAAGTTGTAGTCGTTGAAGTCGACCACCGGCACATCTTCCACGATGATGAAGTCCGTGCCGTCGGCCGGTTGTCCGTTGTTCGCCGTCGGCGCACTCGAAGGTTCGGCGCTCGTCGCATTTTGTTCGCCTGTAGCGGCTGCTTCGCTGCGGAGCCGGAAGTGTTCGGAGAGCGATGAGAGAGCCGCCCCGGTTTCTTCCTTCTCGCTGTTGGCCGCTTGTTGTTTCATTTGTTCGACGATGAAATCCGGCAGATCCTCGTCTTCCTGTGCTTGCGCCGCAGCGGTGTTTTCTTGCTGCGCGGCGGGCTGGTCCGCGTTCTTAGATTCCGGTGCCGCCTCGCCCGAGTTGGAGGCGTTCGCCTTGTTCTCCTCTTCCGCCGCCGCTGTCGAGGCGGCCCGCTCCTTCTGCTCTTGCTCTTCCGCTGCCTTTTTGGCTTCTACCTCCGCCTTGGTGGGACGCCCTCTTCTGCGTTTGGGTGCCTCGGCGACGACTTCCCCTGCGCCCACGAGTGCTTCGGCAGCGGCCGCCGCCTCCACACGGGCTTTTTCGGCGATTTGCTTTTTCGCAGCGCGCTCATCGCGCGCACTGTCGAAGCGTTCGCTTTCTCCGGCCTGCGTGGCAGAATAGACATGGTCGTGTGGAGCTGATGCGATGCGCCGTCTTTTGGGGGCGGCATCGCTGTCGACGGTGCTCATTTCAGCTTGTTTATCCAAAATGTCGTAAACGAGCTGTGCTTTCACGTCGCTATAACTGTTGGGCGTCTTCATTTCGACGGCTATTGCTTTCAGCTCATCGACGCTCATCGAGAGGAGTTGCTCTTTGGTATGTTGAGGCATAAGAGGATGGGGTAGTGTTCGGGAATAGATCGCAGGAAGAATGGCATCACGCGAGGAGATGCAAAGTGATAAGTCTGAAGATGGGGTGGAATCACGGTAAAAATCCGACAACGGAGGATGGAAAATGCCTGCTACATTCATTTTCACGACGCGAATTTACGAACAAATCATGGTAACGGACGAAAACTCCCCTTGTTTTTTTGTACTTTCGCTTGTAAAATACCCTCTTTCGTATGGCGACTCCCTATCTCGACATCCAAAATTTGACGAAAAGCATCGGCGACCTGGTGCTGTTTGAAAACATCTCGTTCAGTGTGTCCGAAGGTCAACACGTCGGTTTGATTGCGCGCAACGGAGCCGGCAAATCGACCCTCCTCGGGCTGATCGCCGGTAAGGACAGTGCCGACAGCGGCGACATTGTGTTCCAGAAAGGTCTGCGCGTGGGCATGCTCGAGCAGCAACCGGATTTCGATCCCGAAATGTCCGTGTTGCAGGCCGTGGCCGGTCGTTTGCGTGCAGAATATGCTTCCCTGCTCATCGCCGAAGAAGGCGGCGAACTCCAATCGCACACCGCCACCTTCGACGCCGATGAGGAATGGAACGACATCCAGTTGCGCGCCAAGCAGATTCTCACGCAGCTCAAAATCGATAAACTCGACAAGCCCGTGGGATTGCTTTCCGGCGGTCAGCGCAAACGTGTAGCCCTGGCCTCGGTGCTGATTGCCAACCCCGATTTGCTCATCCTCGACGAACCGACCAACCACCTCGATGTGGAAATGATCGAGTGGTTGGAGAAGTATTTGCAGCGCAACACCAAAGCTCTGTTGCTCGTCACGCACGACCGTTACTTTCTCGACCGGGTGTGCCAAACCATCGTCGAGCTGGACGATCGCACCGCCTACACCTATCGCGGCAACTACGCCTACTACCTCGAGAAGCGTGATGAGCGCATCGCCACCACCAACGCCAACATCGACCGGGCGCGCAACCTCTATCGCAAGGAACTCGACTGGATGCGTCGCCAACCGCAGGCACGCGGCCACAAAAGCCGTTCGCGCAAGGAGGCCTTTTACGAATTGGAGCAACAAGCCCGTCGGCGCACCGAAGAGCGCGCCGCCCGCCTGAATGTGAAGGCCGGTTACATCGGTTCGAAGATCTTTGAGGCGGAATATGTGTCCAAAGCCTTCGACGATGGGGTGGTGATCCTCAAAGATTTCTACTACAATTTTTCGCGCTTTGAGAAAATGGGCATCGTGGGCAACAACGGCACGGGGAAAACCACCTTCATCCGTATGCTGCTCGGCGAGGTACCGCCCACGTCCGGTCGTTTTGTGATCGGCGAAACAGTGAAGTTCGGCTATTTCTCGCAAGAAGGGATGCCTGTAGATGAGCAAATGAAGGTGATCGACGTGGTGCGTCGAGTGGCCGAAACCGTCGATCTCGGCGGCGGCCGCCATCTCACAGCCATGCAGTTTCTCAATCATTTTCTCTTCCCCCCGGCACGTCAGCAAGACTACGTCTACAAGTTGTCGGGCGGCGAACGCCGACGACTGCAACTCTGTCTGGTGCTGATGCAGGCGCCCAATTTCCTCATTCTCGACGAACCGACCAACGATCTCGACATCGCCACGCTGCAACTGCTCGAAGAGTATCTGGCCGACTTCCGCGGGTGTGTCATTGTGGTGAGCCACGACCGTTATTTCATGGACCGCGTGGTCGATCACCTGTTGGTGTTCCGCGGACAGGGCGTGGTCGAAGATTTCCCCGGCAACTATTCGCAATATCGCGAGTTCCGCGAACTCAAAGAGAAAGAGGAGGTGCGCGAACAGCGCGACCGCAATTCTGCTGCCGAGGGGCGCAAACCGGTGCTCGAAGGCAGCGACCGCAAGCGCAAACTCACCTTCAAAGAAAAACAAGAATACGAAGCGCTGGGGCGCGACATCGAGGCTTTGGAAGCCGAGAAAGCGCAGCTCCACGAGGCCTTAGCCTCCGGACAGCTCAGCGTGGAGGAAATCACCGCCCACTCCAAGCGCTTGCCGCTGCTCGACGAGGAGCTCGACGAGAAGTCGATGCGTTGGCTCGAACTGTCGGAATGGGCCTGACAGAAGTTGAACCCCAAGTCACAACACGCACATGAAACCATTGGCAGAACGTTTGCGCCCGCTTTCGCTCGACACCTACGTCGGGCAGCAACACTTGGT
>ENA-OWND01001614-OWND01001614.1-metagenome-genome-assembly--contig:-NODE-1614-length-13391-cov-22.544841_pt1 | contig 13391 bp, 24 predicted proteins | sample MGYA00245342_ERZ651119 | MGnify/ENA primary metagenome ERZ651119 (study PRJEB26857, sample SAMEA4031756) | metagenome | biome: human; feature: oral; material: saliva | place: Philippines | collected 2014...
CCTTGAATTGTGCGAAGCGTGCTTGCTCCTCGGCAGTCATTTCAACTTTTACTTTTTCCATTTTCTTTTTCTTTTTTGATGATTACTCTTATTTTTTTATTTACCTCATTAAGTTCTGTTATTGTTAGCTCTCTGAATAGCTTTCCTGCTATTCGTGGGTTCTTACAGAAAGCATCTACGGTTGCCCAGTCGGTGGTGTCCAGCCCATATATTTGTAGCTGGTGCAGAACTCCGCTGCGTGCCTTGCGCAATGCTGCCTGCTTCAGGGCTACTTTATTATCATTATTTACCACCCGCTCCATGTCGCGGCACATAACGCCGTACTCCCACTCGGAGGTTTCCTTGAGCGACTTTGTGCGCCCCTGAGTGTATTGCCATACAAGCGTATCCTTGTCGGCGTAGGGTAGCTGCTTCAGTAAGGCGTAGAAGCGTGCATAATTTCTTTCTCCTGCCATAAATTAGTCGTCGTTTATCCATTTTTTAACTTGCTCGTACCAAACATTACAATTTTTTGAGCGTTGATATTCAGGTGTCCCCTCTTCCCAACAATCGGGGCAAAAGTAAGGGTGATTATCTGTTACGCCGAGGTTGCGTACATGCCACCCCTCGTGTATCAACCATTGAACGATAAGTATCACAGACGTACAACAATACGGCTTCAAAGCCTGTCGCTCTTTGTCGGAATACATGGTTGGCACTTCTATTGTCTTGCCACAACAAGAGCATTTTACAAGTTCTGTCTTGCCAAATAAACTTCTTTTTATTTCTTTCGCTTCCATATCATTTTATTTTGTAGGTTAATACGGGGCGGCGGTTGCGCAGCACATCTAACACCGTTATGCCTTCGTCTTCCTCGACACGAGTGCCTATCGTACTTCTGATGCTTCGCTTTATGTCGGTATTTTTGTGCCATTCGTAAATACAAAAATTAATGTACCGCTCCAATTCCTGCCAAAAGCCGGGCGTATCTTCTACTTCGTCCTCGCCGTAGCGGCATACCACTTGCCATTGCAAGTCCAGAAGCCATGCTGGCTTTCTGCTGCATACTGAATAGCGGTACAACTTTCCTTTCTTTCTTCCTTCCATATAAAAGACCTCCTTTTATTTTACTTTTTTATCGTTTTACTTTCTCCTTCTTTCCACTCAATAGTTACAACGGCATTGAGCCTACCGCTGCCTTTACATATTGGGCATTCCTTTTTATACAGCACTTGATACTCGTCCTCTTGCCAGTGGAATCCATTTCCTTGGCAATATGGGCAACTATGCCCTCGGCTTTCGAGGCTCTCTGTCATTCGCCCACCTGGAATCATTCGCCCTGGCGTTATTTCCACAATTCTTTTTTCTCTACTCATATCCTATTGTATTTCTAATTGTACGTGGAAGTGAAATTCCTTGCACAGGCGTTTCACCTGTATTGTCTTGAATGGCTCACTATCGTATGGGAAAAATATTGTGCGCTCACGTGTTATCGCTCTCACGCCTTTCTTTCGTAACCGATAGAGTAGGTTGTCTCGCTTACTTGCCATACCATTAAATACTTTAAATATATGTTTGTTCCCTTGTTGTACGGCACATTTCCCTTTCTTGAAAACTGCCATTGTTTGCTGTTCTTTTCATATTATCTCAATTGAATATTATTTATTTTTTGCACTCCAATACTCTTCGGCTTTTTCTGCCCAAATGGTATAATAGCCGAGATTGCCACGATAACGTCCCTTGCTTATTGCCCGATAGCCCTCCACCCATATTTTCAGCGATGCGCTGTACATCGCACTTTGGGCGGTGCGCCCCCACGGTTTCAAGCCGTCAGCCTGACTGACAAAAATTATCAACTTATTTTTGTGCTGGTCGATGAACTCCTCATATTGTTTCAAATCAATATGCGCATACTGAAAGCTATCCACCACCACGATGTCGGGCGAACGCCGACGCTTTAGCCGGGTGTCAAGTTCTTTTAAGCTCTCATTAAGTAATATAAAGCGTCGCCCGACATCGCCCATACCGACACGCATAAGGGCGTTTTGCATTGTCAAGCTGTCGCCCTCTTCCAAGCTGTCATAGGCTACCTTGCCGTATCGGGTAAGCTCTTTGCAAAGCTGCAACACAAATGACGTCTTACCGTTGCCGCTGCGCCCCCAAATGAACCATACGCCGTTTTGTTCGGGCTGCCCGAAGGCTTCCTGCAGCGCACCCTCGAACGCATACACCTCCCTGTTTTTTCGCATCAAATCTACCATACTCAATGCTTTTTTCATTTCCTTTTAAATATCGTTTAAATGCCCTTTAAATGTTACTTTATTCTCTTTTGCTTGTGCACAGCTTTCTTCACCCTGCGCAAATCGAAGTCGTACTGCTCGGCATCTTTCATTACCGCCGATGTCTGCTTTTCGTTCAAGCCGTTGCCTGCACAGATGGCGTAAACATCGTTGGGCGATGTGCGCTCCACCTCGAAGAACTTGCGCCCCATGCGGCTGTGTATTTCGTTGTAGCCGCATTTGTTATATCGCAAGCCCATTTGCATGCGCCGTTTGATGTAGCTTGTTGAAAAGAACACGATACCGCACTTATCCTCCAAGCGATTGTATAGGTCGATGAAGTAGTGGAATACACGTTCCGTTAGTTTGTCAGCTTCGTCGAATATCAGCAATGGTTCGTCCATCTGCACAAGGCTGTCGATAATGCGGTCGAGCAGCTCGCGGATGCTGTAACCTTCCGTTCTTAACCCCACCTTGCGGGCTATTTCACGCACAAAGTCGCTTTTGCGCATATCTTCGCTGCAAAGCACGTAAAATGCTTCGCGCTGTTCGGCGGCAAAAAGGCGTGCCGTGGTTGTCTTTCCGCAGCCTGCATCACCCACCACCCACGTTACATTTTTCCACTCCTTGGCGTCATTCAGGGCAAACACCATTTCTTTATATGCCGTTGTTTCCACTATTTGCCAGCCGTCGCCCTGCTTGTAACCGATTTGCGATGCAACGTTTTTCCACATTTCGTCGCTGACATTATTCCAGTTGCCTTTCAGCAGCTGGCTTACCGTTGCAGCGCTGATACCCGCAAGGCTTTGCGCCGCCTTGTTCTGACTGCCATACTTAACCACGTAGGCTTTTAAACTCTCTGTTATCTGCTGTTTTTCGCTTGTTCTCATTGATTTACATTTTTAAGTTGTTATAATTTATCCGCCGTCTTCCGCTCATCGTACAGAACTTCTTCCCAGCCAATATTTGAAATCTTCTTTGTATGCTGTCCCAGCTCCACCACTTCGGCGCGGCTGTCGCTTTTGAGCCTGTCCATGCGGTCGTACACCTGTTGCTGCTGCTCTGCGGTCAAACCCTTGGGCTTTGGATAATACAGCCCGTTCTGCTCGGGGTCAGTACCATGTCGTTGGGCAATGTTCCTGCCCGCTACCACACGTTCTATTCTGTCTTGCTTGCCACGCTCAATATCAGCATGTATGCGTGCCTTTTCTTCGGCGCTCTGGTCTTGCATTGCACGGTGTATCTGCATATACGGCTTCGCAACAGTGCAGAAGTGCAGCTTTTTAGCGCGGTCGATATAATAGAGATTTACCGTCGTCATATCCATTGGGTCGTATTGCACGTAGAATTTCTCCCACGTGTGCAGGCGCCGCCATTCCCTGTCGGGTATCGTTTCGCCGTTCTCATCAGTAGTGAATACCTCCCAGTGGTAGGACTTCTTGTCAATGGTCATCTTTATGCCGCTGTCGGTGAACGTTACGGGCTTTTCACTCATTATCCAAAACATATCCTGCATTTCGTACTTGCCAACGGCAGGTGTGTCTTCGTTCACGCTGCCCTCGTAAAGTGCCATGCGGCTGCTGTCGTGCTTTGGGTGCTTTGCTTCGTTCCACTCTTCGCGGCACTGGGCATACAGCTCACATAATTCCTGATATGTCGGTAATTTGTCGCGGTTGGCTGCCACCATCTCCATGTTGGGGCGGCTCGTCAGCTTCTTTGCCGTAACGTTCTGCCCGGTAAAGTTGAAGTAACGTGCCAACACCTGCTGCTGGAAGCGTCCGAAGATGCTTTCAATCGTTTTCGATTCACCATTGTGAGGCATCGTGGGGCGGTGTATGTGGCAAAGCCTGTCCAAGAAACCCTGTGCCTTTTCGCCGTCCCCCGCAGGCTTCTTGCCCTGTCGGTTCAGCTTGTTGTGTCCGCCCTGGTTGTCGTGCACTATTTCGTAGGGCTTGTGCCCGCTGCGCTGTATTGCCATGCGGAAAGCGCCGTACTGCGCCTCGAAGTTCTCGCTTTCGCTGATGTGGTAGCCAAGCAGCACTTCGCTGAAGCCATCTACCACCTCGTACACGTTTATCGTCTTCACCGTCTTTCCTTCCCGATAATACAGGTTAAGCTTCGTGCCGTCGCCATACCAAAGGCTGTCGCGGCGGGTCGGCAATATCGTGCTTTGCTTGCGTCCGAAGCGCTGGCGGGCAACCTGTTCGCCGTGCACGGCATCACACCACAACTGTTCAATCTTTGGGCTGTACAGCCACGCCTGCATGGAACGCACGCTCTTAAGCTGCTTCCACCCGCGGAACACCGCTATTTCGTTGTATTTTGCAAATAGCTGCTCATCGTTATATCGTGGTGTATGGCTACGCTTCAATGCTACCAACACGTCGCGTCCTTCGGCTGTTATCTTTATGGTGTTGATGTTGCCGAGCTTCTTGCTGACGACACTTTCGTAGCCGTCTTTCTCAAAGGCGCGTATGCGTGCTTTCAGGCGGCTAAGGCTGGCAGGCAGCGTGTGGTGGTAGCGTTCGCGCAGCTCTTCGCTGTTCTGCAACACCATCTCCCACACGTCGGTAGCCCTTGCATTGAGGCTTGCCATCATTGCCTTGCGCTCCATTTTCATGCGCAGCAGCTCGCCCAGTACACTGGCGTTGGTGGTGTATTCGGCTATCAATTCTTTGTCGAGCGTTGTGTACTCGCCATTCTTGAAGTATTCATATTCTTCAAAGAAAGTGCGTGCGCTTTCGTCGTACTTCACCGACTTGCGCATTTCCCTTTCACGCAGCACTTCTTCGGGGTTGCCGTACTTCTCCATAAATCTTTCCCTATACTTTTTCGGCATGGAATCAAAGCTGTACAGTGCGCATCTACCCTCGCCACCGCCACGGCATACACAGAAGATGTTCTTACGGAATAGATTTGATTTTAGCGTACCCTTTTTCATCACAGGGTCGCTTCCACCAATCAGCTCCGCTTCTGTTACGCACAGCATTTTGTTATAATATTCCATACTCGCCGTTTTTTATAACCTTTTTCTGATGGCTTTTAACGCCATGGCAAAAAAACTTTTCGACCGCTTGCCATCTATTGTTACCACTATGCCGTCGGCGGTATTACGCAGTGTTACCTCTGCATTGGTACCTGTTACATCGAAAGTAAACTTACCGTCGTTTCCTAATACTATTTTCATTACTTTGTCCTCCTTATAAGCCCGCAGCAAACAGCTGCTCCATGTATAACCTTTCTATCGTGCAGTTCTCAATCCTGTGGCGAGTAACGCCTGCTTTGTCGTACACCTTTACAGTACCAGTAGTTAATTCGGCAACGAGCTTTGCGCCGTTGGGAAATTCCTGTATCATTTCGCCACTTGCCGTGTTGTGTATCGTTTCAAATACGGGCAGTTCGTTCATCAGAACACCACCACGATGCAAAGCCAGCTTTCGTATGCGCTTTGCCAAATCGCTGTTACCGCGCTTTGCGTCAAAGCGCAAAGCGAAATCAACCATGGAAGGTGAAACGTTGAGTGCTGCTCCTATCCATTCTTTTTCTTTTCCCGAAATTTTAATGTACTTCTTCATTTTTCCTTTACTACTATTGTTAAATTGAACTTATCTATGCCAACAGCTTGAATCCATATATTATCGTCGCCAAAGGCTTCGCCGATGGCATTCACATCTGAAGCGCAGGTTGAACCGCTAACGCCAACTGTTAATATTGATGGTATGTGCTGTAGCACACTCTCCACCGTAATTTTCCGCTGGAGGGGTAAATTTTCAATTACCCCCGAAACTTCTTCTTTTGTCCATTTTTCCATATTACATTATTTTATTAGTTAAAATTCTTTTTTCTTACCCCCTTTTTGTAACTTTGGGGCGTGTAGAATTTCTTACACGTTGCAAAGATACAAAATATTTCGCCGCATGCAAACAAAAGAACAAAAAATATCGCCAATAAAACAAAGAATTTTGCAATTCTGTGCAACTTTAGGTATAAGCAAACGTGATTTCTACTCTAAAATAGGTGTTTCAAGGGGCACTTTAGAGAGTAGTACTGGAATAACAGAAGACGTAATGGCGAAATTCATCGCCACATATTCAGAGATAAATATAAGTTGGCTTATTACGGGTGAAGGTACAATGTTGAAAAATGATGCCCCACCACCACTTGAGGCGACCGTTCAGCCGATATACCAGCCATACAACCCCGAAAAAAAGGTAGATAATCAAATAATCAACCTGTACGACTTCGAGGCGACGGCAGGCTTGCGTTCGCTGCTCGATAACCGGCACGCCAATATAATAGACACTATTAAAATACCCAACATGCCTAAATGCGATGGTGCTATACACATTGTGGGCGATTCGATGTATCCACGTTTGAAGCCAGGAGATATAATTTTTTATAAAGAATTACCCATCGACCTGCAAAGCATTTTGTATGGTGAAATGTACCTGCTATCTTATAGCATAGATGGCGACGATTACTGTGTGGTTAAGTACATTAAAAGGTCTGATAAGGGCGAACCATTCATAACACTGGCTTCGCACAACCCGGCACACGAAGATACCGACATTGATTTCCGCTGTGTTAATGCCATCGCCCTTATCAAGGGCTCTTACAACCAAACAACCATGTCTTAACTATATAAATAAAAAAACGTATGAATATTGAACACACCTACGACTACAACCGCATGCATATAGTCGAAAGGGAGAGAGAGGCACATTATACGGAAAATGGCAACGATGATGTCTTTAGAGAAATAGGACAGCTTGCAGAACAAAACAACTGCAAGCTGACAATACATCATTTTATTTCTGACCGTTCCCGTCCGAAATGCCTTTATGAAGATTTTTCTGTGCCGAATTGCCCGTCTCATATCCGCCATAAGTTAGAACGGATTCTGGCAAAGCGTTACCTGACTCATCTACGGGTGAAAGATAAGGTATTTCAGGATAAAGAGGCGATAGAGAGGGAACTGTACGAAGCTCGGAAGAAATCACCGAACCCAACCGCATAAGAAGCCAATACCAATGTTTTGGTTCTATATTATTTACGTTTGGACGCAAAGGCGTGCAGACGCAATCTGACGTTGGATTAAAAACACACTCGCCGTTTTCATCAACAATCTGTACTATTATTCGCAAATTTCTCTTCTCCATATTATTTTTTTATTACCACAAAATTACTAAAAAATATTGATAATAAAGAATTTAAGCCACTTTTTCTATATATCAAGCACTCTGTCGGTTTGGCAGGGTGCTTTTCCTTTTATATTATACTGCTAAAAATACACCATTACCATTAATAAATGAAACAATGGGATAAAATACAAATTACACCTTATATTCTGCTAACAAATATAAAATAAAAGCTGATATATTAAATAAAGGTTAAATATGAGATAAAAGTTATATTAATGTTTGCACATATAAAATATACTTTATATATTTGCAACGTAATAACAAACAAAGACGGTGAGACACACCGAATAAACTGTACGATATTATGTTAATTAATAAAGATCTGATTACTGCAAAGACGGAAGAGGAAATAAGAGAACAAGTTATCTCACAATTAAGAGAGAAAGGTTATATAATAGTTAGCTCTGCAAACGAAGCAAGAGAAAACCTCGCCTACAATAGCGACAGAGATACCACAGAGGTAGAATTAGAGGAAGACGGCAATTCATTCTCTGTCGAAGTAAAGAATGAAGATGAAAAAGGGTATTACACCGAAACTTTTAAAGTAGTCGTTACTGCATACTATGAGGATGCGGGAAGCAACGACTATTTTTATCAAGTAAAAGTAACAGAACTATAAAAAATAAATAAAGCTATGAAAAAGAAATATTACATCACAAATATAGAACTACAAAAAGGAAATTACAATCAAGGCGACACTTTAACATGGGTATATGGAGGTACAGAATACAGCTGTACGGGTGAATTTTATGTAGATAAGAAAGGTTATCTGCACCACACTTTCACAACGCCAAGAGGAAAAGAAATTGAAATAAAAATTAAGTACTAATACGGCGGCGGGGGCGAAAGCCCCCACTAAAACAAAAGTAATGGATATTAAAAAGAAAATAAAAGAACACGGCTGGACGCTCGAACGGCTTGCATCTGAAATGAAAGGCAAAGGCGGCACTAAAGGTGTTTCACAGCCAGCTATTTCAAGTATTATAAATGGCAACCCCACGCTTGACAAGTTGCAAGAAATTGCAAATATTATTGGCATATCAGTGGCAGAACTACTTGCCAATGATAACGAGCAGGTTAATTCGTTTCATTGCCCCCGTTGCGGAAAACCCCTTAAAATAACAATACATGGATAAATACATATTACAAAAGAGCACAGCAAAGCCCAATGGCTGGGTGCTGACAGACACCGAGCATGGTATCGTCGTTACCTTTGAGGAAGGGCGTTTCAACGATACACAAAAGGTAACAGTTCTTGAAGACGTGTCCAAACCTTCGCCCATCGAATTTGCCCGTATTATGGGCGAGATGGCAGACTGGGCAATAAAGTATCATTCCGATAAGCTGCTTTAAAGCACGAAACACTACACGAACCACATCGAAGGCTACTATTTGGTAGCCTTTTTATGTGCTTTTAATTGGCGCGCACACGCTTTTTTATCTATTTCTTAGCCTTTAAATAGTGTAAAGTTTTGATTTACAAATACTTTTCGCTTATTCTGTATGTTTAAATATCTGCCAAACACCCCTTTTTAATGTGGAAAATACCCCCCTTAATTCAACGAAAAATGCGAAAAATGCCATTTTTTAGTACCAAACAGGGGGGGGGTACGAGTACCAAAATACCAAAAAGTGCATACCCTAACGCATACCCTTTTGTACCGTTTCGTTTTTCAGTGCATACCCTAACGCATACCCAAATGCATACCCAAACGAGTGTTTTAACATTTAAACGGCAAAAATAGGGATAAAAACAGGTAAATGCGTAAAGCATCTGTATAAAATCGTTTAAGTATCGTTTAATCAGGCATTTACGAGCCTAAAGCGGTGTAAAATAGTGCAAAAAGGGCTATTATACCGTTTAAAATAGCTTTAAAAGTGTTTAAGTGCTGTTTAATCAATGACTTACAAGCATAAAAGGGGGGTAAAAAGACGAAAAACGGCTGTTATACCGTGTAAAATGGCATAACAACCGTTTAAGTGCCGTTTAATCAACGATTTATAAACCTTTATACTGTGTTATTATCGCTTTCCATGGTATATGTGTAGCTTCTCGCGTGTTATCCCGAGCACCCCATTTATTTGCGTTCTAAGCCCTTTTTGTCGCCACAACCTGTAACTATTCGCCACACGTGTGTTTACGGCATTCTGCGCGTTCTATACGTCTAATTCGGCATGCCGATGCAAAGTAAATGCAAGCTCGATGTCTACATTTCTTTACCCGATGTAAACTTTTCGTGCTCAAACATCGTTTAAACACCGTTTAAATGCAAAGCAAATGTAAAGCAATGCAAAGCAATTTTATACGATTGGTTTTTGTGCTTATCCTGTCTAACTGTCTGATAATCAACAAAGCTGTCGTATCATTTCGTTATGCAGTCTTTATATACTCGCTTTACTTCATTGTAATCATAACTAACAACCGTTTTCTTAGCACGAATTTCTAATGCAGATCCAATTAACATTGTAGGTTTATCAGAAAAGGCGAAACCAACAATTGAACCATTCTTTAGTTGTAATAATACACCTTCCTCGCCCATAACTCCTAAAGTTATAAACAAGACAATTGAAAGAATTAAAAACCTTAGCTTTTTCATATTGCGAATTTTATTAACATTGATTTCGCAAAATAAGATATTTCTCTGCAAGAAAACAAAAAATGAATATAGACATAATATAGACAATGTATTGAATAAGTGTTAAAAAATAAGATGTAGTATATAGATTTCTGTATCTTTGTGGCAAAAAGGTATTACCATGAGTTTTTCTCGAATACATCGCATAGATATAGTAACAATTTTTTTTCTGTTGGCAACCACATTTATAAATATAGGTTGTTCTTCTTTTGTGCATACCAAAGAAAAAGTGTATGCCGATAGTTTGCTAAATAATTCGTATTTAGATATTATAAATTATTCTTTTGTAAAGGCATATAGAGATATTTCAAAGGCACAAACTTTCTATGAAAAAACTAATAATCAAGAAAAACAAGCAATATGCCAAATTCATCTTGCCTTATTATATGAGGGTATTGGTTTATGGGAAGAGGCTCACGAAAATCTGATAAAAGCTCGTAGTGCACTGAAGCAACTTTCTCCAATAGTGAAATATAGATACTATTATGCAAACGTAGTATATTTGTTAGAACACTGTAAAAATTATGCAGAAGCAGAGCGAGTAATGAAATATGCTATTGCAAACGACCATAGCATAAATAACAAAGTTTTTCTTCAAACCGACTTAAGTAACTTAGCAGAAATATATATTAAACAAGGAAAGATAAAAGAAGCCTCAAAAATTCTTAATAGTTTAGATAAGCAAGATAACAAATTCTTTCACACCCAACTGTTATATTGTAGTTTGCTTATAGCAAAACAACACAGCCGTCCAGATTCTATTTATAATATTGCGCAAAAATGCCTTAAACAGAGTGTACGTTTTAGGCAATTAAATATTCAAGTGGAGGCACTACAAGCAATAATTCATATAGATTCCATACGTCAGGATTATCGTTCTTTTATCAATCATTTTACACAGTATTACAATATGCGCGATTCTTTGAATGGTGCAATGGCGACTTCTAAAATTAAACAAATACAAGAGAAGGCTAAAATAGAGAGCGAAAAACTTAAAGCATACGAAGAAATAAAAGGACAACGTGTACTATTACTACTTATAGTTGTAGTTGCTCTATTCGTAGTATGTGTAGCTGTTCTGATTTATTATCGTACCAAACAACGTAAACGAATTGTAGAACTTGAAGCAAAAGAACTATCCGATAAGCTTAGATATACTGAATTAGAAAAAGAACTATCAAAACTTAAAATGCAGATAGAAAAAGAGAAGTTAATTAAATCGCAACAAGAAAATATATCAATGTCGTTACAATTAGCAATGCTCAGCGATCCAAAGGAGAAGAAAAGAATGCAGTTCTTTAACGAACAGTTTCAATTTATGGATAATGATTTTTGTAAGCGTTTAGAAATGCAATATCCAACTATTACCAAAGCCGAAAAAAGATTAGTGTATCTTATAAAGATTGGACTCGACGGACATAAAATTATGACTATACTTAATATATCTGGTTCAGGTTTTTACAAACTCCGTTATAGACTAAGAAAGCGATTAGGACTCAACAATGAAGATTTAGAGAAATACATTCAGCATTTAGAGTAATATTTTTTTATAGCTATAAGTGGACATTTTTTTATAACCTTAATTCCGCAGCATAAATTCTTGTGAGAACTCCAAGTGTCTGAGAAACAAAGTTCTCAAAACACTTGGATATGTCAGAAATTTCACCTATCTTGGTGCTGCAAACATAACAAGTAAGCAAGGCAGAGAATTTATCCCTGCATTTATGCCTGATATTTAATAATCTTTTGAAAATCAAGTGATTATTTTGACAACTCCCGTTTTGGAGCATTACCATTTCTCCCAAATATTATCACTATTTACATAAGTAATTCCATCCACTTTAATCTTATTACCATTGACTAGAATAGTTTTCCTTTTTCCGTTTTTATAAATTAGAACGACTTTAACATTAGGAATAAAAATACGGAATTCTCTCTTACTAGAATTTATAGTGTAAATAATTTTATTTATTTTCTCTCTACATGTTATTTTATATATTTGATCAGAATCTAATTTTTCTATGTATACTTCTATAGCATTAGCATCTACTATATGTTTTTGACATCCTGTCATACATATTAGTATAAATATTATTACCTTTACTTTCAACGACATAATTTTACTTTTATAGCATAAAGAAACTTATGTGTCTCAAATGAAAGACACCTATGCTTTTATTTGTCTCCTTAACTCCGCAGCATAAATTCTTGTAAGAACTCCAAGTGTCTGAGAAACAAAGTCTTCAAAATACTTGGATATGTTAGAAATTTCATCTATCTTGGTGCTGCAAACATAACAAGTAAGCAAAAAACTGACACAGCAAAGGTAGCAATTAAATACGGGAATATCACTTCTTACGGTGGAATTTATCACATTATGGACGTTTTCTCAAAGTTGGGCTTTGAAAAACTTACCGAATCTGTATTGGGCAAACGTGGAAGTAGCGGCAAAGCATTCTGTTATGGAAGTATTTTTTGTGGTTTTTTATACTTCCCCATTGGTTTGGGTGGGGGATTTTATGCTTATGCAAGAACCAAGAACCCCAGAAAATCCCCATATCAATGGATAAATCCAAAAATGTCACTTCAATATACAAAAGTACCTCACAAGGAATAATGCTGTGGAATTGAGGTATAACTATATTTCATCAAGGAATCACTAAATTTTCAATGGTACTGTTTCCATGAAACTCTTAAATATATCAGTATACCTTATTCTTTTTTCCCCCTTAAAGTGTCCTTTGTAGTCTATAAAATAGCTAATTTTAGATATTGGAATAACCTCCAAGGAATCTTCATTAAGTAGGGATGTATACGAGATAATTTCTTCTTGAACAGAAATTATATTCTTATTAAATAAATATGTTATAATGATTTTCCCTGTTTCACCATAAATATTAATTGTTGCTTTGGTCGCAATTCTATTTTTGTATGTAACAATAGCCTCCGTTCCTTCCGAACTAATATTTTCTAAATCATACGAAATTATAGTATCTTTCATTAAAGCCGCATCACTAGTGTTACTTATACTTTGCTCCTTGTTGCTGCATGACAGACAAGAGAGAATAATTAATGTGGTAAAAAATAGCGTTTTGTATAACATTTTCATCCTTTTAGTTTTATTTATTCAATTCTGATAGTTGCTTTACTTTTGTGAAGAAATCTATGTGGCGGAATATGAAAGTTTCATTAGTCATAGAACTGTGTTATGTATGTTACACGCCAATTGATAGTTATATGCCCTTAATTCCGCAGCATAAATTCTTGTGAGAACTCCAAGTGTCTGAGAAACAAAG
>ENA-OWND01001629-OWND01001629.1-metagenome-genome-assembly--contig:-NODE-1629-length-13302-cov-15.362799_pt1 | contig 13302 bp, 7 predicted proteins | sample MGYA00245342_ERZ651119 | MGnify/ENA primary metagenome ERZ651119 (study PRJEB26857, sample SAMEA4031756) | metagenome | biome: human; feature: oral; material: saliva | place: Philippines | collected 2014...
CGGTTTAGATCCCAGCCAGCTTGCGCCAGTGCCTGCGCAGCATTGCGCAGTTGCGGGGCTAAGACACTATCCCAGTCATCCTTGAACTTATCGCCGTCGCTACCTTGCCAATCCGTAGCAGAAACCAAAGCCTTTAAAGCCAAGTTAACGTCGTTATCCAGAACCTGAGATTTGTTGTTAAAAGTCTGTGCCAGCTGTCGCAGACTCTCAACGTCTGCCCCATAAAGCGCCATAGAAACCCCTCAAACGGTAGTGTTAGAAAAGCTCTTTTAAAAAAAATCTTAAGCGAAAGTTGGGGCCGAGGCGCTTAAAGCACCTCGGCCCCACTTTTAACACGCTAGAAGCCAATCAAGGCTGCTGCGATCAGTGACCAGAAGCCTGCTCCTGCTCGTCAGCGTTGTTGTTAGCGGTGGTCTGAGCCTGACGTAGGGCGTCAGCAACGTTGCGCAGCTGGGAGGACAGGGTGCCTTCCCACTCGCTCTTGAACTGGTCGGCGTCGGTACCCTTCCAGTCAACGGACTGGACCTGGCCGGAGATGGTGGAGATTACGTCCTCGACGGTCTGAGCCTTCTCACCGAACTGCTGCGCAAGTGCCCGTACGCCCTCAATGTCCATACCTAGGAATGCCATGGTATTTCCTTTCATGTAGTAGCTAAATTCCGTGCTTCAAGCCGGAACCTTTCGACAAGAAAATAATGCAACCTATCGCCACACCCAACAATGGGGACCAATCCCCCTGTCACCCGGGTTAACTAGCTTTTGCTTGCAAAACCGCCACTATCTGGGCTTTAACTAGCCACAATTTGCACCTTGACAGCCTTGGCGGCACTGATCCAGTACCCGCGTCCGGGCACCATTTCCCCACGCTGGATGCGCGGAGTGGGGGTGCGCAGCAGGGTTTCGCCGTCGCCCGTATCAGGCTGAATCAGCAAACCAGTACGCGAATTCTTAATCTCTGCCAGCATCGGCGAGTAACCAGACCAGCCGGAAGTCTCACCCTCAGCAATCACCAAGTGACCGCTACGCTTAGCCTGCTTAACCGCAGCCAACAGGTCCTTTTCAACCGGCGTGCCCACAACTTCGGGGTAGTGCTCCACTACCAACACCAGCAGCGGGTGGTTGTCGGGGGCCTGCATGGCAACGTAATCCTTGATTTTCTCCAGGCCCTCCTTGATCTGCTCGTCGCCCACCATGGTCAAATCCCACAGCCCAGCCACATCGGCCAAAGCCGAACGGCGCGGAGAAATAAACACCCGGCGCACCTTGGGATCCCACTGCTTTAGCGAGCCAGCCAACCAAAGCAGCGCCGACGTCGTCGCCGCCTGAGGCGGACCCGCCACCATCATGGCCCCAGTAGGCACAAACGTGGCCGGATCCAGATCCTGCGAAGCCATACCCAACACCGGCCAGCCCTGGTAAACCTTAGGCAGATCAGCCTCGCTAAGCTCAGTAGGCAGGTTAGCGATAGCTTCAGGCTTGATGCGGCCTTGACGGCTCAGGTACTTACCGAAAGCCTCAATGAGCTGGGCCTGGGCCATCTCATTAGAAGAGTCACCCATAATCGCCAACTGCATTTCACGCCCGTCACCCATAATCATGGCGCGCCCAGGCGGGCTAGCGGGGCTGAGCACATCCTTGGCCACACCAAAGTTGATGTAGTCATCCATATTGGATTGACGCAGCACCACCTTCATCAAGAAAGCAGACAAAACATTGCCGCGATAAGGCGTAGTCCAGTCACAGGTGGCCGCCACGTGCACGCCCACACTGCGTCCATCAGTCAAAATACGCTGCAAAATATCCAGGTTGGCGGCGCCGTAAACAGTCTTCTCATATTCACTACGCAACGCCCCCAACCCATCAAGCAGCAGCAAAATTCGGTGATCATTGGTGTGACCACTAATGCGCTGATAGTCGCTGAGCGTGCCCGCGCTAGCCGCCGTAAACCGGTCAGTGCGCTCATCAATAATGGAGCTGAGCTTACGCAGCAAACGCTCCACACCTTCAGAGTCATCGCCAGAAACAATCGTGCCCACACTGGGCAGCTTCTCCAGCACCTTCAAAGAAGCCCCGGCAAAGTCCATGCCATAAATATCCACCGCACCCGAGCGCGGCGTAATCGAGGCCGCCAAAGCCAAACTACGCAGCGCCGTCGACTTACCACTACCGGCAGCCCCAAAGAAACAAATATTGGAGTCTTTCTCAGGCAGGAAGTAGGCGGGCACCTGGCTTTGATGCACCGGATCATCCACCACACCCAGCACCAGTTTGGTGTCGCGCCGCTGCGGCAGACGGTTAAGGTCATAGGCGCTAGCCAGCTCATCGAGCCACGGTTTACGCGGCACCGGCAGCCCAGCCATACGCGCCGCCTGACCCACCGTGGCCACCACGCGGTCAATATCCTTATCGATGCTACGCCCGCTGGTTTGCACTTTAGCCACCTGCCAGGGGTTAAGGGCGCCGAAGGTCATCTCATCGACGCTCACTGACGCGCCGGTAGCCTCCGCGCTGGTACGCGCCCCCGGGTAGGCCGACTGGAACGGCGTAATACGCCCCGGGCCGGTCTTAGCCGCCCCGCGTCCAGGAATTTCCGGCGGGAAGTGCGCGGCAATCTTCTCCCCCAGCACGTCTTGGGAGTCAGACTCGTCGGCCATACGCAGCGCCACACGCAAGTTAGTGTTAGCGCGCAGGTTGTCTTTAATGACGCCGGCGGGGCGCTGGGTGGCCATGATTAGGTGCAGCCCCAGCGAGCGGCCACGTTGGGCGACGTCGACGACGCCGTCAACGAACTCAGGCACCTCACCTGCCAGGGCCGCGAACTCATCAACCACAATGATCAGCGACGGCGGGCACTCGGGGTCACCGGATTTTTCCAGCTCAGCCAGGTCTTTTTTGCCCTTTTCGTTAAGCAGGCGCTCACGGTAGTGAATTTCGGCGCCCAGCGAGGTCAGGGCGCGGCGCACCATGGCGGGTGAAAGGTCAGTCACCAAACCCACGCAGTGCGGCAGGTGGGTACAGGCAGCGAAAGCCGAACCACCCTTATAGTCCACAAATAGGAAGGTAAGGCGGTCAGGTGAAACCGCCTGGGCCATACCCAGCACCCAGGACTGGAGGAATTCACTCTTACCGGCACCGGTGGTACCACCCACCAGGGCGTGGGGGCCGTGCACGCGCAGATCCAGTGCCAAGGGCGCGTCAGCCCCCTGCCCCACCAGGGCGGAGAGGGAAACGGGCCGGTCCATGGGCACCGTCTTGGTGCGGTCAATGATGGAGTTAGTGGCTTGCCAACGGGCCACCTGGGCGGAGGCGTCGTCGGCCAATTCAGCGCCGGTAAGCGAGATGAAACTAATCGAACGCGGCAGGTCGGAGTCATCATCCACGGGCACACCCGCATCCACCATGGGCGACATGTGCTTAGCTAGCGCCCGCACCTGGCTTAACCCCAGATTTTCGGGGCGCACATTAGTGGCATTAACGCTGCGGCGCACAAAGCCCACAGTGGACTCATTGCCAGACACTGTCAGGTAAGAGCGGCAAGCAGCGGGCACCTGACTGGCAGATTCAGCCACCCAAATCACGTGCACGCCCACATCTGGGCCACACTCCACAATGCGGTTAAGTCGAGCCTGATCCACCTGGGATTGGTCAACAATCACCACCACGTCGGGCACATGCATGGGGTCTGTTTCTTCAACCGTGGGGTTGAGCGGGCCACGCGGGCGCGGGCGGGTTTGCAAACGCTGGAAAATAATTTCTTCCAGGTGCGAGACCAGCGAGGCACCCACCGCCGCGTCAGCAGCCAAATGCAGCTCTCCTAGCGGTGAGAAGGGCGAGGCAGTGTGGGGCAGCCATTCAAGCCAGTCCCAGCGCGAGCGCCCAGCCGGGTCGGTTAGGCAGGCCACCACCAGTTCAGCGGGCGAGTGCATACACACCAGCTGGGTGATTACCGCGCGCGCCACCGGGTCAATATCGGCGCGCAGCCCGCTAATACCAAAAGCTCCGTCTTGGCGCAGGTTAACCACAATCGGCACGTCGTCGATCATGGCGTATTGGGCGCGCAGGGCCGCAATGGTGGACAGGCACTGGGGTAGCCCGTTTTTAGCTTCCTTGTCTTTTTCCATCCGGGCCACGGGTAGGTCTGTGCCCAGGCCGATACGGATCTGCATAAATTCGGGGTGCTCAGGGCGGCGCGACCACAGCAGCGGCCCGCCCATCTCGGCGTGGCGCACAATGGCTTCAATGGGCGGGTATTGCTGTTTACGCACTTCGCGTTCGTTAGCAAATACCTGCTCAATATGTTTTTGGGTTTCTTTGATTGAAACCTCGAAGGCTTCCAGCTGCTCTTTAAGGGCGCGTTTGCGCCGCCACTTGCCGTCAACCCACATACCACCCATCATCATGGGGCTCATGCATACAAACATGATCGAGTAGGGGTTGTGGGTTACTGAGTACATCATCAAACCCATAAAGGCCGGTGCCAGCATGGCGATGAACGGCAGCGGGTTTGGGTTTTGCTGGGTGGGGGCCTCAGGCAGTTTGATTTCTACCGCCGGGGTGCGCGGCACTACGCGCGGGGTGCGGATGAAGTTAATGCCGGCGCTTCCGGCGGCGTCGGTGGCGCTTAGGGTGGTGGTTACCAGGGCCACCTTCACCTCAGATTTACCGATCTTGACGCTGTCTAGGGGTCCCAGCTTTAGGCGCTGGACCCGCTGGCCGTTAACGACGACGCCGTTGGAGGAGTTTAGGTCACGTACTTCTACTTCGGTGCCTACTACCACCCGCATATGCTGCTTGGAAACCATCGGGTCGCTAAGGCTAACGTCTACATTGTCGTCACGCCCCACCAGGTTGGAACCCTCATAGAGCGGGAAAACCCGGCCCCTATCAGGGCCTGAAACCACCGACAGCACGGCCACATGCTCACCGGCCACATTAGTGTCTGCCGGGTTTTGCATTAGGGAGACTTTAGCCCCCGAGTGCAGTCCAGAGTCTTCCAGCAGGGTATCGCTGGTTAAGGCGCGGGCGCGCCCACGCCCGGCGGTGTCAATAATGTTGATGGAGACTGTGGCCGGATCTATGGCCTGGCCGGCTTCACTTGGTCCCGCGCTAGCCAGTGCGGCAGCTACGTCCCCTACCGTCGCGGTGGCGTCCGTGGTGATTTGCAGGTTATGCGAGCCGTCGCCGCGCAGTAGGTTAAGACGTAGTTTCATTCGTGGGCACCATCTAATAGGGGAAGGTCTTCAGGGGTTACCAGGCGTGAGGACAGAGCGTATTCCACTAGCTGCACGCGCCGGTGGGAGGCGTGGGAGCCGGCCCCACCGCGCATACCCTTGACTCCAGCCCGATCGAGCTTGTCGCAGACATTGTCTAGCTTGCGGTTGAAGCGGGTGATACCCCACCCTAGGCGCGCGGCGGCGTCGACGTTACGCGGCAGGGAAACCGTGCCGGTACCAGCCCTACGCAACCACGGCTCGGCCAAAGACAAAATCAGGAGCTTTTGGCTTTCAGTAAGCACCACCATGCCCATAGTGGCCTGACCAGCGTCACTATCTGCCTCAGCGGCCTCAGCTTCCTCTGGATCGCGGTTTTCATAGGAGGGGCAGGGCACTTCCGCCAGGATCTCATAGGTGGTAGAGCCGGCACTGAAAACCACTGCCATCTGCCCAAACACCATGGGGACGCGCACGCCGGGGGTAACCCAGGCGCGTGAGGCCCCAGCCATGTCGGCCACGGTGGCCCCCAGACGCGAACCCTGGTTGTGCACCCACCATAGGCCGTTTTGGAATTCAAACACCAAGAACTTGCGGTGCAGGAAGGGGTTGTCGCTTAAAGCTAGGTCACCTTCACGGCCCACCGTGAAGGTCTGGGTGGGCTCAACCCGATAAATTTCCCCAGCAAAATCGATTACCAAGACATCTTTGCCGGTTACGTTATCGTCGGGCGTGGGCGCTACGCTCATGGTTTTACCTTCCTGTCTACGCGTTTAATAGGACTTTTATGCAATTGGGTGGCGCGGGCCGGGCGCGCTTAGTGAGCTACTGGCTAGCCGGGGTGTCGATGCAGTCAATGACTGGGTCTGATTCACGCCCTGCGCTGTCGCGGGCGGCTACTTGCACACAGGTGCGCGGCGGCGTTGGCTTTAGCGTAGCGTGGTGGGCGCCGGTTTCCTGCAGGCCTTGCGGGGTCTGAGATTTTTGCGGGGCCCCCGAGTTGGTGACGCTGTAGAGGAACGTGGCGTTTTTGGCTTTATAGTCCCATGTGGCTTCCACCTGCCCGTTAGCATAGCTCAGCTTCAGGTTGGTGACAGGCTCAAGGTAGCCATTCACGTCCGGATCCATGGGGGCAGCAGTGCCTGCGGTGGTTACCGCCGGCTTGGGGTTAAGCCCGCCGCGTTGTAGGCCCCGGTAGGCTGCGAAAGCTATTACGCCTATTAATACCACTACTAAGGCGCTGATCAGCAGGGTTTTTAAGGATACGCTGGGGCCCTCTTGCGCCGCGCCAGCTGCCAGGGTGGAGCCGGGAGCCTCCGGTGAGAGCGGGCCCTGCTGGTCTGCGCTGCCCGCTAGGCCGCTTTGGCCGACGCCGCCGCTTTGGGCAGTGCCGACGCCGCCCGTGCCGACGGCGCCCTCTCCCGCCGCAGCTGGGGCGCCGCTTTGGGGGTTGAAGGGACCGCCTGGGACAGTTCCTGGACCGGTCATGCCTGACAAGGCCGGATAGCCCGCGCCATAGCCAGAACCGGTATTGGCACCGGGACTGGTCGCAGAGCCCAGGGTTGTGTTGCGGTTAAAACCAGAAGTGTTACCGGTAAAAGTACGCGCGTCGGCTGGAGACTGGTGGGCGTTGGGGTAGAAAGTGCCCGAGTGGCTGCCTGAGCCAAGCGAATCACCCCAGCTATTGGCGCCGGCAGTGTTGATACGCGCATTGGTGTCGGCGGTGCGGCCAGTGTTTTCAGGGGAAATGGACACTACCGGACGCAGCCGGGTGGCGTCGTCGTCGCTACCGTCAGTAGCAATTACGGGCTGGTCCTCCCACACATCAATGTTGGTTAGCGGCAAGCCCAAAGAAGACTGAATCTGGCGCAAAGCCCGCGCGAACGCCATCGCCGAAGCAAAGCGGTCTGAGGGGCGCTTAGACATGGCGGTAAACAGCACCCGCTCTAACGCGGCGGGCACGTCATTGCGGCCAATGGGGGCGATAGAGCCGTGATGCAGGCGTTTAAGAATAGAGGCCGGGTCATTGTGCGCGCCCGGGGTCATATCCACATGCGGAGGTCTACCTGCCAGCATGGTGTAGGTGGTGGCAGCTAGTGAATAGACGTCAGAGGCGGGCGTCAAAGGCCGGTTGAGCTGCTGCTCAGGTGGCGCCCAGTAGGGAGAAAACGCCGAGTCAACCCGATCGGCGGGGGTGTCTTGACTGATCGCAATTCCAAAGTCAGTCAAAACCGGGTGGCCAAAGGCGGTGAGCAAAATATTGGCCGGCTTAATGTCACGGTGAAGATAGCCGGCGCGGTGAATAGTTTCCACAGCGCCAGCAATCTTAATGGTGATTTCTAAAGCCTGCTCCACCCGCATTGGCGAAGTAGTAGAAAAGCGTTTGCCCAGGTGGGGCGGGGGGCAATACTCCATGGTGAGGTAAGCACGCCCATCGCGCAGGCGCCCGGCGGCGTAAAGCGAAAGCACCGCCGGATGCGCCCCGAACTTGGCCATTAGGTCAGATTCGGCCTGGAATTTTTGTTTTTGGGCTGCACTGGCCCCCGAACGGATTACTTTAACCGCAACTTCACGCCGAGGCATGTCTTGGCGGTAAAGAAAAACGTCCGCGAAGCCGCCCGCACCGAGGAAGCGGATAAATTCCGCTCCCTCCAGGTGCGGGCCAACAGGTTCACGCAGCCGAGCAGCCATCAGGGCTCCACAGACAGAACTACACCGTCACCCAGATCAATCCGGTCGCCGTAACGCAGCAGTTCACGCTGCCCGCCGCCCAGGCGACGCGGCAACTGGCCTTCACGCAGCAGGTAGGTGCCGTTAGTGGAGTTCAGATCCTCCAAGTTCAGCTCCCAATCATCAATGTTGATGCGGCAGTGAGACTTGGAAATGGACTTGGTGGGGCTAGCCACCGCCATCAGGTGTACGCCAGCACCAGGTGCAGCCTTAGGTAGGCGCCCCACAATGACGTCGGCATCTAAGGTTACTGACCCGCCGGTAGAAGCCACCAAAGTACCCAGGTTAGGGCGCTTTACGTGGACAATCTTGCCGTTTAGAGCCCCACCGCAGATGCGGCAGGAGCTGGCGTGCACCGGGTTAGGGTGACCGTTTACGCAGTTAATTGCCAGTACTTCAGGGCCATCACCATCTGCGTTGGCACTGTCAGCTACGGGCGGCGGCGGGGCCTGCACACCGCCGGTGGGGACAGCGATGGTGTAACCATCGTGCGTCCAGGGGGTACCCGGGGCCACGTCCAGTGCGCCGGTGGGGGCCTGCACACCGGGTAATGGCACCGCATTACCTACGGGGTTGATCTGGGTGGCTTGTGCCTCTAGCGGGAGCTCAGCGGATTGGGTTCGGGGATTGGGAACCGGATCCGACCCCGCAGTGGCGGGGTCACCACCAAAAGGGGAAGAGCTAAAGGGGTTACCCTCGTTGATACCCTGGATCGGGCCGGTGGGTTCCGCTTTTTTCTCCCCCTTTCGGCGCGAGAAGTCCAAGCCTTCACCTTGTTCAAAGTTGAACTCTAGACCTGAAGCCTCATCATCGCGTAGTTCACGCACAGCAGCGTTTTCCACATCCACCCCAATGGTTTGGCCGTAGAGGTGGCCAAAGTACTGGTCTTCGGGGTTTTGCTGGCTCTGAGGTGCGGCCGGGGCAGCTGTAGCGCGGGCAGCGCGCGAGTCAGCAATAACCAGTTCACCGGAGCCAGCTGGGGCGCTGGGCACAGCCGGGGCGCTGTAAGCAGCCGGCTCCTGGAAGCTGGCAGCCGGAGCACTGGGCACAGCCGGGGCGCTGTAAGCAGCCGGCTCCTGGAAGCTGGTAGCCGGAGCGGCCGGCACAATCTCAGTGGGGACCGTGGCCGGGGCGTCATCCATGCGGTAGCTGGCGCCCGGGGCCACCGGTGCGCTGGGAGCCACCGGTACGCTGGGAGCTACCGGAGCCGGAGCCTGGTTTTTAGCGGCACTTGAGCCACCCAGCATGGCAGCCAAAGCTGCGGCAGCCTTGGAAACCTTGGGCTGAGACGGGGAGCTGGCAGGTTCTGCGCTAGCTACAGCCTCAGCGATTTCCGGGCTGGGCGCAGCCGGGGCCGGCACCGGGCCAGCACCAGCGGGCACATCCAGCAAGCTGGTGGGGGCAAAAGCGTTAGCAGCAGCTGAAGCAGCTGAGCTAGCGCTGGCCTGGCCAGGCAGGTCAACAGCTACTCGGGCAGCGTGCGCACCGCTAGGGGCTGGCGACGGCGCCGAGCTGATTGCTTCAAAATGCTCAGTGGCCGGGGTTTGAACTGCTGGGCTGGGCGCGGCAGGGCTGGAGCTAGCAGAGTTGAAGCTAGCCGGGCTGGGCGCGGCAGGGCTGGAGCTAGCAGAGTTGAAGCTAGCCGGGCTGGGCACAGCCGGGCTGGCAGTGGCGATAGACAGATCCGGGTTTTGCCCAGGTACCAGCTCAGCTGCCAGTGAAGCGCTGGCGGCCACCGGGTTGGGGGCGGGGGCCGGCACTGCCGGTAACTGCGGGCTAGGCACACTCGGGCTGGGCGCGGCGGGGCTGAAGCTAGACGGGCTGAAGCTAGCTGGGCTTTCGCTGCGCGCACTAGCGATAGCCTCACTAGGCTCCGGGGAGGGCACGCTGGGCAGCAAGCCGGCTACCGGCTGGGAGCTGACCTCACTGATCGGGGTGTCTTCTAGCAGGCTGCGGGCTGCGGAAGCTTCAGCGGCGCTGGGCACCACCGAGGCGGGGCTGTAAACCGAGGCGGCACTGCCGGCGCTGTAGCCAGAGTAGGCCGAGGCTACAGACTGTGCCGACCGCGTCGCCGGCGCGCTGGCTGCGCTGACTCCGCTGGCTGCCGAGTTGGAACTGTAACCGCTGTAGGCTTGACTTTTGACGGCTCCCACCAGGCGGTTAACCTCACGTAGCTGCCAGTGCAGCATGGAGGCGCGGGTAACCCCGCTACGTAAAGGTAGAGCCTCAGTACCAGCTCCATGAGCCTGAATTACCAGGGCGGCGACGTCGTCGAGACGTACTTCCTCCCACGCAATAGGGTTAAGTGCCGAGACAGTGCGCACGAAACCATTAACCTGAGTGACCTCAGCGGTGATAGAACCGCGCAGAGCCAGGTGGACGGCGCCGTCGGAGAAGACACCAGCCACAAAGTCAGGCAGGTGGAAGACGTTGTTGTTGTAGTAACCCGCCAGCACCTGCAGCAGACGCTGCAAATTAGCACCATCTTCAAGCTCGCGCCACAGGTCAAGCAACAGATCGTTGGGCCCCTCTAGGGCAACGAATCCGCTCTCGCTGACCGCACTGAGAGTGGTACCTGCGTACCAATTAACTTGAGTATTCATTCATTGTCCTTGAACATCCATGACCATTGCTCACTAGCAACCTCATCGCCGCCACGCCACGGTAGCGACCTATCCAGGGTGGGAGCATCCGGATCATAGTCCCAATCCTGCGTGCCAGGCAGGCTCTGGTGGGTCAGATCGTCATCCTCCCAAGGCGGATATGCGGCCGCAATATCCACCACGATCACCGAGATATTATCCCGACCGCCTGCGTTCCTCGCCGCTTTCACCAGCGCATCAACCACACCCTCAGGCTCACTAACCACAGCTGCGGTAGCCTCAATGAGAGTGTCGGTAACCATGGAAGAAAGCCCATCTGAACAGATGATGTAGCGGTCTCCCACACGTGCAGGCAAGACAAAATAGTCGGCGCGTACACGCGGGCCACAGCCGGCCCCTAACGCGCGCGTAATTACGTTGCGACCAGGCAGGTGCTGGGCTTGTTCGGCAGAGATGAGCCCGGCATCAATCTGCTCTTGCACCTGCGAGTGGTCTTTAGTGATTTGCTCAAAGCCGTGCTTGCCTTGGTAGTAGGTGCGCGAGTCTCCAATGTTGAGTACACGCACGCACGGCATAGCCCCATTTTCGCTAAGCACCAAGCCGGTCAGGGTAGAGCCAGGCGCGGGCACACCCGGCAGGCCACTGACTGCCCGGGCTGCGCGTTTAACTGCTTTTTGCAGTTGAGAGGGGTCAACCAGATGATCCTGGGTTAGCTCAGAAAAAGCTGCCAGGGCGGTGGCGGAAGCGACGTCGCCCGCCTTGTGTCCACCCATACCGTCAGCCACTAAAAACACTGGACCGGAAGCTAGGTAGGCGTCTTCGTTGTGTTGACGCACTAATCCCACATCAGTCCCTGCGGCGTATTTGACCGCGATGCGTGTGCGCATCACTCAACCTCCAGGCGGCGGTCGCCGAAAACAATTGAATATCCCTTAGCAACTGGAACCATAGCCCCAGTAAGTACATGTGTGCGACTACCGTCAGGAGCAACCACGCTAGTGCCGTTGGTTGAGCCTAAATCGGTGACAAACATGTACTGTCCATCGACGCGCACCGCCAAGTGGGTTTTAGAGATAGAGAAGTTGGGGTCAGCTACGGGCACCACGTCAGCTTGCGCCCACATGCCTGCGGGCACCGGGTTGCGTCCCAGCACCACGGCGGTGGTCACGTTAATGACGTCGCCGGTGTCAAGGCGCAGGCACTTACCTACATTGGTTTTAGCGATAGTGACATGCTCATCCCAATCCGTGCCGCTGATATCCACCTGGCCGGTTTCTTGGGCGGCGGTGGCCTCTCCCATTAATTCGTCGGGAACTACCACCGGGATGGGGCCACTAAAGGGCTTGTTTGCCCCTAGCTGGCCAGAGACAGGGGCGCTGGCAGCGCTAGCTGGAGCCTGGAAGTTGGTTGGGCGCACCGGCTCCATATCAACTTCAGTGTTGGCGCTGGGAACAATGGTTTCGTCGTAGCTGTTGCCTAGCGTCTGGGTGGGGTTGGGGGCGCTGGCACCGGGGGCGGTTTGGGCGGGAGCCTGCAGGTTCCAGTCCAGGGAAGTGATTACTCCGTCGCTGTCACGTTGGCCGCCTTCAGGGCCGGGGCTGGTTAGCTGGGGCTGGGGAGACTGGTTGGCTTGGTTTGCACTAAAACCGCCACTTTGATTGGCGACGCCGCCGGCAAAGTTGGCACTGGAGGCGGCGGGGGCGCCGGGGAAACCAGCGCCAGGAGCACCGGGAAAGCCAGCGCCAGGGGCACCGTTAGCAGGCCCTACGCCACCAGGTACGCCGCCAACGCCAGGACCTGGGGTGCCGCCAGGGGCGCCACCAGGAGCGCCAGCGCCGGGGTTGAAAGCACCATTTGGGCCTGGGGCTGGGGGCATGGTGAAAGAGTTTTGGGCCATCTGCGCCGCTGCCTGTACTCCAGGTAGCTGCGGGTGCAGCCCGAACTCATCCATATCCCCTGCCCCAGGCCCGGTTTGGGGCGCGAAAGGCTGGTTGGGAAGAGTTAGCGGGTTGCTTTGTAGACGCACCGGGTTTACGCCTTGGCGCACATTAAGCACAATCACGCCGCTAGCGCGGTCAAACCAGAAGCGGTTTAGGTGGTCGCGGCTAAGGGCGTAAATAACTAGGTTGCCGATCCCGGCAGTAACTAGGGACACCCCTAGCTGCAAGGCTAGCTTGTTGAAAGCTGCCCCACGCGGCGGGCCACTGTTTTTAAAACCGGCCCATGCTAAACCCAGCATCCGCAAACCTGGGGTTTGCCCGCTGCGCATCAAAGCCACCAGGTAACCAATACATAGCAGCACAGTTACCGCGATTGATACACCTAGGCTAATCCAAAAAGGGGTGCGGTTAGATTGGTTGCCAGCACCAAAAAACATTACGGCCCCGCTGCCGCCGCCAATGACTAGAGAAAAGATAAGCGAGTCAATTAGACGCGCAAATACCCTGGGCCAAAGCGCAGCAAGCCGAGTCCCCTGCAAATGCGCGGGGACCGGGGCCGGGCGACTATTTAGGCTCATTTCTTTCTCCTGAAGTTAGCGCGCATGGTCTGCAGCCACTGCGGCACACGCATCCCTAATGAAACTGGAGATACCGCAGCTAGCCATCGACGCGTGCGTCGCCTACTGGCACCAAGGTGCTGTTTAAGATTTTGCATCTCTAGCCATAAGGGTTCCTGGGAATCAGCTGAAAATTGCTGCTCAGTTAGCTCCAGATTGGCGTTATTTGAACGTTTTTTAGACTTTTGTTTATCTGCAAAGC
>ENA-OWND01001632-OWND01001632.1-metagenome-genome-assembly--contig:-NODE-1632-length-13290-cov-8.884775_pt1 | contig 13290 bp, 8 predicted proteins | sample MGYA00245342_ERZ651119 | MGnify/ENA primary metagenome ERZ651119 (study PRJEB26857, sample SAMEA4031756) | metagenome | biome: human; feature: oral; material: saliva | place: Philippines | collected 2014...
AGCCGCTTTTACCGTGCAAAACCTACGCTTTTGGAATGCAAAACAATAGGTTTTATAATATGTTGGTAAACAGTAAGTTATGCGATTACTATACCTGTGAAAAATATTTACAGTTTTCTTGTCTACTTTTCCTTCATCGAAAAGGTTGTTCCTATGAAATTTCATCGTCCTGCTTTAGCTTTTGAGAATTACCATAACACTTTTATAATGAAAAATTCGGTGTATCTTGTATGAGGTTGAGAGAAAGTTACAACAGAACCTCTGTGTACTTCTTTCGATGATTAATGGCAAAAAATAAGCGGTGTACTTAGAGAAGTGCACCGCTTATTTTTGTTTTATGAATTTATTTTTATTTACTTGCTGATAGATTTTACAGCCTTTTGCGTACCGTCACTGTACTTTATGGTCTTGATAGTAACACCCTTTGTAGGTTCAGAAAGTTTGCGACCAGAGAGGTCGTAGTATGTTTCGCCAATAGCTTGTGCATTATTTTCTTTCTCTACCGATGTAATATCATTCGCTGTTTTTTCTTGGTTTAATGTGTAAACAGCACCTGTGTATTCGCTCATTCTAAACCATGAATCGTCTTCTCCAATACATGACAATACATAAACTTTGTCGGTTCCTGGTGCATCGAGCGTTATTTTATCGCCATTTATAGTATAGGTAACATCTACAGATGGACTGCAAGGAGAAGCCTGATTGTTTTCGATACCATAATATCCCATATATATATTTAGGGTCTGGTCTTGGTCTGTTTTAATAGATAGGATTAAAGACCTGTGAGGAATGGTAATTTTATTACCTTCTATGCTTCCTTTTACCCAACGATCTGATACGTCAGAAAATGTTTCGGGCAGTGCAACAATTGGGTTCTTTACATAAACAGTCTTGTTGTCGGCTAAAAAAACAACTTCAAATTCAGATGCATCTGCTAAATTAAGGCTGGTCATTTCAAGTGAGCCACCATCTCCCTGTTGTAGTTTGATGCCCTTACCTGAGCGGTCGTAGACTTTAACAACGCCTTCTGGACGCTCTGAAAGCAATGATTCCTGTGCATTCACACTCATTCCTAAGATAGCTGTAAAAGCTAAAAGTAACAGTTTCTTCATATAAAAATCTTGTTAGTTAAATTAGGTAATGGACTTTTTGCCCATTATTTTAATAGTTAATATTTAATTCATTCATCATTTATGCATCTTTTCTTTAGATCAAATAGTTTGTATTAATCGTTGCAAAATTAAACAAAATATATGGAAGAGCAAAATATTTCTAAGCTATTGTTTTATAAAATAAAGGCTTACACGTTGTTAGCATCGTGTAAGCCCTTTATTGGATAGATGGAACGGTGTTTTAATATTCGACCCAAGCCTTGATGTCAATATCGTCTAACTTCACATTGCAGAATGCCGCAATGAAAGCACTTGCAAGGCGGCTGTTGGTCAGCAATGGTATGTTGAGGTCGATTGACGCACGGCGGATTTTGTAACCGTTGGTAAGTTCGCGTGGTGTAAGGTCCTTTGGAATGTTCACCACCATATCTATTTTCTTCTCGTGTAGAAGGTCTAATGCCTGTGGTTGCTTGCCTTCGTCCGATGGCCAATATACCAATGTGTTTTCTAAACCGTTTTCTGTGAGGTATTTAGAAGTACCACCAGTTGCAAAAAGATTATAGCCATGAGCCTTTAATATCTTCGCAGCATCGAGCATTTCTGCCTTTTGCTTTGCTCCACCAGTAGAAAGAAGTATGTTCTTTGCAGGTATTCGCTGCCCGACAGAGAGCATACTCTTTAGCAATGCTGTGTGTGTGTCTTCGCCAATGCAGCCCACTTCGCCCGTTGAGCTCATATCTACGCCCAACACAGGGTCGGCTTTCTGCAAGCGGTTGAACGAGAATTGAGAAGCCTTGATACCCACATAGTCGAGGTCGAAGAGGTTTTTGTTCGGCTTTTCCACTGGTATGCCAAGCATAATCTTGGTAGCCAAATCGATGAAATTCAGTTTCAATACCTTGCTCACAAATGGGAAAGAGCGGCTGGCACGAAGGTTACACTCAATAACGAGTATGTCGTTGTCGCGCGCCATGAACTGTATGTTGAACGGACCGTTAATGTGCAGTGCCTTGGCAATTTGTCGGCTGATGCGTTTAACACGGCGTACGGTTTCTACATAGAGTTTTTGTGGCGGGAACTGAATGGTTGCATCGCCTGAGTGAACACCTGCAAACTCGATATGCTCAGATATTGCGTAAGCCATGATTTCGCCATCACGAGCCACTGCGTCCATTTCTATTTCTTTCGCATTCTCAATGAATTTGCTTACAACCACTGGGTGGTCTTCGCTCACGTTGGCTGCCAACTGGAGGAAACGCTCCAATTCGTCGTTGTTGGAACAAACGTTCATGGCAGCTCCAGAAAGAACGTAAGAAGGACGAACAAGTACGGGGAAGCCCACACGGTCTACAAATTCCTGAATGTCTGCCATACTTGTCAGCGCACGCCACTCTGGTTGGTTCACACCAATATCGTTGAGCATGGCAGAGAATTTGGCACGGTCTTCGGCATTGTCGATGTCTTTTGCCTTTGTTCCGAGTATGGGAACGTTCTCTGCATCAAGATGTATGGCGAGGTTGTTAGGAATTTGTCCGCCCGTAGAAACAATTACGCCCTGTGGCATTTCCATATCGATGATGTCCATAACACGTTCGAATGTGAGTTCGTCGAAGTAAAGACGGTCGCACATATCGTAGTCGGTCGATACGGTTTCAGGGTTGTAGTTTATCATGATAGAGCGGTAGCCCTGCTTGCGAATGGTGTTTAATGCCTGTACGCCACACCAGTCGAATTCGACAGAAGAGCCGATGCGATAAGCACCCGAGCCAAGAACGATGACACTCTTGCGGTCGGTTTCAAACTTAATGTCAGAAGCTACGCCCGAGTAGGTAACGTAAAGATAGTTGGTTTGTGCAGGATATTCGGCTGCAAGCGTATCGATTTGCTTAACAACAGGGAGGATTCCATAGCTTTTACGCAATTGGCGAACCACCAAGACAGCCTTGTGCATATTGCCAACTTCGTCTTCCAAACCTACTGCACGAGCGATTTGGAAATCGGTGAAGCCATATACCTTTGCTGTGCGGAGCAAGTTTTTATCGAGTGTGTTGATATTGCAAGTCTTTAATTGCTCATCAACATCAATGATATGCTTTAGCTTGTGCAGGAACCAATGGTCGATTTTGGTAAGTTCGTGAATTTGGTCAATGGTATAACCTTTGTGCATTGCCTTTGAAATAACGAAGATACGCTTATCGGTAGGTTCGCGCAATGCAGCATCTATATCGTCGATTTCAAGTTCTTTGTTCTCTACAAAGCCGTGCATGCCTTGCCCTATCATGCGCAATCCTTTTTGTATGGCTTCCTCGAAGTTGCGGCCGATAGCCATAACTTCGCCGACCGACTTCATGCTTGAGCCCAATTCCTTGTCTACACCACGGAACTTGCTCAAGTCCCAGCGTGGTATCTTGCAGACAACATAGTCGAGTGCAGGCTCGAAGAAAGCCGATGTGGTCTTTGTAACAGAGTTCTTCAATTCGAATAGACCATAACCCATACCTAATTTGGCTGCCACGAAAGCAAGGGGATAGCCTGTCGCCTTACTTGCTAAAGCCGATGAACGAGAGAGGCGTGCATTGACTTCAATTACACGGTAGTCTTCGCTCTTGGGGTCGAAAGCATATTGTACGTTACATTCGCCCACTATTCCGATGTGGCGAACTATCTTTATTGCTAATTTGCGGAGCTTGTGATACTCGCTGTTGGTAAGGGTTTGTGAAGGTGCAATTACGATAGATTCGCCCGTATGGATACCTAATGGGTCGAAATTTTCCATGTTGCAGACCGTAATACAGTTGTCGTATTGGTCGCGTACCACTTCGTATTCTATTTCTTTCCAGCCCTTTAAACTCTTTTCCACCAAAACTTGAGGGGAGAATGAGAAAGCTTTTTCACAAAGTTTGTTGAGTTCTTCTTCGTTATCGGCAAATCCACTGCCAAGTCCGCCCAATGCGTAAGCTGCACGGATAATAACAGGATAGCCCAATGTCGCAGCTGCCTTGCGTGCTTGTTCTGCAGTTTCACAAGCCTCGCTCTTAATGGTTTTAACGTCGATTTCGTCTAACTGCTGTACGAAAAGTTCACGGTCTTCGGTGTTCATAATCGCCTTTACAGGTGTGCCGAGCACCTTTACGTTGAACTTTTCGAGTATGCCGAGACGGTCTAACTCTACGCCACAGTTCAGCGCAGTTTGTCCACCGAATGCCAAAAGAATACCATCGGGACGTTCTTTTTGGATAACACGTTCTACGAAATAAGGCTGAACGGGCAGATAATAAATTTGGTCTGCCACGCCTTCCGATGTTTGAACGGTAGCAATATTTGGGTTGATGAGAACGGTAGAAACACCTTCTTCACGCAGTGCTTTTAGTGCTTGCGAACCAGAATAGTCAAATTCACCAGCTTCACCTATCTTTAATGCGCCTGAACCAAGTAGCAGGACTTTCTTTATTGATTCGTCTTTCATTATTTCAGTGCTTCTACAAATTTATCAAACATAAATACTGTATCTATCGGACCCGAACTTGCTTCAGGGTGGAACTGCGAGCTGAACCAAGGATTTGTCTTGTGGCGGATTCCTTCGTTGCTGCCGTCGTTCATGTTTACAAAGAGTTCTTCCCAGTCTTTGCCCAATGTCTTTGCATCAACAGCATAACCGTGATTCTGAGAAGTAATGTAGCATTGGTTTGTTCCTACTAATCTGACGGGCTGATTGTGTCCACGATGACCATACTTTAGCTTAAAGATGGTTGCACCAGCAGCCTTTGCCATAAGCTGGTTTCCCATACAAATGCCGCATATTGGTTTTGTGCTTTGGTTCATTTGCTTGCGGATAATCTCTACTGCATCGCTGCACATGTCTGGGTCGCCAGGACCATTGGCAAGGAAAAGTCCGTCGTATTCCAATGATGTATAATCGTAATTCCAAGGTACACGAATCACTTCGATGTTGCGATTTATCAATTCGCGCAAGATGTTGGCTTTTACACCGCAGTCTACTAACACCACTTTCTTTCCGCCTCCTTCATTGTAGCGAATGATTTCTTTTGTAGAAACAAGGTCTACAAAGTTTACTCCTTCATAGTGGGCGGTGGGAATGTTGTCAGCTTCGTCGTCGAAAATGATTTGTCCCATCATTACGCCGTGTTCACGCAGAACCTTTGTAAGTTCGCGTGTATCAATGCCAGTGATTCCAGGAACCTTTTCGCGCTTGAGCCATGATGCCAAGCTTTCAACGGCATTCCAGTGAGAGTACTCCTCCGTATAATCGGAAACGATGAGTGCGGAGACATAAATCTTGTCGCTTTCCATGAACGAAGGAATATGATTCTTCTCAATCGTAAATGGTGGAACACCGTAGTTGCCGACCAAGGGGAATGTCATGACAAGCATTTGACCTGCGTAGGAAGGGTCGGTAAGACTTTCGGGGTATCCCATCATTGCTGTGTTGAATACAACTTCGCCCGCAACAGGCTTGTCGTATCCGAATGATTTTCCATGAAATTCTGTACCGTCATTTAAGACTAAAGTTACATTCCTCATTTTAATTCGTATGTTGATGATTTAATATTAGCTGATTTACTTGTGATAAACTTGTTCGTAGAAGTTTATGAATGCTTGGTTTACAAGGCGCATTCCGCCAGGAGTAGGGAAGTTTCCCGTAAAATACCAGTCGCCTTTGTGGTTTGGTATGGCTTCGTGCAAGCCTTCTATGCTTTGATAAACAAGTTCTACGGGAGTGGTCATGCCCTTTGGACGCAACATCTCCACTATCTTTTTATTGATTTCTTCTACTGTAAATGGTGCGTAAACCTTGCAGACTGCGTTGTTGATGGTTTCGCCTTTTCCTTTGGCAACTTCCTTTTTACAAGCCTCGTAGACTTCGGTAAGGAGCGATTCCATATTGCGTTCCTTAATCAACTCGATGGTTGCATCGAACACGCAAAACTCTTCTAAGCGCGGCATGTCAATGCCATAGTAGTCGGGATAGCGGATTTGTGGGGCACTCGATACGATAATAATCTTCTTTGGGTGAAGTCTGTCGAGTATTCGCAAGATACTTTCTTTCAGTGTGGTGCCACGAACGATGGAGTCGTCAATGATAACGAGGTTGTCTTCGTTGGGCGTAATGCTCTCGTAGCTTATGTCGTAGACGTGTGAAGCTAAGTCGTTGCGCGAATTGCTTTCGGTAATGAAGGTGCGCAGCTTAATGTCTTTCCATGCTACTTTCTCGGAACGGATGGACTGACTTAATATTTTCTCTATCTCTATATCGGTTGCATTGCTTCCTAAAGCCTTTATTTCTTCTGCTTTTTTAGTGTTCAACCACTTCTCAAAACCTTGTAGCAATCCGTAGAAAGCTACTTCGGCAGTGTTTGGAATAAAAGAAATTACGGTGTGGTTGGTATCGTTATCAATCGATTTCAATACCTTTTCGGTAAGTTGTTCGCCTAATTTCTTACGTTCCTTATATATATCTCGGTCGGAACCGCGCGAGAAATAAATGCGTTCGAACGAGCAAGCTGTATCGCTTTTAGGCTCTAATATCTGGTGTAGTGAGCTTTCACCACGTTTGTTTACGATGAGTGCTTGACCCGGTAGAAGTTCTTTTATATCTTCACAGGTTAAATCGAATGTTGTCTGGAGTACGGGACGCTCGCTTGCCAATGCCATATACTCGTCGTTCATATAGAAGAATGCAGGACGAATGCCCCAAGGGTCGCGCATGGCACACATCTCTCCAGACCCTGTAACGCCACATATTACATAACCCCCGTCGAAGTATTGCATTGTAGTTTGTAGGACATTTTTCATCTCTACATGGTTTTCGATGTAGTGCGTAATATCGAATTTCTCTAATCCAAGTGCTTTCGCATCGCGGAAATTGCGCTCTACTTCACGGTCTAAGCGGTGTCCCATGAACTCAAGAAGCAAATAGGTATCGCTGTATTTGCGTGGGCATTGACCGTAATCAGTGAGATGTTCGAATATCTCACTGAGGTTTGTCATATTGAAATTGCCACAAAACGAAAGGTTCTTAGCCCTCCAGTTGTTTCTCCTTAAAAATGGGTGAACATACGATAAGCCACTTTTTCCTGTGGTGGAGTAACGCAAATGTCCCATATAAAGCTCGCCTGCGAAAGGCAAATGCCGTTGTGCGAAGTCAACGTCAGCAATTTCTGCATCGGTGTAGTCTTTGTATTGCCTGTGAATATTGGCAAAAATTTCTGTAACGGCATTCTTTCCTTCGGCTCGCTCTCGGAACATATACTCGTTTCCAGGCTGTGTTTCAAGCTTGACACTTGCTATACCAGCACCTTCTTGTCCTCGGTTGTGCTGCTTTTCCATCATAAGATACATCTTATTCAAGCCGTACATCCAAGTTCCATACTTCTCTTTGAAGTAGCTTAGCGGTTTCAGCAATCTTATCATTGCAACACCGCAATCTTCATGTATATTCTTTTCCATTTATCAAGGTTACTTTTTCTTCTATTTTATTCCACTGTAACGGACTTTGCCAAGTTGCGCGGTTGGTCTACGTCTTTGCCTTTGCAGACTGCCACGTGATAGGCTAATAGTTGCAGCGGTATGGTTGCTACGAGCGGTTCCAAGCAGTCCATTGTGTCAGGAAGTTCAATAACTGCATCTGCAATCTGCGAAACCGTCTTATCGCCCTTTGACACTAATGCTATTACACGACCGTTTCGAGCCTTAATTTCCTGTATATTGCTGCGCACCTTTTCATACATTGAGTTGTGTGTTGCTATTACAACGACAGGCATATCAGAGTCTATCAAGGCAATAGGACCGTGTTTCATTTCTGCAGCAGGATAGCCTTCAGCGTGTATATATGAAATTTCTTTCAACTTTAGAGCACCTTCCAGTGCGACTGGATAGCTGAATCCACGACCTAAATAAAGGAAATTCTGTGCATAAGTAAATGTTCTAGCCAAGTCTGCAATAGCTTCGTTGGTTTTCAAAACCTCTTTTATCTTTTCAGGAATTGATGACAATTCTTTTACCACTTCGATGTATTTATCGTGCTTAATAGCTCCCTTTGCTTCTGCTAAGGTGAGTGCAAGCATTGTAAGAACTGTTACCTGACCTGTGAAAGCCTTTGTTGAAGCCACGCCAATTTCAGGTCCTACGTGAATGTAAGTACCTGTGTCAGTAGCACGTGGAATACTTGAACCAATGGCATTGCATATTCCGTAGATGAATGCGCCATGTTCTTTTGCCAATTCAATGGCAGCGAGTGTGTCTGCAGTTTCGCCACTTTGTGACAATGCTATTACTACATCGTCGGCAGAAACTACTGGATTACGATAACGGAACTCACTTGCATATTCCACATCAACAGGTATTCGACAGAATGTTTCAAGTAGTTGTTTGCCAATAAGACCTGCATGCCAACTTGTTCCGCATGCTACGATGATGATGCGCTTTGCATTTAATAAACGCTGTCTATGGTCGATAATGGCACTTAAAGTTACATTGTCGTTATCTATATTGATGCGTCCTCGCATACAGTTGATAAGGCATTCAGGTTGCTCGAATATTTCTTTAAGCATAAAGTGAGGGTAACCACCTTTCTCAATTTGCCCAAGGTCAATGTCCACTTTCTTTATTACAGGCGCTAAAGACTCGTTCTGAATGTTTACTATCTTGAGTTCTTCACCCAATTTCATTACAGCAATATTCTCGTCTTCGAGGTATACTACCTTATCGGTATATTCGATAATAGGACTTGCATCTGAGCCTAAGAAAAACTCACCATCACCAATTCCTACAACGAGAGGGCTTTGCTTGCGTGCTGCAATAACTGTGTCGGGGTGACGCTTGTCAAGAATTGCTATGGCGTATGCACCAATAACCTGACTTAAAACTACCTGAACAGCAGTAAGCAAGTTTAATTCTTTCTTTGTTTGGACGTATTCAACGAATTGCACCAACACCTCTGTATCAGTATCAGAAGCAAAGTGAACACCTTTGTCTTTGAGGTTTTTCTTTATTTCTGCGTAGTTTTCAATAATGCCATTGTGTATGATGGCTAAGTTTTTCGATTCCGAATAGTGGGGGTGGGCATTTGTTGAAGAAGGTTCACCGTGTGTCGCCCATCGTGTGTGTGCTATACCAACAGTGCCTTCAATATTTTTTTCAGCGCAGAAAGCCTCTAACTCGCTTACTTTACCTTTTGCTTTATATACGCTCAAATCGCCATTACTATTGATAAGTGCAACGCCTGAGCTGTCGTATCCTCTATATTCAAGTCTTTTCAGTCCTTTAATCAGGACTGGGTATGCTTGTCTCTTTTTACCTAAATATCCTACAATTCCACACATATTTGTATGTTTCTCTTTTCTTTAATTCTATTTGTTTAATGTTTATATTCTCTCTTTTGCTTCTGCTAAACAGCATTATCTTAAAATGGTAATTAGTAGCGAAACAAGCGATGTTGTGATACCTATAACAGAATAGAATATGCTTGTGTTGCTTCCAAAAAATGTATTTCTTGCTTTTACCTTATGTGGCTCAACATAAACAATATCGTTTTGTTGCAAATAATAATAAGGTGAATTTATAATATTTGCATCGTTCATATTCAAACGTACTTTATGTTTCTCGCCACTTTTGTCTTCTCTGACAAGAAGAACATTGTCGCGCTTTCCGTAAATAGTCATATCGCCAGCTTCAGCCAATGCTTCAATAAGGCTAATTTTCTCTGTTGCCACAGGAATAACACCAGGTCTGTTCACTTCACCGATAACCGTGATGCGGTAACTACTTGTGCGAACCGATACGAGTGGATTCTCTGTACGTGCCAAATAAGGCTGGATTTTACTCTTGATTAAGTCTTCGCATTCTGTCTTTGTTAGTCCTGCAACATGAATCTTGCCTACGATAGGTAAGTTTATCATACCATCGTTATCAACCAAATAGCCTGTAATTTGGTTTTTGCTGCTTGTTTGTCCTGTTGAACGCAAATTGAATGGTTCAGAAGTAAGTGGGTCGGTGGTCTGCACCAGAATAGTTAATTCGTCTTTTGGCATAATCTTGGCATCGTACAAACCTTTAGATGCAGCCAAGCTAATAGAGTCAATGTTTTGCCAGTAAGCTACTTCTTTGCTTGAACCGCAGCCTACCATCATTAAAATCATGGTAACTACCATGATGGGTAAAAGTAATTTCTTCATAAAATAATAAGTGCAATAACGTTATTTCTTTTTTGCTGAGGTGGCCTGTTTTATTCGTTATAAATCCTCCACCGTAATTATGTTGCAAAAATACTATTATTTTTTGAGAACGGCAAAAGAATGCTTGACTTTTGCAATGGAAGCAAGAAAAATACTCTGTGGTAATGGAAAATGATTCTACTATCATTATGTTGCTGTAAAGTAATTGATTTGTATCAATTTTATAGCTATCTTTTTGTTTGTCGTATCTTCAAGTCCTACACTTGTTTACTTTTGCCTGCTTATAGAAAGAAACAGCGTGTAACGATTTAATAGCAAGCGAGAAAAAAGAAGGAAGTAAATAGATAATTACTAAAAATAAATTACTATCTTTGCCACAAAGTATAATACGAGCATGAAAAGAACAGAGAAAGTTTTATTGATTTACACTGGTGGAACCATTGGAATGGGTTGTAATCCTGCAACAGGGGCTTTAGAACCTTTGGATTTCGACCACCTTGCTGATAATGTACCAGAATTTAAGCTGATTCCAACAGCCATCGACACCTATCAATTTGTTCCTGCAATCGACTCTTCAAATATGTCTCCGAAGAACTGGGCAGACATTGTGAGAATAATCGTTGATAAGTACGACAACTACGATGGATTTGTTATCCTACACGGTACAGATACGATGGCTTACACGGCATCAGCATTGTCGTTTATGCTCGAAAATCTTACGAAGCCTGTTATACTTACTGGCTCACAACTTCCTATCGGACAATTGCGCACCGATGGCAAGGAAAACCTTATGACAAGTCTTGAATTGGCAGCTGCTCACCATCACGACGGTACTCCAATGGTGCCCGAAGTATGTATTTATTTTAACGGACACTTGCTGCGTGGCAACCGTTCTACAAAGCAGAATGCTGACGAACTGAACGCTTTCGATTCGTTCAACTTTCCTCATCTTTGCGAGGCTGGTGTGAGTTTCAATTTCCAAACACACCATATATTAACGCCTGATTATACCAAACCAATGGTACCCCATTTTGAAATGGATAGTAACGTGTTTGTTCTTTCGTTGTTTCCGGGGGCTGAAGAGAACATTGTCCGTCATGTATTCGATGCGCCCGAACTCCGTGGCATCATTATGCGTACATACGGTAGTGGCAATGCTCCTCATTCTCCTTGGTTGATGAACTTGCTCAAAGAGGCTTCTCAACGTGGCGTTGTTACGGTAAACGTGAGTCAATGTATCAGCGGTCAAGCCGATATGAACCGTTACGACACTGGCTATCAGCTGAAAGAAGCAGGTGTTATCAGCGGTTACGATACAACGGTAGAAGCTGCGCTAACCAAACTTATGCTCCTTCAGGCGCAATACAGCGACCACGAAATGGTGCGTAAGTATATGAATAAATCCATTGCAGGCGAGATAACCATTCCTGCAGCGTTGTTTTAATAATATAAAAACACCATGATAAAAAAGATGAGGCTTCTTAATGAAGCCTCATCTTTTTTAGTATATCGTTCATTTTCTGTTTTGTTTCGATGCGTGTGGGCACAAGTGGCAGTCGCAACACGTTTTCTATCATTCCCATATCGTTCAGCAAAGCCTTGCAGCCTGCTGGGTTTCCGTCTACGAAGAGTAGTTTGTAGAGTTCTGTGAATTGGTGATGAATGATGCGTGCGGCATCGTATTCGCCATTAAACTCTAACCTAATCATACGCGAGAACTCTTTTGGCAGTGCATTGCCGATAACCGAAATAACGCCTGCTGCACCACTGGCAATCATCGGGAACGTCAGTGCGTCGTCGCCACTAATCACTTCGAAGTGCTTCGGTTTGTTCTTTATGATTTCGTCTACCTGCTCCAAACTGCCCGCAGCTTCCTTTATTGCCACGACGTTTGGGAAGTCGGTAGCAATTCTCACCGTAGTTTCCGCCTTCATGTTCACACCTGTGCGTCCTGGCACATTATATAATACGATGGGCAGTGGGCTTACTTCTGCAATGGCTTTGAAGTGTTGGTACAATCCTTCTTGGCTCGGTTTGTTGTAGTAGGGGCAAATGCTGAGAATGCCGTCTATGCCTTTCCTGTCGGTTTGTCTTATTTCTTCCACAACGGCAGCAGTGTAGTTACCACCGCAATATTTCAGTATAGGCACACGTCCGCCTACTATCTTGACAATGGTCTTTGTGAGTTCGTTTTTCTCTTCTGCCGACAAGCAAGGACTTTCGCCTGTTGTTGCCAAAATGGTAAAGAAGTCGGCACCATTTTCTATTTGGTATTCTATCAGTCTTTCTAAGGCATCGTAATCTATCTCCCCATTCTGTTTGAATGGTGTTACCAATGCTATTCCTAATCCACGAAAGATATTATTCATAAATCTATAGCTTTAAAAGCTTTTTCGGTTTAATTCAATGAAATTCCAGAGTCTTCCTATTTATAAAATAGAATAGTTCTTTTATTGATATGCAAAAATAAGAAATAAACATTAATCCACAAAGTTTTTATATCTTATTATTTGCTTTTTTGTTTTATTCTCTTTTCCGTTTTGTAGAAAAATAATATCTTTGCACCCGATTTTTTAAAGTCTAAAAGCTATAAATGATGAATTATTTCGCTGCAAAACTAACTGAAATACTAAAACATACGCTTATTATAGTGAGTATTTTCTTCATTGTCAGATTGCTTTTTGCTGTCTGTTTTGTGCCCTTTACCACTTTTGAAGCGTATGCAAAGTCGTTGCCTTTTGCAGCTTTCAACGCATTGCGCTTCGACCTTCAAGTCGCTGCATACGTTGCCATTTTGCCTTTTCTCGTTGTTTTGATATGCCTTTTCGTGCGCAACAGAAGTGTAGCAGGCAGGTTGTCGAAGTTCATCAGTACTTATTATGTGGTGCTCGAAATCGCCCTCCTCATACTTGCGCTTGTCGATATAGGCTTTTACAGCAATTTCCATTCGCATATCAACATTACCTTCTTCGACTTTTTCAATG
>ENA-OWND01001635-OWND01001635.1-metagenome-genome-assembly--contig:-NODE-1635-length-13280-cov-9.105784_pt1 | contig 13280 bp, 17 predicted proteins | sample MGYA00245342_ERZ651119 | MGnify/ENA primary metagenome ERZ651119 (study PRJEB26857, sample SAMEA4031756) | metagenome | biome: human; feature: oral; material: saliva | place: Philippines | collected 2014...
TCTTCTTGCCATAATCTAATACCTATTGAGATTACACTTTCTTCGACTTGTCTCTTATGTTGTGCGAAAGTATCTTACCCAAGTCAAACACGACTTGTTCAGCCACCCATACAAGCGGATTGCCGTCTTTGTCCCTGCCATGCTCGTAAGTGATAGGCTCGTTATTCTCATCTACGAATATCTCACAATGAGCACCTACGACCTCCACGAGCGCATTATCTCTATCCTTGTTGTAGCCAACGTAGAATTGAATGGCATCGTATTTGATAGGTTGTGCGTTGCCGTCGGCATCTTCGATTTCAAAGCCTTCTTCGTCAAGCTGCAGCAACTTTTTAATGGTGGTTGGGCGAACCTCGCGGAACTCTTGTACCTTGCGACCCGCAAGGATAGCATCGAAATAATTTTGTTTAATTATTAAATTAAGTACTTTCATAACTCTTCTCTTTTTTACGTATCACAAAGATACGGTTAATATTATTATAAATATACCAGCCTGCCATCTGATAAGCGACAACAGGTTGGTTGTTAGTTAATTGATTACATCTTTCACCTTTGCAGCTTTAAAGCCTCTATCTCTTTCGACTTTTAAGCCCCAGTTACCTCTCACGCTCTCTAATTGCGAGAGGGTGAAGTAGCCATATTCTTTTTCTTGCCCATCTATGATACCATAGAACTCGTAATCATCACCCACCTTGTCAGCTTCGAGTACGTACCACGTGTAACCTTGTAAGAAGAACTTGCATATAACTACTGCTTCGTCTTTCTTGCCGTCTTGCGAATATAAAGGGTACTTCGCAAGCTCTTTCTCTAATTGCTTTGTTATTAGCTTCATATTATATAATGTTTATTATTCTGATGCAAAGGTAATTCTTTTATTTGAAAAAGCATATGCACATTCAAGTATTAACACAACTTTAACACTTGAATATACATATGCTAAATCAAGTTAAATAAACGCTGAAAATTTGCACTTGAAAAACTATATGCTTATCTTTGCATTGTAAATAATAATAAACGATATGGCAACAATAGAACAACTTTTAAAAAAGCTCGAAGGCGTTAAGGTTCACACCGCTGGCACTGGTAGCATATACGTATATTACAAAGAAAAGAAGATACGTATAGCTGACCACGAGCCTAACTACAATGCGCCAAATAGAAGTAACGATAAATGCTTCTATTTAAAAGACGCTTGCAACAAGCAATACGACATTTACGATATTGTAGAACAAGTTGCCGAGTATTTAGATATTGAAATAAAAGGCACTTTAAAAGGTATGTTTACAAAGCGTTTCAACGAGCAGATGAAAGCCTTTGAAGAGCTGCAAATGCATCAAGCAGAGCAAAAGAAAGCACAAGCAAAAATCGAAGCTGAAAAAGAGCTCACAACAAACAATCTAAAAGCTATCATCAGCGAAAACAAAGAAGAAGTTGCAAAGATGCTTGAAGAAGCAGAAGCTTACGGCGACCTCGCAAGTAACGGCAAAAAACGTCGTGAACGCACAAGAAAATTTTTACAAAGGGCTTTTAATGAGAAATTCGGATTTAGCCCCATTTTTTCAGAAGTGAAAGAATTATTAAACAAGTAATAACAAGGGGGCGAAAGCCCCCATAAAAAACCAACGACTATGAATAATATAATTAAAAGCATTTACAATAACGCTTACGAGGGGTGCACAAAAGAGTTTAAAATAACAACTCCTGAATATTTAAACTTTCCAAAAAGCCTCGATGTTTTAAACAAAATAGATTTCAACAATACGGCAGTTGGTAACTCGTCAATTCGTTACCGTTGCGACGTAGATTACGAAATAGAAAGGGACGAAAGGGAAAAATCTATCCTTTCAAACCCAAATAATGAAGTTGTTGTTAATAACAACGGCTTACACTCAATTTCAGCTTGTACGGGAAATTACGCAGCAGCAGTGAATAGCGAGTACACCTCAATATCTGCAACAACTGGGTATCGTGCTGCATCAATAAACACTGGAGAGCGGGGCGTTGCTGTAAACACAGGCGATGACGGTGCAGCAATAACAACAGGTAGAGAGGGTATTGCCGTAAACACTTGTTCGGGGCGTATTTCAGCAAGTACAGGGTACAAGTCAATGGCTGTTAGCAATAGTTGCTATACCATAACGAACAATTCGGGCGATATGTCAGTAGCTGTTGGCAGGGGGCGTGGCTCGTATGTGCAAAACACTGGCGATAATTCCACTTCTTTGGGTATTGGCTTTTTCACCCATATAGTAAATAAAGGCGACCACTCGCTTGCTATTGGAGCAGGAAATAAAACACGCTCATTTGTAAGCGGAAACGACAGCATAGCCATTGCAGCAGGTGCACATTGCGAGGCGGCAGGGTCTATTGGCTCTTGGCTTGTGTTAGTTGAGCGTCCTATTGGAGAGAACGAAACAATAAAAAACATCAAAGCTGTAAAGGTGGACGGTGTCGAGATAGAAGCTAACACTTACTACCAATTAGTAGACGGTGAAGTTAGGGTAGTTAAGTTTATGGACAAAAACGGCGTATGGCAAAAACGCCGTGTAGTAGAATAAATATAACGCTGACCTATCGGCACGACGGGGAAAACAAATAGAACTTTCAAACAAAAAAAACAATATGAGATTGCCGAGAAAAATAAAGAAAGCTTGTAAAAAGTATCTTGTATTAGGTGCAGTACTCAATACCAATGCTTTGCGCTATACGCACGTTCAGTGCAACAAGGAGGACAAAAACAGCAAAGCTAAATACATACACCTTTATGTAAGGCATTTGGCTGAAGTTAGAGAACTTATAATATATTAATATGAGTAAATACATATTACAAAAGAGCACCCAGCCTAATAAGTGGGTACTGACTGATACCGAAAATGGCGTTGTTATTACCTTTGAACAGGGCAAGTTCAATGACACGCAAAAGGTTACCTTGCTGGAGAATACCAACAAAACAGCCGAAGAGTTAGCTAAAATATTAAAAGAAATGGGCGAATGGGTGGTAGAGCACCACTCGGATAAATTATTTTAAAATATGGAAAAGACAGAAAAGGAAAAGACAAAAGGCAATTGGGGCGGAAAAAGAGACGGCTCAGGTCGCAAAAGAAAAACAGGAAGGACGTATTCTTATAGTGCCGACATAGATTTGGTACCTGTTATTGACAAACAAAATAACAAGAACAGGTTTATAAACGACGCTGTTCGGGAGAAAGCGAAAAAAGACAAACTATTTTAAGACTTTAATAGCTTTTTCCACAAGCTCATCAACCCCTTGACGGAAGTCTGAATAAGTAGTATATAACACCATAAGTTCCGTGCAGGTCGCTGATATTACACTTGCGCAGGTTACTTTGGTAGCTTTGGTAATGGCACGCCTTAAGCCTTGTGGCATCTTTCCGCCGAAGAATTTATTAGGAGAATAAAGGTAAATGACAGCGAAAATAAACTCTTTTCGGTCGTTTACCTTTATTTCGTTTCCTTTCATCTGCTCAAAGATTTCATAAATCTTTGGTATCAAGGATAAATCTTTCAGTTTAGGAGATGCGGCGAGTTCATTGTCCACAATAGCTTGCTGAAGTGCCGTGCGTGTTTTTTCTATCTTTTTTATCGTTTCTATTATCTGCTCCATAATGTCGTTTTCAGCAAAATTATGTCAAATTATATTTCCCTCCAAATTTCGCTTACGTAAACGTTATACAGGCAAATGTGAAAACGCACGACCTTTAGTGTGTTGCAAAGTGTGTTGCAAAGTGTGTTGCAAAGTGTGTTGCAAAGTGTGTTAGTAAGTGTGTTGCTTTTAAAATTTTACCTTTGCAATTACCTGTAAACAAGACAGTTGCAAAGGTGCTTAGTGTGTTGCAAAGTGTGTTAGTAAGTGTGTTGCTCACTGCTAAAAACGTACTTCAAAATTTCTGCGTTTGCATCATTGATAATCTTAAAATCTTTCCTTATGTAAAGTTCGGTTATTTTTAATGACGGGTCTGTATGGCAAAGAATGTCGTTTACTACGTACTTTGATATGCCAACATCATTGACGGCTATCGTGGCGAGCGAGTGCCGAGCAGCGTAGAACTGAAGCCTGTCAATGCCCAGCTCCTTTCCCACCTCCTTAAGTCCTATATTGATTGCACGGTTGAAACTCTCCATAGTGGAGAAACGCTCGTAAAAATTAAATACACGTTCCTTTCCCTTGTACTTATCGACCAAATGCTTGATACAAGGTTGAACATCGACCTGTATTTCCGCCCTGTCGTTTCGTCTGTCTTTAGTCTTCGTGCGGTTGTAGACTATCCTGTTGCCATTGACCTTGACAGCATTGAGCAGGTCGGCAGAGTTCATACCCATAAGACAGAACGAAAGGCGAAAGCAGTCCAGCGCAAGGTCGTGGCGGCTCGACTTTCCCCTAACCTTTATATTGTCGTATGGCAAAGAAAATATCCTCCTTATCGTTTCCACGTCCAAAGCTCGCTTTTCAGCCACATTCTGCTCCACAGGCTTGTATCTGTCGAGTGAATGTCTGATACGGGTAATATCGTTATCCTCGTCGTTGTAGTATTCCCTTGCGGCGTTGAATATGGTTTTTATACTATTTGGGTATAGTGATTGCGCCCTTTTTCGGTCTTTAAGCGAGTTCTCAAAGGCTTTCATCGTCTTTACGGTTATTTCCTCACACAAGATATTATCCCGCCCGAAAAAGAAACAGAGTGCGTTTAGAGACGTTATATAGTTCTTTACACCCCTCGTGTCGGTACGCATCATTATCCATTTCCGTGCAAAGTCTGTGAAAGATATTCCCCTTTTGTCTTTCTTCTTCCGAATATAGGAAACAATCGTATCCATATCTATATCGTTGAACTCTAAATTCAACTCACTCACACGCTCTCGGTATGCTTTTATCAAATCATTGCACCTATCGAGGATATTTGCGTTCTTAATCTTGAAAGACGCTGTGATGTCTTTCTTTGTTACATACATCGTGGTGGGAATGAAACGCACCTTTGTTTCGTGCGTGAATCGGATAACCACATTCCACGTGCCGTCAGCACGCTTGTTACCCCTTTTTATAACCGCTTTGAATGTTGCCATATCTTTTAGTTCGTTTTCAGTCAATATTTTAAATCCACTTGTAAGGTTTAAATGCCACTTGTAGCAATCATTCTGTTTTCGTCATACCATAAAAGAAAAGCGGAAACCCCTCGTATGCTTGGATTTCCGCTTGTTTCTTGGAGGGTGGACGGTGGGACTCGAACCCACGACATTCAGAACCACAATCTGACGCTCTAACCAACTGAACTACGCCCACCATGTTTTTGTTTGCTTTTCAAAGGCGAGTGCAAAGGTAGGAATTTTATTTATTTTACCCAAATAAAATCCGTACTTTTTTATTTCGTTTTATTACTTTGCAGGAGTTGCAGGAGCCTTAGCGGCTTCGCCTTGTGCTGCTGGAGCAGCTTGCTTTTGCTGACTTGCACCGAAGTTAGGCAAGTTGTTTGGATTGGTAGCACTACCTTCTGTTGCAGCCTTTTCAATTACACTTTGCTCTGTTACAGCCTGTGGTGCAACGTAAGCAGTTGCAATGCTGACAACAACCATAAAGATTGCACAGCCCCAAGTTACTTTTTCAATAAAGTCGGTTGTCTTGCGAACGCCCATAATAGCGTTTGAAGATGAGAAGTTTGATGAAAGGCCGCCACCTTTAGACTCTTGAATTAGAACTACTCCAATCATAAGAATGGCTGCAATAACGATAAGTACTACTAAAAGCGTATACATTTCTTGTGCTATTTTTTATTATTGTTTATTATCAATTTCTCCAAAAATCGGATTTGGTCTGCAAAGTAACGATTTTTTTTCGGATATACCAAATTTAATCGCTGAATTATTTCCAATGCCTTAGAATATCTGCCTTGTTTTATGTAAATTCGTGCTAAAGTTTCGGTGAAATATCCATTTTCCTCTATTTCTACTTCTTCTGCACTGCTTTCTTGTGCGGTTTCGGGTTCGTATTCTGTATCTTCCTGCAAGACGATTTTACCACCTTCATTATAGATAAAGTCGTCTATCAGACTTTGTCCGCGCAGTTCGGGTACGGCTTTTTCTTTCTTTTCCTGCTTTTCCGACTGCATTAGGAAAGCTACATAGTCTACTGTTGCATCGGCAGGTGTAGGCTTTCGTCCGCTTTCTGCTGCCTCCTCAGTATCTTTCGGAATTTGTTCGAGAAAGCTGTCAATAAGCGAAACCGTTCTGTTGGCTTCTGTTTCTGGAGCCGTTTCTCCTTTCGAGGCAGTCGGTGCAGCTTCTTGGGCAGCCGATGTGCGCAGCTGATAATGAGCAGACTCTACAAGGTCGAAGAGTATTCTACGGTCGGTGATGTAGATGGCAGCACGCCGCAACTCCTCGTCGAACGTAGAATCGTGCAGCAGAAACAGGTTCTTCAGGAGCAAAACCCGTGCTGGCTGATAGAACGGATAGAGCGCAATAAGACTTCGGAGGTCGTATAACGTCTCCTTGTTCAGGTCTTCAGGGTGATTAAAATAATGTGCTATATCCATATTATTGTTTTCTTTACGATGCTGTAACGATTGTTTTTACCAATTGGCAACGGTTGCATTGAATATCTGGTCGGTAAGGTCTTTCACCATTTGCTCTACCAACTCTTCCTGCACTGAGTTCAAACTCTTTGTGGTATCGTAGCTGGCAGATGCCGTAAACTGCCTTTCAAAATCTTCGCTATGGTTGCTGTTGTTCGTGAAACGCACGTTCACGGTGATAGAAAGTTCGGTTTGAGCCGAATAGCCCTCGCTCGAAACACTCTTGTTGCGCTGCTGATACTGTGTTATTTCGCCCTCAATCTTCAAGTCGCCATTGCGTTTCACCTGCTCCAAGCGGGTATGATTGGCAAAGACATCTTTCAGTTTGTTGTTGAACATAGGTCCCATTGGTCCCCACACATAAGCAGAACGAATTGGAAAATCGGCTATCTGAATGCTACGCACCTTGTTGTAATCGATGCTTGCGCCATTGAATTTATAGCTCACCGAACAAGCAGTAAGACACATCAATGCCACTACTATATATATAAGGTGTATTTTTCTTGTTTTATTTACTATCCAAGCCATATTGCTTAATTCGTCTATAAAGCGTTCTGTCACTGATGCCTAACTCTTGTGCAGCCTTCTTTCGGTTGCCGTTGTTGCGCTCCAAAGCTTTCTCAACCATCTGTCTACCCACATCGCTGAGGTTCAAGACTTCGGGTTCTGATATTTCTTCGGCTTCTGCAAACTCTATCAAGCTGTCGGAAGCAGGGCTTTCTGCAACAGCGTGTTTGGCAGGAACGGGCATCGCCTCGTGATGTTTCTCGGGCAAAGGCTCAAATCCTCTCGCTCCGTTCAACGCACGTGTTTCTTCCAATTGCTTGCGAACTGTATTTAAATCGCGGCGCAAGTCGCTCACATTGCCACGCAGTTCGTAAAGTATCTGATACAGTATGTCGCGCTCGCTTTCGTAGCTATGCTTTCCACCTTTTTCTATAATGGCAAGCTGTGTGCTATCGGGGTCGCGCGGAATAAAGTCGGTCAGCATATCTGCCGTTATCTCACGCTGCTCGCTCAACACCGACATTTGCTCGGTGATGTTCTTCAGCTGTCGCACGTTTCCTGGCCATTTGTAGTGCAACATTATTTGTTTTGCATCGTCGGTCAGTGTTATTTTGGGCAAGCGATACTTCTCTGCCATTTGCATAGCAAAGAGCCTGAACAGCAAAAGAATATCTTCGCCACGGTCGCGAAGCGGCGGCATCTGAATAGGAATGGTATTCAGACGGTAAAACAAGTCTTCACGAAACTTTCCTTCGCTCACCGCCTTGCGCATATTAACGTTGGTTGCAGCCACTATGCGCACATCGGTCTTGCGCACTTCCTGCCCTCCTACACGAATGTATTCGCCTGTTTCCAACACACGCAATAGCTTGGCTTGCGTTGCCAAAGGCAGTTCGCCCACTTCGTCGAGGAAGATTGTGCCTTTGTTTGCGGTGCCAAAATAGCCGTCGCTTTCGCCAATGGCACCCGTAAACGAGCCTTTTTCGTGTCCAAAGAGTTCGCTGTCAATCGTTCCTTCGGGTATGGAGCCGCAGTTGATGGCAAAGTATTTTTCCCGCTTTCGTGGTGAATTGTCGTGAATGACGCGGGGAATAATCTCCTTACCCACACCGCTTTCTCCAACGATAAGTACGGATAGGTCGGTTGGTGCAACCTGCAACGACACGTCTAAAGCTCGGTTCAGTGCTTTGCAGTTGCCCACTATGTTGTAACGCTGTTTTATGCGTTGAAGTTCTGTATTGTTCATTTGGCTGACAAATTTACCTATTTATTTTTAAAAGTCTGCAATTTTGGCAGAGTTTAACAAACACTAATAGTTTTCTTTTGGTTTACCAGAAACCCCTGCGAATATACCTGCGCTTCTCCCATAATACAGAAAAACTGATGGGAGGTTTTGCTCTGACTTTGTAAAGATAATTCCGTTAAAAAGTGATAACTGCGCTTTGACGTTGCGAAAGCGTAGGTTTTGCGATGCAAAACAGCCGCTTTTACCGTGCAAAACCTACGCTTTTGGAACGCAAAACAATAGGTCTTACAAAGCGCTGATAATAAGGCAGTTACGCAAAACACATTGCTATGAAAAATATTTACACGTCTTTCGCCTTTTCTCACCTATCTAATAAGGTCTTTTGCCCTACTTCAAGTTTCAGCAAACAGCAATAATTCTGAAAACATTGCTCTTTATCTAAAAACTTTTGATTAACTTTGTAGCATGAAGATAAAGGTTAATTGGAAAATGTTTTTAGTGTTCTTCGTCGTCATCGGAGGACTCTATTATATTACACAGAACTTTTGGATAACCGCAGGCATTATGGTTATCTTGTTGCTTATTGACGGCTTTTTGCGCGAGTACGAATTTAAAAAGCGAGGCGAAAAACAAGCAGAGGAAATTTTAAAAGGCCTCGAAGAAGACGACAACGAAGATGACAACGACGAAAAGGAAGATACAAAGTAATGGAAAAACTCGTAGAACTATACAAGCAATGGGCAGGCAACGCTCCTGCAAACATAGAAAAAATGGCTGGTGCAGGCAGCAACCGAACCTACTATCGCTTTACTGACGACAAGGGGAAATCGGTGATTGGCGTTATTGGCACGAGTCGGGACGAGAACCACGCCTTTATTTATCTTGCCAAACACTTCGAACAACGACAACTGCCTGTACCACATATACTTGCTGTTTCTAAAGACGAAACACGCTATTTGCAAACTGATTTGGGCGTAACATCGCTTTTCGATGCCATTCGGGGCGGACGCGAAGCAGGCGGACGCTACAATCTTGCAGAGCAGGAATTGCTGCGCAAGACGATAAAAGAGCTGCCCAACTTCCAACTTCGTGGCTCACGTGGGCTGGATTACAGCTATTGCTATCCGCAAGCCGAGTTCAACGAAGAAACCGTTTTCTTAGATTTGAACTACTTCAAATATTATTTCCTGAAAACGACAGAACTTGACTTTCACGAGGTAAAGCTACAGGCTAGCTTCCGAATGTTTGCAAAAGACCTTACATCGGAGAAGATGGACGCCTTTCTTTATCGCGATTTCCAAGCACGCAACATTATGCTCGATGCCAACGGAAAGCCACAATTCATTGATTTCCAAGGTGGAAGAAAAGGGCCTTACTATTACGACCTTGCTTCGTTTCTGTGGCAGGCAAGTGCAAAATATCCGTTCAAACTGCGTCGCGAATTGGTTTTCGAGTATTATAACAGTCTGAAGCATTTTACCGAAGTGCCGTCGAAACGCCATTTTGTAAACCGTCTTTCGCTGTTTGTACTCTTCCGTTTGCTGCAAGTGTTGGGCGCATACGGTTTCCGTGGCTATTTTGAACGCAAGAAACACTTTATCGATTCCATTCCGCCTGCCATTCAAAACCTCCGCGATGTATTGAGTTTGGGCGAGAAAGTGTTCCCTTATCCGTATATGCTGGATATGTTGAAAAGGCTGACACAGCTACCACAGTTCGCTCATATCGAACAACCTGCAAAGAACAGAACCGACGGTTACAAGGTTGCCGAGAAAGATGTGTACAAGGCAAACCCATTGGACGGTCCCGCAACCTTCTCGAAGTACGACGGAAAAGGCCCTTTGGTGGTGCGGGTGTTTAGCTTTTCGTTCAAAAACGGTATTCCTGAAGACACTTCTGGCAATGGTGGCGGCTACGTTTTCGACTGTCGCAGCACGCACAACCCTGGTCGTTACGAACCTTATAAGAAGATTACGGGACTCGACGAGTCGGTTATTCGCTTCTTGGAAGATGACGGCGAAATCTTGGAATTTCTTCGCCCAGTCTACAAACTCGCCGAACACCATGTGGAACGCTATATGCAACGTGGTTTCACCGACCTTATGTTCTCGTTCGGTTGCACGGGCGGACAGCATCGTTCCGTGTACAGTGCCCAGCATTTAGCAGAATATTTAAACCGAAAATACGGCATCGAAGTGCGCATTACACACCGAGAGCAAGGCATAGAACAGGTATTGGAAGCCAATCCAAAAGAAGCTTAGAGGAATATATTACCTTCCTTTGGTTCTTTAAAACTACCCTCAAGGTTATATGTTTATTTCTTTGCAGTCTGAAATTTAATTAGTAAATTTGCACGCATTAAAAGCAGTAGACAATGCAATCAATGATATTTGCCGCTGGACTTGGCACACGTCTGAAACCTCTGACCGACAGAATGCCCAAAGCATTGGTTAGGGTTGGGGGCAAACCGCTTATAGAACACGTCGTCAGACAATTGGTTGCGGCGGGCAGCCAACGTGTGGTTGTGAATGTACACCACTTTGCCAATCAAATCATTGAATACTTGCAGCAAAACGATTTCGGCACAGACATTCGCATTTCCAACGAATCGGAAATGCTGCTCGATACAGGAGGCGGAATAAAAAAAGCAGTATCGCTTTTCAATACCAACGAACCTGTACTCATTCACAACGTAGATATATTAAGTAATGTAGACTTACGCGCACTATACGATTACGCTTGCGAAGCAGAAACAACACAAAAGGCTGACGCCGTACTACTTGTAAGTCCACGAAAAACAAAGCGTTACCTTATCTTCGACAAAGCTATGCGCTTGGTGGGTTGGACTAATACAGACACAGGAGAAGTAAAATCACCTTACGAAATCTTACATAATCTTACCTTTACGCAGCCTTACAACGACACCAATGCAGCCAACGAACAACACGGTTACACGCTTTTTGCTTTCTCTGGAATACACATTGTTGGCAGAAAAGTATTTGAAACGATGAACAAATGTCCTGAGAAGTTCCCCATAATGGACTTTTATCTGAAGTATGCAAAGGACTTACACTTCGTCGGAAAGGTGAAAAACGACCTTAAACTTATGGACGTTGGCAAGTTGGACACGCTCTCCGAAGCTGACGCTTTTGCACAACAATTAGGCTATTAGGCAATAACGACAACGAAAGAATAGAAAAAACAACAACATACAGAATATGCAAAAAATCATCATCTTGGATTTCGGCTCACAGACAACCCAGCTAATTGGTCGTCGATTGCGTGAATTAGACACGTTCTGTGAAATTCTTCCATACAACAAGTTCCCTAAGGACGACCCATCGGTGATTGGCGTTATCCTTTCAGGTTCGCCCTATTCGGTTCACGACCCAGAGGCGTTCCAAGTGGATTTAAGCCAGTTTGTGGGCAAAGTTCCTGTACTTGGAATTTGCTACGGTGCACAATACATTTCGCATAAGAACGGTGGCAAGGTAGAACAAACAGGTACTCGTGAGTATGGACGTGCCAACTTGGCAACCGTCGATACAGATAATCCATTGTTCCGCGGCTTCGACAAGAACTCGCAAGTATGGATGAGCCACGGCGATACCATTACCGCCATTCCTTCCGACTGCAAGACTATAGCCTCTACAAGCGACGTTAAGTTTGCTGCTTACGCCTCAACGACACAGCCTTTGTGGGCAGTTCAGTTCCACCCAGAGGTGTTCCACAGCTTGCAAGGCAAAACTCTTTTGAAGAATTTCGTAGTAGATATTTGCGGCAGTAAGCAAGAATGGAGTCCTGCTTCGTATGTGGAAACAACCGTGAAAGAACTGAAAGAGCAGTTAGGAAACGACCGCGTGATACTCGGACTATCGGGTGGCGTTGATTCATCGGTATGTGCAACCCTGCTCAATCGTGCCATTGGTAAGAACCTTACCTGCATTTTTGTAGACCACGGCATGCTCCGCAAGAACGAGTTTACGAAGGTTATGGAGGCTTACGAGGGATTAGGACTGAACGTTATCGGCATCGATGCGTCAGAGAAGTTCTTTACCGACCTCGCAGGAGTTACCGACCCAGAGCAGAAGCGCAAGATTATCGGTCGCGATTTCGTAGAAGTTTTCAATGCCGAAGCTAAGAAAATAACCGATGCAAAGTGGTTGGCACAAGGCACAATCTACCCCGACCGCATCGAAAGTCTAAGCATTACAGGAATGGTTATCAAGAGTCACCACAACGTGGGCGGCCTTCCAGAGGAAATGGACTTGAAGCTTTGCGAGCCATTACAATGGTTGTTCAAAGACGAAGTACGCCGTGTGGGCTACGAGTTGGGTATGCCCGAACACCTCATCAAGCGTCACCCATTCCCAGGACCTGGCTTGGCAGTGCGCATTCTTGGCGATATTACCCGCGAGAAAGTGCGTATTCTCCAAGAAGCAGACGATATTTACATCGAAAATATGCACAACTATGTTTGCGAAGACGGCGAAGTGCTTTACGATAAGATATGGCAAGCAGGCACCGTACTTTTGTCTACAATCCGCAGCGTAGGCGTTATGGGCGACGAACGCACCTACGAACACCCTGTTGCCTTGCGTGCCGTAACCAGCACCGATGCGATGTCAGCCGACTGGGCGCAACTCCCTTACGACTTTATGGCAAAGGTTTCAAACGAAATCATCAATAAGGTAAAAGGCGTGAACCGCGTTTGCTACGATATTTCTTCAAAGCCACCCGCAACCATTGAGTGGGAATAAAACACAACGAAAATAAAGGTGAAGCAGTAGAAACCTCAGTGGGAATAAGCCATTTTATGGACGAAAAGAAGCTCATAAAACCGTAAATATTTTTCACAAGAGTTTCTATTGCATAACAAGTTCGCTATCAATGCATTACAAAACCTATTGTTTTGCATTCCAAAAGCGGCTGTTTTGCAC
>ENA-OWND01001636-OWND01001636.1-metagenome-genome-assembly--contig:-NODE-1636-length-13279-cov-7.703645_pt1 | contig 13279 bp, 9 predicted proteins | sample MGYA00245342_ERZ651119 | MGnify/ENA primary metagenome ERZ651119 (study PRJEB26857, sample SAMEA4031756) | metagenome | biome: human; feature: oral; material: saliva | place: Philippines | collected 2014...
GATAGGGATTGCCATGAGCAATAACAGGCGTTCCACTGGCTAGACTTTCTAGATAAGTCAATCCTTGGGTTTCACTCGTAGATGCTGAAATAAAGAAATCAGCTGCTTTATAGTACAAGGCTGTCTCACTTGGAGCAATCATACCTGTAAAAATCACATGTTTTTGTATGTTTAATTTCCCTGCTTGTTCTTTCAGACTGTCCAGATAAGGTCCGTCTCCAGCAACAACCAACTTCACCTTGTCTTCTTCTTTCAAAACCTGCGCAAAGGCGACTAAGACTGCTTGGATATTCTTCTCAAAGGAGATACGAGAAAGACTCAGCAGCATTTTCTCGCCTTCCTGAATACCTAACTTCGAACGAAGCTCTTGTAAGTTTTCCTCTTTGATCTCAGGTCGTTCAAACTTAGCCAGCTCAATTCCAGTTGGGATAACACGCTTTTCAACCTTGACTTTGTATTTCGATAAAAGGTCACGAACAATCTCACTAGGGCAAATTACGCCATCTACATCATGAAGGAAGCCTCGCACCAAATATTTTACCATACTCGGACGAATTAGCATGCCCTTAGCAATGTAATGCACATAGTCTTCATACTGGGTATGGTAGGTATGAATAACTGGAATTTTCAATTCTCTCGCAATCCAAATTCCTAACAAACCAAGAGAAAATTCTGTCTGGGTATGAATGATATCGAGTTGATACTGCTTGGCAATTTCAAGCGCCTTTGTAAATCCACGATAAGCAAAACGTCGATCCTTAAATGCAAAGAAGGGAACACTCGGAATGCGAATGATTTGCCAATCTTCGTATCGGTTCACGTCTTTATCAGTTGTTGTAAAGATAAAAACTGCATGCCCCTGCTTTTCAAGCTCAGTTTTCAAAGTCCGAATACTAGTCGCGACCCCGGAAACCTGAGGGAAATAGGTATCTGTAAATAAACCAATTCGCATAAATTACCTCACTTTTTGCCCAAAGCAGCCTGTTCTCGATAAAATTTTAACCAAATTTCCAACAAGTGCTCCTCGGAGTACTCTTTAGAAATCTCTCTAGCTTTTTCTTTCAAGTCTTTCAACTTTTCAGGATGATTTTTGTATTCGAGAATGGCTTCTCTCATCTCTGAAACATCACTTGTAGCACGATAATTCCCTTCGAGAATGACCTTGTATAGATCCAAATCCCTTAGCATAATCGGTGCTTCACAACTTGCTGCCTCTAAGATGGTCATCGGGAATAATTCGTTGTAACTTGGTAGCAAGAAGAGATCCGCTAAAGCGTAGAGCTCTCGCATTCGCTCTGGAGGAACAATACCTGGAAAAATTAGATTTTTAGGTGGATTGTCCATGATTTTTTTATAGCGTTCATAACCATCTGTTATTCCACCAAATGAAAAACCACCAGCCCAGATAAAGGTAATTTCTGGCAATTCCTCCGCAAGACGAATAAAGTCATCAATTCCTTTACGTTTCTGGACCTGACCTGCACCGATAACAACAAACTGTTCTTCAGCTAAATCCATTTCCTGACGAAGTTTTGCTACTTGGTCAGCTGGCAATGGATGCCATTTTTCTTTATTTACAAAGTTTGGAATATAGGTTACTTTTTCACGTGGAATACCCGCAGCAACTAGATCCTCTATAAACATGGGATTAACCACCACCAAGTGTTCCATTCGGTTGTAAAAGGAAAAAACATAGCGTTTGACAATTCCTTTTAGGAAAAATGGAATCTTCAAACTCCCCTCAAGCGTATCAGGCAAAAAATGCACATAGCCAATTTTTCTCCCAGAGCGTTTCTTTTGGAAAGTAGATAAATAATAAGGGAAATCAATGGTGTGAAAATGAGTTACATCTGCCTCTACAGGAAGATTCTCCGTAACAATCAACTGGTCTTTGGCATCGCGGTGAAGGAGACTAACCAATTCTCGATAAGCTCCTGACACTCCTTGACCAGCTACTTTTTCACTTGAACTTAGCATATTAATACGCAATTTTTCGTTTTCCATACCTTTCATTATACCATTTTATTTCCAGAAAATCAGCAAAAGAAAGAAGAGACGATTGGAAAAAGGATAAAATTACCTTATTTTCCAATCGTCTCTCATATTTTTCTACTGTTTATTTAATTCCTAGGGCGATACGTGCATAGCGACTCATTTTTTCAACCGTCCAAGCTGGATACCAAACCAATTTAACTTCGGTATTGGTTACCTCAGGCACATCTGTCATCGCATCATGTATCTGGTCTGTCAAAAGGTCAGCCAGTGGGCAGCCCATAGTTGTCAAGGTCATATCAATTTCAGTGTGACCTGTTTCACCATCAAAACGAATTTCATAAATCAAACCTAGGTTGACAATATCAATCCCCAACTCAGGGTCGATGACTTCTTCCAAAGCATTTAAAATGCGTGTTTTGATCGTTTCAATTTGCTCTTCTGTATAAGCCATGTTATTCCTCACTCTTAATCTTCAATAAAATCACGAAGGGGTTTGCTGCGACTTGGTTGGCGCAATTTTCTCAAAGCCTTGGCCTCAATCTGACGGATACGCTCACGAGTCACGTTAAAGACTTTCCCAACATCTTCAAGAGTACGCATTTTCCCATCATCTAGTCCGAAACGCAAGCGCAAGACGTTTTCTTCACGGTCTGTAAGAGTATCCAAGACTTCATCCAACTGCTCACGCAAAACGATACGAGTTGTGTAGTCTACTGGATTTTCAATCACTTCGTCTTCGATAAAGTCCCCAAGATGGCTATCGTCCTCTTCACCAATCGGTGTTTCAAGTGATACTGGTTCTTGGGCGATTTTCAAGATTTCACGCACCTTGTCAGGTGTCATATCCATACGTTCAGCGATTTGTTCAGGAGTTGGATCTTGACCCAATTCTTGAAGAAGATTACGTTGTTCACGGACCAATTTATTGATGGTTTCAACCATGTGAACTGGGATACGAATGGTACGAGCCTGATCAGCGATGGCACGAGTGATTGCCTGACGAATCCACCAAGTTGCATAAGTAGAAAACTTAAAGCCTTTTGAATAGTCAAACTTGTCAACAGCCTTCATCAAGCCCATGTTTCCTTCTTGGATCAAGTCAAGAAACTGCATGCCACGCCCTACGTAGCGCTTAGCGATAGAAACCACCAAACGAAGGTTGGCTTCCGCAAGGCGTTGTTTGGCTTCAATATCACCAGCCTCAACTGCTAGGGCCAATTCTTTTTCCTCTTCGTTGGTCAAGAGAGGAACAACCCCGATTTCCTTCAAATACATACGGACTGGGTCATTAACCTTGGCAGAGGTTGAGCCAATCAAGTCCTCATCACTGAGTTCTGGTTCTTCTTCTGCACTAAGCACACGCGCACTTGGATTTCCTTCATTATCTGTGATAGAAATTCCAGCATCCTGAATCCGTTGCAAAAGGTCTTCAATGCCGTCTGCATCGAGGGTGAAAGGAATAACCAGACTTGAATTGATTTCATCATCTGTTGCTGTTCCTGTTTTTTTGTGGTTACGGATAAAGTCTGCTACTTGCACATCAAATGTGGTTACTTCTTTTTGTTTTGTTGCCATTATTACTCCATTCTTCTCTTTTGGGAAATCAATCGTTGCAATTCTTCCAAGGCTGTGTCTGTATCTCCTACATGACTAGCTTCCTGCACTTTCTTTTTAATTCTTAAGTTGTCCTTGCTGAGGAGGGCACGGTTTCGAGTCGCTTCGACTTCCGCTAGCTCTTGAGGCGACATCTCAACTGGCAAATCCAAGCTAAGCACGTGGTACCAAGCATTTTCAACCTCAGGCGTCTGATGAGAAAGCTCCTCTGAGCCGATTTCTCCCTGCTCACTTAATAATTCGTAAAGAATCTGAAATTCTGGGGTATCAAAGAAAAAATCTTCTCTTAATCGGTAGTCATTTAGAACAACTGGATTCTCAGCCATCCTATAAAGGAGATGAGCCTCTGCTCTCATGACTGCTGTCAGTTGCCGCGTTACAGGTAAACTAATCGCTGCTGGAGGTTGCTCCTCTTTGACTCTTTCCTGCCTCTGAACAATGCGACTTTCATTTACAATCTGCTCCACCTGCTGGTAATCAAAAGAAGGTAGATTATCCGCCAGAATGTGGATATAAGAATTCTGGGCAGTGATAGACTTTTCTTTGGCGATTAGGGGCGCAATCTTTTCAATGAACTCGATTTGCGCCTGTAAGTTATCACTATTTTCAGGCTTGAGCTGGTGAATATAGAACTCTATAGGACTAATCCGAGTCTTGGTTAAAAGGTAAGCCAGGTCTTCAGCAGAATTCTTTTGCAAATACTCATCTGGGTCCATGGCATCAGGTACTCGAACAACCTCCACCGAGAAGTCTTTTAATTCCTCTAGAGCCTTGGCTGTTGCTGCCTGCCCTGCCTTGTCACCATCATAGCTGAGAACAATTTTTTTGGTAAAGCGTTTGAGGTGGTCAACATGCTCCTTGCTTAAGGCTGTTCCCATGGAAGCCACAGCATTTTCTATACCAGCACGGTAGGCTGCAATCACATCCATGAAGCCTTCCATCAGATAGAGCTCTGTAATCTTACCTGTTCCCTTTTTTGCCTTGTCCAAATGATACAATTCGTAACTCTTGTTAAAAATTGCAGTCGAGCGACTATTTTTATATTTGGCAGTCTGACTGTCCGTTTCTTGCCAGATACGACCTGAAAATGCAATAACCTGTCCCTTGTCATTGGTCAAAGGAAAGATGATCCGTCCAAAAAAAGTATCATAAAATTGATTACTATCTGACAGATAAAACAAGCCCGAATCCAATAAATCCTTTTCCTCAAACTTGTCAGCCAAACGTTGATAGAGATAAGTTCTCTCTGCTGGAGCTAGTCCAATCTGGAAGTGCTTCAGAACATCATCTGTCAATCCGCGTTTGTAGAGATAAGCCCTTGCTTCTTCTCCCATCTTGGTCGTCATGAGGATGGCATGGTAAAAACGGGCAGCTTCTTCATGCATATCATATAGAGCTTGATGAGGGGAAGCCTGTTGAGGACGAGACTGTACAGGCATAGCTAGTTGAATACCGACGCGCTCACCTAAGAGCTGAACGGCTTCCATAAAGGACACACCTTGGTATTCTTCGATGAACTTAAAAACATCTCCTGAGCGCCCACAACCGAAACAATGGTAAAACTGCTTGTCTTCAACAACGTTGAAAGAGGGGGTCTTTTCACCATGAAAAGGACAGAGCCCTAAATAGTTCCGTCCAGCCTTTTGTAAAGAAATCACATCACCTATGACTTCCACAATGTTGGCATTGTTTTTGATTTCTTCAATGACTTGCTTGTCAACCATACACAATACCTCCATCTTATCATAGTTTCACGTAAACTAGTATAGCTTATTTCTGAAAAAAAGTAAACCATTTCATACGCTTTCCGTAATTCTCTTTGCCTTATTTTTCTAGATAGAAAGAGGAGATAAAAAACTCAGAAACACTTCCATGTTTCTAAGTTAATCTTCACTATTTTTTGATGATTACTTCACTCATCTATTCAAATAATTGATAGTAGTCTGAGATCTTCATCTTAGCTTTTTCTTCTTTATTGAGGTCTTGGATAATACGACCTTCCTTCATGACAATCAGACGGTTTCCATACTTCAGTGCATCTTCCATATGGTGGGTAATCATCAAGGCTGTCAGATGATCCTTGCTGACAAAGTCATCTGTTAGTTCCATCAAGGCTACACTCGTTTTTGGGTCAAGGGCTGCTGTGTGTTCATCCAACAAGAGCAACTCTGGTCGCTTCAAGGTTGCCATCAAGAGACTCAAGGCCTGACGTTGTCCACCTGATAGAAACTCAATCGGAGTATCTAGATGCTTTTCAAGACCATTTCCCACTTTTTCAATGGTAGCCTGAAACTCTTCTCTATGGCTTGATAGCCTTCTAGGCAGGAGTCCTCTCTTCTCACCACGAAACTTGGCAATCAAGAGATTTTCCGCCACCGTCATACGGGGAGCCGTACCCATCTTAGGATCCTGAAAGACGCGAGACAAGTACTTAGCCCGCTTTTCAGGTGAAAAATGCGTCACGTCCTCGCCCATGATACGGATACTTCCACTTGTTAAAGGCAAGGTACCTGCAATAGTGTTAAAAAGCGTTGATTTCCCTGCTCCATTTCCCCCTAGGATGGTAATGAAATCATGTTCGAAAATTTCAAGAGAAACATCATTCAGAATGATTTTTTCCTCGTCAAAGCCATTCGTGATGACTTTGGTAGCATTTTTTAATTCTACAATTGCTGTCATTTGCTAAACTTGACTCCTTTCAGGTATTTGCTTTTGAAGGTTGGAATCATAAGGCAAACTGCCAAAATCAAGGCGCTGTACAAACGAAGATAACTTGTATTAAACCCAAGAGCAATCACTCCCCAAACGAGGAACTGATAAGCAATAGACCCTACAACGATGGTCATGAGTCGCTCTGCCAAGGTCAAACTCTTGAACAAAACCTCACCAATAATCAAGCTAGCAAGCCCTACGACAATCACTCCAATTCCTCGAGAAACATCCGCGTATCCTTCTTGTTGAGCAATTAAGGCTCCTGCAAGTGCGATAATCCCATTTGAGAGAACCAAACCCATGAGTTCCATACGACCAGTATGAATTCCAAAACTACGAGCCATGTCAGGATTATCACCTGTAGCGATGTAGGCCTGACCTAGTTTGGTATCTAGGAAAAAGAGCATAAGGCCAATAACAAGAGCTACAAAGATTAATCCAGTCAGGAGTTGGTTAAGGTCTGAATCAAAAGGCAAGACATCCTGAATTTGCTTGGTTCCAAGAAGCCCCAGATTGGCACGCCCCATAATCATGAGCATGATGGAATGGCAGGAAGTCATGACCAGAATCCCTGATAAGAGAGTTGGGATTTTTCCTTTGGTATATAAGAGACCTGTCGCCATTCCAGCTAGACAGCCCGCTCCTACTGCGGCAAGGGTTGCTAAAAATGGGTTGACTCCCTGTGTTATCAAGGTTACAGCTACTGCTCCCCCAAGAGGAAAAGAACCTTCAGTAGTCATATCTGGAAAATTCAAAATTCGAAAAGTCATAAAGATTCCCAAACCTAAAATCGCCCAGACCATCCCCTGAGAAATAATGGATACTATCATAATCTTTCACTCATTTCTTTCTTTAGTAAAAATGGGAGGAGATGTGTCCAGCTCCTCCTTTATCTTTATTCAATCACTTGTCCTGCTTCTTTTAGAACGGACTCAGGAATGGTGATACCAAGTTCCTGCGCTAGTTTTTTGTTAATCACTGACTTACCAGTTGAAAAGACATTAACTGGCGTATCAGCTGGTTTTTCACCTTTCAAAACTTTGGCAATCATTTTACCAGTAGCCACTCCAAGATCGTGTTGGTCAACTACTACAGATGCTAATCCACCTGCTTCTACCATGGCAGTGGCACTTGGGTAGATTGGCTTTTTAGCTGTTTGGTTGCTTGAAACAACTGTTGAAAATGCGGATGCGATGGTGTTGTCAATTGGAACCCAAATCGCATCAACCTTACTTGTCATGACATTAACTGTTGAAGCAATTTCGTTAGTCGAAGGAACGGCAAAGGTTTCGACTGTCAAACCTGCTTTTTCAGCATAAGTCTTGAATTCTTCTACCTGTGTTTTTGAGTTATCTTCGCTACTTGAGTAAAGAGCACCGATTGTTTTGACATTTGGTGTGAGAGCTTTAATCAACTCTACTTGTTGTTCAGCAGGGTTGTGGTCTGATACCCCTGTGATGTTGCCACCTGGTTTTTTCAAATCTTTGACCAAGTTAGCACCGATTGGGTCTGTAATAGCAGCCATGATAACAGGTAGGTCTTTTGTAGCACTAGCAAGTCCTTGAGCAGCTGGTGTTGCAATCCCAACAACAACGTCGTTTCCATTTGCTACCAATTGTTTACTCATGGTTGCAACCTTGCTCTGATCACCTTCAGAGTTCATAAAGTCGATTTTTACCTGGTCGTCCTTATAGCCTTCTTCAGCTAGTCCATCTTGAATCCCTTGGTAAATCAAGTCCAAGGATGGGTGACTAACAAATTGAAGGACACCAACCTTAGCAACCTTTTGCTCTTCCTTAGCTGCTGGCTTGTTCATAGATGAATAAACCAAGCTAGCCACTACCAATACTGCTAATCCAGCGATAATTCCCATTAAACGTTTATTTTTCATACTTTTTCTCCTTTTAAATCACTTGTATAATACTCTTTTCACTCAAAACAAGCGACGCCATCGTCTAAATTCCATCATCATCCTCCTAATAGAAAAAGTCCTCACACAAAAAACTTGTGTGAGGACGTCGATGCGCGGTGCCACCTCAATTATAGGGAATATCCCTATCGCTCTTTCTCGCATTCACGAGTTGCACTGTAAGGTGTGCTCACCGAATTTTTATGATTTCAAATTCTTAATAACATTCAGCCCAATTTTCATCACTTTCATCTATCTGTTTCCACCAACCACAGACTCTCTAAAAAACTTCAATGATTACTTTCTGAATGTTTAAATTATATCATTTTTCAATTACTTGTCAAGGCTATTTTTAGAATTTTTCAAACAATTCAAAAACTTCCCCTTGAAAAAAGAGGAAGTTTGTAGAATATTAGCCTGAATTACGCAAACCGGTTGCAATTCCGTTGATAGTTGTATGGATTAGTTTTTCTTCGTCTACCGACAATTCACCACGACGTTGACGTTTAATCAACTCCAACTGGATATAGTTAAGGATATTAAAGTAAGGCATACGATAGTTTAGACTGTCTTTTAGGTAAGAGTTTTCTGCCAACAGTTCGTCATAGCCTTCGATAGCTAAAATAACGTCCTTAGTCAACTGCCATTCATCTAAAATAGTGTAGTAAATAGCTTGTACTTCTTCGTCTTCACAGAGCTTGGCATATTCAAAAGCAATGTTCATATTAGACTTAGACAAGACCATGTCTACATTGGAAAGCAAAGATTGGAAGAAAGGCCAGTTTTGGTACATGTCTCGGAGAAACTCGATATTCTTTGGATCTTGATCAATAAATTCTTTAAAGCTGGATCCTACTCCATACCATCCAGGAAACATGACACGGCTTTGTGACCATGAGAAGACCCAAGGAATGGCACGCAAACCACCAATTTCAGTGATGGTCTTACGAGCTGCTGGACGCGAACCGATATTGAAGCTTGAAATAGCCTTGATTGGACTTGATTCAAAGAAATAGTCATAGAAATGTTCATTTCCAAAGACCAAATCACGATAGATATCGTAGCTACGGTCCACTACTTGATCCATAATAGCTTCGTAACGATTTGACGTATTGGTATCACTCTTCTTCTTGGTAATCATACGGTTAATGGCTGCAGAAACCAACATTTCAAGGTTATAATAGGCAGCGTCTTTGTTTCCGTATTTGTTTCCAATGACTTCTCCTTGCTCAGTCAGACGGATACGGTCCTTAATAGACTTGAGTGGTTGAGATGTGATGGCTTCATAAGTTGGTCCACCACCACGACCCACAGTACCACCACGACCATGGAAGAAAGTAACCTTAACGCCAAATTCATCCCCAATAGCAGTCAGTTGTTGTTGAGCTTTATAGAGAGTCCAACATGATGATAGGTAACCACCGTCCTTGTTACTATCAGAGTAGCCAAGCATAATTTCTTGGTAGTTGTCTTTTGAAGCAATCCATTTTTTAGCCAAAGGAAGAGAGAAATATCTTCTCATGGTTTCTTCTGAATGATCCAAGTCTTCAATCGTTTCAAAGAGGGGAACAATCTGAACGCGGGCTTTTTGAGCATCAACCAAGCCGACTTCTTTGAGCATGATGGCTAGCTCTAGCATATCGGATACACTTGTTGCATGTGAGATAATGGTTTGACGAATGACATTTTCACCCAGTTTATCCTTCAACTTGCGGGCAGCTTTAAAGATAGATAGTTCCTTCTCAAGAAGTTCTGACTTTTCAGCATGAGTTGCTGAGAGGATACGAGGATCTTCTTCCAACTCTTTTAGGAGGAGAGCGCATTTTTCATCTTCAGAAAGGTCGCTATAATGGTCGTTAATACCAGCTGATGCTAGCAATTCTGCCACACAGGCTTCATGAACACTAGAATCTTGGCGCATGTCGATAGAAGCAAGGTAGAAGCCAAAGATTTCAACTGCCTGCATCAACTCTACAAATTCTCCTGAAATCAGGTACTCACCCTTGTTCTCTAATAGAGAATCTCGGATAGCCAACAAGTCTTGGTAAAATTCATCTGCGGTAGCATATCTAGGCTGAAGATCCTTGTCTTCAATCAAGTAAGCCTTGGTTGCCTGCATCTTAGCTTGGATGTCAAAGAGGGCACGACGATAGAGTTCTTTTTCACGATAAATCGAGTTATCTTGAGACTTGAGCGCCATCTCACGAACCTTGTCACTGACATTCACAATACTGGTTGAAAGTGAGAATTCACGATAGAGGTTATAAATCTTCTCATCGTAATAATTCATGATGACTTCACACTGGGTTAAGGCTGATTTGTTGAGGGTTTCTGCAGTTACGAAAGGATTTCCATCACGGTCTCCTCCGATCCACATCCCCATGGTAATCGGTTTTGGATGTTGGAGTTCGATACCTTGTTCCTTAGCTAGTTTCTTATACTCAGCTGTCAATCGTGGAACGGCATTCAAGAAAGAACTTTGGTAGTACTCCATCACGTTGGTGATTTCGTTGGTTACTTTCAATTTCTTCTCACGAATCATGTCCGTTTGCATGATAATCTCAATATAACGACGGAGATCCGTGTGCCATTTTTCTTTGTTAATCAAGCCTAGTTTGACATCACGGTACTTACGCAAAAGAGTATGAATATGGTTGGTCAAGTCCAGCATACTCTTGCGTTGTACTTGTGTTGGATGGGCAGTTAAGACAGGAACGACATTTAACTTTTCTAAAAGTTCAGCTGCATTTTCTTTTTCAGCTACCATCTTAATGGTTGTAGATAATTTTCCTAGATAGTCCTGGTCGACATTATTTTGGTGATTGATTTCATAGGCCAAATCCACATCCTCAGAGATATTAATCAAAAGTGGAAGGATAGAGAAATAGCGTGAAATGTAAATCATTTCTTCATTCGAAAGACTGGTCACTAGGTCATTGAGCCCTTGATAATTCTCGCTAGTTGATAATTCCTTCAACTGGATAATCTTTTCAAAGGTTTCTGGCGCTAGCATATTTTTTGTGATATCTTCTAATAGCTCCGTCAAAATAAAGACTTCTTCTTGGACAACGGCTTTATTGCTATAGTTTTCTAATTTTTGAAGTGACATAAACTTTCCTTTCCATACAATCTTTACAGAGTAGCAGAAGTTTGACTTTCATATTCTCTGATAAGTTTGGCACGTTTTTCACTGGCATCGATATTTAATACAAAGGCAATGGCTACGGATAAGACCAGGAGACTATTCCCTCCTTGTGAAAGGAAGGGGAAGGTTACCCCTGTAGAAGGAATCAACCCTGAAATCCCACCAATATTGACAAAGACCTGAATCAGAATCATCCCCCCGACACCGATAGCAACCATAGAGTTAAAGGGATCCTTTGCTCGAATACCAACCAAGATGATTCGCAAAATCAAGAAGAAGAGGAGTGCCAAAATCATACTCGCTCCTACAAATCCAAATTCCTCAATAACGATCGAAAAGACGAAATCTGTGTGGGCTTCTGGCAAATAACCACGCTTTTCGATGGAATTTCCTAATCCAAGTCCAAACCAGCCACCATTCACCATGGCATAGTAGGAATTTGCAAGCTGATGTCCTGCGCCTGCCAAGTCATTAAAAGGATTAAAGAAGGCACTGAAACGTTTAGCAACGTAGCCAAACACTGGAATTTGAGAAAACTTTTCAACCCCGACAAAGCGAATGACAGACAAGACTAGAATCGAACCACCTGCCAAAAGAGCTAGGAAAGTTGAAAACCAACGGTAGGCAATCCCACTGACTGTATACATAATCAGTGATACCATCACCAAGATAGTCGCATTTCCCAAATCTGGGAAAATTCCCAAACTACCTATCAAAATCAACAAAACAAAACGCCAGTCATTAAAAGCACGAGGTAGCCATTGATTTTGGGTCAAGACTTGAAAATCATAGACCGCTATCTCATCTTGTTGTTTTGAAAATCGATGGGCTAGGTACCAAATAATAATAATCTTTAGGTACTCTGCGGGTTGAATCGTCACTGGCCCTACAGAAATCCACCCATAGGCACCATTGATTGGGGTACCAATTAACCGCGCCAAAGCCAAGAGAATCATCTCCACAAACATAACGATAAAAATCAAGCGTTCATTTCTTAAAAAACCAAGTTTCAGTTTATAAATTAAGGCAATCAAAAACAAACTGATTATCCAAAACATTCCTTGGTTCCGAGCTAACTGAAGAGCACTTTTCCCCTCTTGGATCAGGGTAGCACTCGTCGTTGAGTAAACGACGATTAGACCCAAAATCGATAAAAGGAGGTAAGGAATCAAAATGGAATAGTTCAATAGGTGCCTTTTACTAATTTTCATATGTCACCACTCTAATAGAAACAGAGAAAACTGTTCCCAATTCCGTTTTATTTTCTAGTTTTGATTGCTATTATACCATTTTTTCAGAAAGAAAAAAACTCTTATCCTCCAATCCTTCGAATTTTGCTATTTGGCCGAAACTGATTACTAAAAAATACAAACTTCAAGACAAAGTTTGTATTTTCTTTTTTATTCTGCTGATGAACTACTGCTTGAACTTGAGCTTGAGTCTCCACTTCCAATATATTGAGCAAAAATACTCTGGAAAGCAGGGTCTTTTATTTTAATATTTGCTGCTTGGAATTCTTTTCCGATGACACTCTGAACGAAGGAAGCATCGTTTTGTTTCTGTGTCAAAATGACAGTTTTTAATTTTTCTTTGTAATCATCTAGATTTGATGATTTTTCTGTTTTCTTGGTTACTTTGATGATGTAGAATTGGCTACTATAAGCTTGGGGACCAGTTGCTCTAATCACATCAGATACCCCATTTACATCCAAGGCAAAGGCAGCCTTCTTAACTTGTTCTGGAAGTTCTGTAGAAGCAGAGTCAAAAGTGATCTCTCCACCATTTTCTTTTGTCTTATCATCGTTAGAGTTGTCTTTTGCCAACTGAGCAAAATCTGCACCTTCTGCTTTGGCTTTCTCAAGCACTTCTTTTGCCTTGTCTTCATTATCCATACGGATGATTTG
>ENA-OWND01001637-OWND01001637.1-metagenome-genome-assembly--contig:-NODE-1637-length-13277-cov-6.401603_pt1 | contig 13277 bp, 29 predicted proteins | sample MGYA00245342_ERZ651119 | MGnify/ENA primary metagenome ERZ651119 (study PRJEB26857, sample SAMEA4031756) | metagenome | biome: human; feature: oral; material: saliva | place: Philippines | collected 2014...
AAACCAAAGTAGGCGAGGGCCAGGGCGATTAAAGCATATATTGCCCAGGCATGGATGCCCCAGTGAAAGAAAGTGTAACGGAAAGCATCGGCTAAGGCTTCCTGCGACCCTGGGGTAGCTCGTACCGTTGAAATGGCATAATGGGATAAGGGCTCTGCGGCACCGTAGAAGACAAGGCCGATTCCCATTCCAGCAGAAAATATCATGGCAATCCAAGAGATAGTAGAGTGTTCAGGCACCGAATTGGGTTCCCCCAGTTTGATTTGCCCAACGGGACTAACCAGGAAAAAGCCACAAAGTAGAACGATTGACGTGACCAGTAATAAGTAAAACCAGCCAAGTTTATCTGAAATAACTTCCCTTAGTTGTTCTGACCAAACTTGGTAGCCGTCAGGCATAACAATACCAAGAAGGACCAGGATAGCCAGTAGCACAAAAGAGGTTTTTAAGACCGGCGTTAAATTTTTAGTTGACATAAAATCTCCTTTCATTCTCTACCATTATATCAAAAATGATAATAACTTAAAAATGAGGGGAGATTAGATAACACCCAGCTAGTTATAATTTTTAGTTGATTAACTAGAGACGTTTAAGAACCTAAATTGTCAAATTAAGTTAGACTTTTCAAGTAACTCAGAAAAACTTGGTAGGGTGATTGAAATAGTTCTAATGGGAATTCATAGACTACCCTCTGTTCAGCTATTCCCCCTTCATCTGTAACAAAAAAATATTTCTCATGATGTCGCCAAATATGTTGTCCATAACCTTTTATTTCCTCAAACTTACTAACTTCTTCCCAGCCTAGTTTACTATATTTCATGAACATTATCCGCTCTTTGTATTAATATTTGGTGATCATCAATACTGATAGGGCACAAAAATTTTGTCTGTAATAATTCTTTAAATAATTGTATCTCTATACTTTTATCATAACATATTCTTAGGTTCATTATCTAATCAATTAATCTATTGTCCATCAATTTTCTTTTTTTAACTCTTTCTCTAATTGTTTTAAGACTACTAAAATTTCGCTTTTATAATCCATAGTTTCATCTATAAATCTTCTTGCTAAACTAAAAAAATTAATGTCACCGATATTTTCTCCTCTTCTTATACACTTAGTTAAGTTATATATATCCTGTATAATTCCCGGGTATAACTTTTGACTTGGATATTCTAAGTCAATTAAATCTTGTAATTTGTCTGTATATTTCATATATTTATTTTTCATAATTCAAAACATCAACTTGGTACAATTCCTATATTCACTATCCAGTCTAATGGCCATTGATTTGGTAATAATGGAATTCTGTCAATATTTTGCACACATTTTCGGAGCGATTCATTTAGTCCACTTAAAGTAAAAACAGGAACTTGCTTACAACTAATAGTGTATAAACAAATTCCTTACAAGCTATTTCAATGGTGATACATAATCATCTGGAAGTTTACCTCTCCAGTCAATCCACATTTGCTCAGCAATCGGAATTAATCTTTTTAGCTCTTCCTGAGTAAATAATTCTCTAGTTTCAGGTATATCAATTAATGATGTGGGACTCTCTTCTATGAAACGTTTCTCACTAGCCCTCTTTTCTTCTTCCGTCGGTGGCCAAGAATCATGCTTAATCTTCCAAGATATTTCGAGTAGTGATCTCTCTCCACTATCTAATAGAGAGAATAATTCTTGGGGTAAATCATAGACTGCTAACCAAGAAGCCACAGTTCCCTCTTCTAAAACTAAATAATATTTGTCCTCATTTTTCCAGATTGACTTCCCGTATCCTTCTACTTCTTCAAACTGGATAACATCTTCCCATTCTAATTTACTATGTTCCATGTATGCTCTCCGCTCTTTGTACTAATATCTTTCATTACACATTCAGGAATATCTCCTGTTGATCATTGTAACTATCTAGTTGACTGTTATACCAAACCCAGACTGTTAAATGGAATAGCTAGAGGAGAGATCTTACAGGATAGAGTTTTTCAACTCTTCCCGCACTTGCATTAAGAGAAGGCCTAGTTTGTTCTTCCCAGTGCCATCTCCCCCATCAGCCCAGTAGGCGTCGTTTCGCGTATGTTCGATGATGTTGGCATCTCCTGTCGCCAGCAATTCCCTTACGATTTCTGGATTTTGGCTAAATTTCATCCGAAGAGCCTGGAGCATTACCTCATCTTTGACCTCTTCCCAATCTGATCTCAAGGGATTTTGACGATTGCGTCCCTCCAAAGCAGCATCCATTGGAGATGCTATCTGACGAATTTTCTCTTGAATTTGGGGTACTAAAAACTTTTGTGCTTGAAAATAATGCTCTGATGTTGGCCAGATTCTGCTACCATCTGAAAAAGGGTAGGGAGCAAAATTGGACATAAAACCATACTCATCATTTACTTTATAAAATTTAATTTCTTTCACCTTTATCCTCGATTCCAAAATCTCCCAATGATTTTTGCTTTTCTTTTAATAACTGTGTCACATAATCAGGCTCTACCTTGAGGAATAGCTTCAAGGTATCATGAATTCGCCAATAATTATCCTCAGGTTTGTCCATAATAGTTGAAAGGAAGTGTTTCAGGTATGGGATGTATTCCGTATAATGTTCCTCGCTAACCAGTCGATATATTTTTGAAATATCATAATATCCAGTCTCAGCCTGTTCGATGATTTTACAAACATAAGGATAAATTTCCCCTCTAGCTATCTTCTCTTCGCCCAAATCATACCGGCTCGCCCAATAATTTACGATATCATATAGAAAAATCCGATTGGTATCATCATAGCCATACAGACGATGCGAAATCATCCACTCTAATTGCCCTTGACTGAACATCTGAGTCAAGATATCAAAGCCTTCTCTGATTCCCCAAATGGTCAACAATCTAGAAGCTTGATAGCGTATATAGTCATCATCACTGTCCAATAATGAAGTCAACTTTTGAATCGTTTCTTCAGGAACATCCTCTAGATCAACATCTTCCAATATGTCTGCATAATCAACCCCTTCAGGGACTTTATAAAATACATCTTTTACTTCTTTATTGTTCATCACTTCTCCATTATTTGGGGAATTATTTCAACATCAATCCTCTAAAGTCACCGGAAAAATATCTTCCCCTCTGTGCATTTTTTCTTGCATTTCTTTCCATTCAAGAACTAATTTATACAGTTCTTCAGTTGAGATAAAGCAAGGTTCTCCTAAAAGTTCTTCCTCAAATTGGAAGTAAACTTCTGTGATTTCTTTTCCAACTTCGATCCCCAATAAATTACCATCAAAAGCGGATTCTTCCATATTCCTAGAAATGACATTCTCCAAAGCTTCGCGAACATCCGGATAAAAATCATGAACTTCCGTCATCATAAAGGTTGTTAAAATTTTATAATTTTCTCTGTTATATAGGACGGTGAGTGCTATTTTGTCGTCGACACTCTTGAATAATTTATATTGTCTTTTTAACATTTGTTCTAACCCATTTCTAATCCTCAAGAATTGAAAAATTATATTTGTTTTTGTATCTCTGATTAAAGCGGACAATTACTTTCATAGGGTCTTTTTTTGTTAATCCATTATCAAAAGTTATACTTTTCGTTAACTCTTCCCGAAATTTTTGTATTCCAGATGCTATTTCAGCTACTAATCTTGAAGTATCAATTTTAAAAGTGGCAATACCCTTATCTTCCATAAAGAGTATTGAATCGAAAAATAATATTGAAATATACAAATCCGTAGCTGAACTCTTTGTCAATTTAATTAAAGAGTTCTCTAATAATAATTGAATGTTTTTGACATCACTTTGATTATAAAAATATTCAAACAGTACCTGATTTATATCTGTAGGAAAAACGTCTGGAACAAAAGTTGGAGGTTCAATTCGATACTTTTGTCTTCCGCGAAGTATATCTTCAACGTTTCCTTCTTTTATAGCTTCTATAATTTTTTCTTCTTCCTTCAATTTAGTTTATTCTTCTTCCTTCTTCTCTCCATATTTAGGATCAATTATATTATATAAGCGAATTTGTTCCTCTTGAAAAAACCTATCATAGAGTTCAATGTCCCCACTCGCTTTATTCCAAGCATTTTGTGAGGCTATTCTAGCCCTACTGAGATACTTTTGGGAAAGTTTGTCTTTTTGACTTCCCAAAAATGGTCCTCACTGCTTTTTAATCCGTCTTTTTGTTTCCCTTGTAATTCAGGCTGAATATTTCGGCTCATGAAGGGATAATTGATATTGTAAACGCTCTGTGGGATTTTCACTTCAGAATTCTTATAGGTGAGAATTAAAGCAAGAGCTTACCAATACTTAATTTGTAAACTCTTATTTGTTTCAATTCCAACATAGATATAAAGAGTTATTTTAATCTTTGCTCGCTAGAATTTTAGCCCTTTCGGGTAATATTTCTTCCAGTTCAGACTTTGTGAATAAGCCTTGTGCTTTAGGATTTCCTCTTAAAGCTTCTGGAAATTGCCTAAAGAAATTTTTATTAGCTTCTTCTTGTGTCACGTTCGGTGGCCAACAGTCTTTTTTTAGCTTGAAATGAATTTCTTTAAGTGTTTTTTCCCCAGACTTTAATAATTGAAATAGTTCTAATGGGAATTCATAGACTACCCTCTGTTCAGCTATTCCTCCTTCATCTGTAACAAAAAAATATTTCTCATGATGTCGCCAAACATGTTGTCCATAACCTTTTATTTCTTCAAACTTACTAACGTCTTCCCAAGCTAATTTACTATGTTCCATGTATGTTCTCCTCTCTTGGTACTAATATCTTTCATGACACCTTCGGGCATATCTCCCGGATATGTTCTTCCACCTGGACGCCACCAGTTATTGGCTCCAGCTTCATTACCACTTGGTATTGAAATTCCTTTTTCTGCTACTACTTCTGGAGTGACATCCAAACGATAAAGTGGACCATCACCTAAATAACCTTCATCAAATCCTAATATGATTTCATAAAGACGACTATCTCCATTAACAACCTTTTCAATGATATCTGCATGTTCTTTTTACTCAACCAGAAACTTGTTCCAGCCTAGCCTTTAAAAGTTTTCTTGTTCCAATAAATAATTAGCAATAATCCTATTTAATTCAGCAATTGTCTCGTTTGTCTGTTTTCTTAGATCAAGATCATTATCCCAACAGTAAATATCAGATAAGCCGCCGTATGGTGGAAAAAGGGATTGATACATTGTTAATTTATCTCTTAAACTCATTTCCTGATTCGTGTTTACATCTTCTTTTAAAATCTGTAACTGATTTACCTGTGAGCCAATATTCTTAATATTATATTTGTCAATGATAGACAATAAATTGTCTATCGTTTCTATAATGATTTCTTTCATACCATCGTTCATCATTCAAAAATCCTTATCACAAATATTCTTTATTAACCCTTTAAAAAAGAAAATTACTAAGAACTAACTTTGTTCTTCATTATAGCATAAGCAATAGAAATTTGATCAAGTTGGTGTGTTTAAATGGCAAACAATTATTTTTCGTACAGTTAAAAAACTCAAGTCAACTGACCTGAGTTTCCTTCTTATTGATCATTGTACCCATCTGGGTGGCGGTCTACCAAGCCTAGGGTGTTAGGTGGAATAGCTAGAGGAGAGGTTACAGACTGGCGTTTTTCACTTTCAATCCTCTAAGGTCAAGGGGAAAATATCTTCACCTCTCTTCATTCTATCTTCCATTTCTTTCCATTCTAAAGCCAATTTATAAAGCTCATTTGTAGGAATAAAGCAAGGGTCACTTAAAAGTTCTTCCTCAAATTGGAAATAAACTTCTGTTATTTCTTTTCCAATTTCGATCCCCAATAAATTACCATCAAAAGCATATTCTTCCATAATCACAGAAATGACATTTTCCAAAGCTTCTCGGACATCCGGATAAAAATCAGTAACTTCTGTAATCATAAAGGTTGTTATAATTTTATAATCTTCTCTATCATACAAAACCGTAAGTGCATTTCTGTTTTCAACACTTTTAAATAACTTATATTCTCTTTTTAACATTCAATTGTCTTTCTATTCTGAAACAGTTGAATAGGCGGTAATAATTTTCCTATCATCAGTAAGAACCATTCTAATTTTAATTCCTTCCTTACTATTTCCTACATAAACACCTCTTGAACCTTTTCTCCGTTAGTTTTATGTTTTTTTAATGAAGGTGATATTTAGTTTTTTTCATTCCTTTTTCAATATTAAAACTTCTCAATTCCCTCTGAACTATACCCTAACAAAGTGGCCTCATATTCATCACCTAGTCCATTAGCATCATTCAGTTGAATCAACCACTCTTTAATAGTTTTTAATTTTACAATTGATGCATAGAAGGTTTGAAGTATTCTGTTTGGTTGGAAAAATAGATTGTATTCATTGTCTCTTGAATCTACGTAATAAATCTTGTTTAACTCTGAAGAAAAATTTATTTTTTCTTTAGTCCTAGAATCAATCGAATAGAAGTTATCCAGTTGTTCTCTAGTCAAGTATTCTTTTATTACTTCAATATCCTCTATATCATTTATTAAGGTTATTAGTGGGAATTCAAATTCTGTAACTCCTCTTTTAACAAAGATTGCAAAATAGAGTTGAGCCAACTCCTTGTTACAAATTTTACAGTATTCTAAAATATTCCCTCTTTCATTTAGTGAAATAACAAATTCGTCTTCTCTTTGTTCTAGAATATAAACAATATCCACATTATCATATACCTGCAACTTGTTATTTCTTGAAACAATTTCAATATTACCGACAAATCTTTCCAAACTGCCAATATATTCATTATCAAACATTATCATTTCCTCGCACGGAGTCACATTTTTATTTTTTTGTAGGATTGAAATCACAGCATAAAACATTATTGTTTAATAGAATTTAAAAAGTTATCGATGTCTTGACCTTCTAAACTCTTGACCTTAACTCCCTGATCTTTAAAGATTCCTAAAGGTGTTTCGATTATTTTTAAGACTTCAATGTCTTTTCGACCAATCTCTTTTGCCCATTCTAACTTATTTATCTGCTTGAATCCCAACTCATCCTTTATTTCATTTTGGTTGGCGCTCGGTTTTATTTCAAACCAATCTTTCTCAATATTCCTTCGAATCATTCCACTACTAACATAAAAAGAATGTCCCTTATATTGAATCTCATAATGAATACTGTATAGATAGTCTAGCTCTTCCATTTTGACTTTTTTTGTAAATACATTATCAGATATCCTTCCCCAAGGACTTATATAATTTTGAAAATCTTTAAATTTAACACGACTATATAAAGTTACTTCATGCTCGTTCTCATATTCCGCTTCAAATTTGTTTTGTTTATAAATTGCGTACATATTTTTTCCCCTACGAGTTTCAGACTACAGCCATCCCTTGGCTTTTAAAAACTTGTCCGGAATGCGAAGTTCAATCTCATCCACAATTCCTTTTAAGTATTTATCCCAATCTGTTATCTGGCTGTATACAGCTGGCTCTTTAGTCAGTGATATTTTTGCTTCTTTCGTTAAAACAATAAAGAACTCACAGAGATCATTCTCATAATCAAATTCAATAGTAAAGTAATCATATGCCTTAAAGTCTAATTTAAAAGTTTGATGATTAGGTTCATCAACTATTTCATCAAACACTATACAATCAATCTTATCTTTAAATACTCTTTCAACTATATCACAGAATGTATCTGCTAAAATATCCATTTGACTTTCAAACATTACAATATCCCTCTTTTTTATACCATCCCTTAGCTTTTAAAAACTTGTCGGGAATGCGAGACTCAACTTCAATCATGAGTTCTTTCAAGTATTTGTCCCAGTCTCTAATCTCACTATAAAAAGTTGGTTTATTCCCTTTGTTCAAAGAAGCACCGAAACGATCAGCAATAGAGATTGTAAATCCACAAAAATCAGCTTCATAGTTAAATAACATAAAAAAATAATCATACGCTATAAATTCAAGCCTAAAAGCTCTGTACTGCGGATATTCAACTACGTCTACGATTTTGGGCTCGGTGATGCGATCACCAAATACACTTTTGATTTTTTCTCTCGTCTCTTCTGCTAGTCGAAGCATCTTGTTATCTTCCATTCGAGTTCTCCTTTTCTCTTACAACCAGCCCTTGGCCTTTAAAAACTTGTCCGGAATGCGAAGTTCAATCTCATCCATAACTCCTCTTAAGTAACTATCCCAATCTGATATCTGGCTGTATATAGCTGGCTCTTTAGTCAAGGATATTTTTGCTTCTTTCGTTAAAACAATGAAGAACTCGCACAGGTCATTCTCATAATCAAATTCAATAGTAAAGTAATCATATACCTTAAAGTCTAATTTAAAAGTTTGACGACTGGGTTCGTCAACGAAATCGTAACCAGCAATCGTGTCAACTCTTTCGCCAAAGACTCCCCTTATTTTCTTTCGAGTTTCTCTCGCGAGTTCTAGCATCTTATTTGTTTCCATACATCTATCCACTTTCCACTTATAACCATCCTTTGGCTTTCAAAAACTTGTCCGGAATGCGTAATTCAATCTCTTCCATGATTTCTTTTAAGTATGCGTCCCAATCTGTTATACTTCCAAAATCATATTTTTCTTTAGGGAGTGAGATTCCAATCCCTTTACTAATCACAATATAGAAATCTGTAAAACTTAATTCATAGCCAAAATGAGCTTCATAATAATCATAGGCTTTAAATTTAATACTAAACATGTGATGATTGGGTACATCTACCACATCGTAAATGGTCATGTCTGAAGCTCTATCTCCAAACGCTCTTTGAATACGTTCGCTCACTTCTGTTGCTAGATCTTGCATACTTTTCACCATATGAACACCTCCTAATTCTTTTATCGCCAACCCTTGGCTTTTAGATATTTCTCTGGGATATACGACTCGATTTCTAATATGATTTCTTTTAGGTAGCTGTCCCAGTCACTTATTTCGCTGTAATGGCTATTTGGCTTAGAAATCACTTTTTCATTGTTAAGATTAAGAAGTAGGTGAATTTCAAATAAATCGTTTTCGTATATAAATCTTACCCCAGCAAAGTTATAGATGAGAAAATCCAGTTTAAATGTACGATGATTAGGTTCCTCAACTATATCATAAATTCCCAAACTATATATTCTATCACCAAATACATTTCGAATCATTCGGCTCGTTTCTACAGCAAACTTCCCAGTTTCATTTAATTCCATAATATTATTCTCCTCAAAGAAATCATTTTCTTTAAAATCTATTTGGTCAATTCTTTAATAAAACTTCTGCTCTATCTGAATCTAGAAAGTCTTTCAATAGTTGCAAGGTGTGTTCAACTGACTTTTCATCACATCCATACACTCTTTTGATACTCTTATCATCGATTATCTTGGATAAAAAGGTAATGGAAAATTTCTGCTCATCAGCTTGGGTGAACCATATGTTAAACAAGCCACCCTCTCCTGCTTCCAATTGCCTATTTTTACCGGTTGATGATATCCCCATTGTCATATGATAACCCTTATACACGAACGGAAAATTAAAATTTTCATCTTCTCCTTCATGAATGGCAATCGTATCAAGATTAATTGAAAAAACTCGCTCTAGCGCTTGTTTGACATTCTGATAACCCAAACTCTCTCTTATTGAAAAAGGATAGATGGCTGATTGATCTTGCTGGGGCATATCTTTTTCTCCTACAGTTGCTTACTTTTTACTTCTTCAAACCATTTTTCAAATTCTAGTCGTGGAAGCAACTCTTCATCTTTGTCATAACGCCCTTCATAGCTATAGCGACTATCAAGACTGTTTTTCTGAGCATCATAAATCAACCACATTTCAGTTGGATGTTCGCGATTGTATTCTTGGCACAGCTTAATCATTCTTTCTATATCTTGTGCCCCAATCCTTAATAGACTAAACTGAATTTCATCCGAACTATCTATTTTATTAGGTAGGTGATCCGAAATCTCATCTCTATCTAGATAATGATTATTAGTTTTAAAAAATACATCAAATCTATAAAAACCATCCGCAACGCAATAAATAAAAATTTTATCTGCTTGATTTTGGACATATTCCATAGCTAATGAAACCATGTCAATCTGGATTTCCACAAATTTATCTTCAAATTGTGTCATTTGTAACTCCTACAATTCCTGTACTTTTACTTCTTCAAACCATTTTTCAAACTCTAGACGTGGAATTAATTCCTCATCCTTGTCATAGCGCCCCTCATAGCTATAGCGACTATCAAGGCTGTTTTTCTGAGCATCATAAATCAACCACATTTCAGTTGGATGCTCGCGATTATATTCTTGGCAAACATCAAGCATTGATTTTACATCCTTGACACCTTCTTTCAACAAGAGAGATTGTAAACTGGTATCAATGTGTGATTTTGTAAGTAAAAAATCATTTACTAAGTGTTTGTGTACAATATTTCCTTTAATCTTATAAAATACATTAAAACTATACAAACTGTCCGCTATCGCATAGATATATACTTTTTCTGCTTGATTTTGGACATATTCCAGCGCTAACGAAATCATACTAGCCTGAACATCCATAAATTTATCTTCAAATGTCATGATTCCCTTCAAGCTCTCTCTTCACTTCGTTGTACCATTGTTCAAAAATATCATCTGCTGTTAATGTATCTGAGTTTGAATAAAACAAATCATAGGAATACTTTCCCTTAACTTTATTCTGTACATTATCATAAATCAATTTTATTTGTGAAGGCATCGGACGATTGTACTTTTGACAAATTTTATAAATATCTTGTAAATCTTTATTTCCTAATTTTAAAACTGAAAAAATCAAATTATCTATTTCAGATTTATTCATACCTTTGTTCGAAAGTTCATGCAACATTACAATATTATTTTTATCATCTTTATAGAAAACATCAAAGGAATACATTGTTTCAAAAGAACAATAGATGTATACAGTATCGACCTTTTGCCCAACCCTATCCGCATATTCTAATACCAACTGAATCATGTCTGCTTGTTTAGCTGAAAATTCATCTTCAAATGTCATTGTGTCCTTCCACTTCTTCCTTTATTTCATTGTACCATTGTTCAAAAATATTGCCCGAGGTTAGTGTATCTGAATTAGAATAGAATAAATCATAGGAATACTTTCCCTTTACTTTATTCTGTTTATTATCATAAATCAATTTTATCTGCGTAGGCATTGGCTGGTTATACTTCTCGCAAATTTTCTTTAACTCTTTAACGTCATCGGTTCCTATTTTTAATACATGAAAAATTAGATTATTTAAATCTTCAAAGTTTTTCCCTGGCAATGAACGCATAGTAAAAATTTTATTCTCAGAAATATAAAATATGTTAAAACTGTATGAATTCTTCTCATTAGAAGCATATATGTACACAGTATCGACCTTTTGCCCAACCCTTTCCGCATATTCTAATGCCAACTGAATCATATCTGTTTGTTTAGCTGAAAATTCATCTTCAAATACCATTTTTTCCCTCAATCTCTTTCTTCACTTCGTTGTACCATTCCATAAAAATATCGTAATCTGTTAATGTGTCTGAGTTTGAATGAAATAAATCATAGGAATACTGTGCCTCAGCTTTTTTATTCACATTATCATAGACCAATTTCAGTTGCGTTGGAGCTTGTTTGTTATCCTCTTGAAATAATGTTATAAATCGCTCTAAGTCACTTATTCCAATGTCTAAATACTGAAACATTCTATCAGTCGTTAAATTCTCTATACCCAGCTCATCTAGCTTATTGATCGTATATACTTTCTTATCCTTAGCAAAAAAGCTGTTAAAAGATAAGGAATGATTCTCACAGGAACCGTAAATATAGGCAGTATCTATTTTTCCTTCTGCTAGTTCAAGCGCTAGACTAATCACATCTGTTTGAATCTCTGATAATTTATCTTCAAATTTTTTCATTGCAATAATCCTATTCTCTTTAATTCGTTTATGGCCTCTTCCTTAGATGGTGATTTGCAACGTGCAAGGAAGTCTTTGACATCCTGAACATGATCATAAAAATTAAAATTGATTTCTTTTAAATTCTCAATAAAAATCTCTATCAAAGAATCGTCGATATTTTCCAAAGGAGACGGTAGCTCTTCCTTATTTTCAAATGAATAAGCTTCTTTTGCAGTTGCGCCTATCGCGTAACTAATATTATCCCAGGAGGGGATATTCGCTTCATTTTCATCCAATTGCATATAAATGAAAATACCACCATAATCTGTTCCGTCATCCAAAAGAGCATAGAGTTCTTCTCCACCTCTATCTTTATTCTCCAAAAAGTCCCAACAAGCATCGAAAGCAGAGCGAATCTGAGGTTTATAGGGTGTTTCAAGTTGATCAACGATCGCTTCTGAAAAAATTAGCATAAAATAACTATCAAACATATTTTTTCCCTTTCATTTCAATACCTTGAAATAAACAAACTACGTCTCTTTAAAGCTTACAGTACCGATAAATTTTGTATTTTCCCTTACTTAAGTGGTGATACATAATCATCTGGAAGTTCGCCTACCTAATTTTTTTATAGTTTACTGCGTTTCTTGGTAGTCTTCAAAAATCTTTTCCAATAGAGTTAATCAATTTTACGTATGACTTTCACTGAACATTAATAAATATCAATCCTTCTAACACGAAATTCAACAAATTCACCATTCTCAAGATCATTTGGAATTCCTCCACCCGTATTAATCAAAAATTCTCCTACCTGAGCGATATTTCTTGTTTTATCAAATATTTTAGCAATTATAAAATATTCAAAATTATTCAGGTGCTTTACTAGAAATAGATTATCTTCGCTTTTATATACGTCTCCATCAACAATAGCATATAGCATGTCATCAAACTTTCCGCCAATCTTTCCAAAAAATTCATCTGAAAAGCAAACTAATTCATATTTATTATCCGATAAAGTGACATCCGCTTCTTTGGTATCAATATCTATCCATTCTATTTTTTTTACAAAAATCATTAAATTTCTCCTTAACGTTCAAATCCTAGACTAGGTGCCTGTTTGATAAGATAATCAACAGTTTTTACATGATATGTCGTTATATTTCCAGTACTTCATCTAATCCAACAAAGGCGTACAAAGTATTTTTGCCTTCGTATCCTATAAATTTTACATATGCATTTAATTCTTGTACATAAGTACCCGTTTCAACTACAAAATTTGCGTCTTTTTAATATTGTTCTAAGGAGAGAAATCCCAATCAAATTAGTACCTATACTTTCTCCTATTATACCACACCATGGATATCTTATGAATGGTTCAAAATTT
>ENA-OWND01001644-OWND01001644.1-metagenome-genome-assembly--contig:-NODE-1644-length-13233-cov-8.457808_pt1 | contig 13233 bp, 8 predicted proteins | sample MGYA00245342_ERZ651119 | MGnify/ENA primary metagenome ERZ651119 (study PRJEB26857, sample SAMEA4031756) | metagenome | biome: human; feature: oral; material: saliva | place: Philippines | collected 2014...
TGCTTGGCTTTGGCATTTGCTTTGTTGTGCTTGCACTTATGCTTGTTTCAAAGCTCTTATCTTTTAAAAATTAAATTTTAGTTAGCCCTATTTTTGGGCTAACTTAGGATATACTGCACGCATGGGTATTAATTTAAAATCACAAAATATTAAAATTTATGCGATCATCTTGCTAGCAAGCCTCTTTGTCGTGCTTCTTGGGCTAAATAGCTACAACAAAGCAAAAGAAAAGATCATCGAGCTATCTGATAAAAACAACATCGCAGTTAGTAAAAACATCGTTAGCAACTTTCAAATTTGGCTTGATGAGCGCTTAAATTCACTCATCCGTGCGTCAAAATTTATCCAAAACTCTAATATCATTGATGACGATACTAGGGTGGCAAATTTCATAAAGCTCTTTAAAGAAAATGCGAAAGAATTTGATCTTATGCAGCTTCTAAGAGAGGATGGCGAGATCTTTGTAGATGGGCAAAAGATCTCAGAAGAGGTGATGTCAAAGCGTGAGCGAGCGGGGCTTATCTGGTATGTCGAGACAAAAAATACAAATGCCCCAAGCGTAAATTTCATGCAAAATCACAAAATTTTAAAAGACTCAACTTTAAATTTATGCGTGCCAGTTGAAAAAGACGCGAAATTTGAGGCGGCACTTTGCGGTGTCGTGCGCATAGGCACTATCTTTGATAGCATCAAAAACTTTAGCCTTGCGCCAAATTCTTACTCATTTTTAGTAACTCACAGCGGCGAGATCCTCACATCGATGGCCGATGCGACGCTTAAAAGAGAGATCGAGGAGAAATTTAAGGAGCTATTTTTAAAAGATGAGGACATCACTAGCCTAAAGATAGGGCAAAATTTGATCCAAGTAGCCGAGATACCGACGATGAACTGGTTTATCGGAGCTGGCACAAACAACGAAGAAGAAATTTTAGCCATGACAAGAGAGGCGCTAAAAAACGCCCTAAATTTACTCTTTGCCTTCGTCGCACTTGCATTTTTGGCAAACAGCCTGCACAACTTCATGTATAACAAGATAAAAAAGGTGCAAGACGAGTACGAGACCTTGCTAGCGCACAGAGCCAAGATGAGCGAGGCTGGAGAGCTCATAAGTGGCATAAGTCATCAGTTCATCCAGCCAGTAAATTCGCTAAAACTGATGCTAAGCTCGGCGATAATGCTAAAAAAAGAGGGCAAGCTAAGCGATGAGGAGCTTTTAAATTTACTAGAAAAAGGGCAAAGCTCGATCGAGCTTCTTTCAAAAACAATCGAAATTTTTAGAAATTTTTACAAAAGCGCTGAAAATGTGAGCGAATTTGACATCCAAACAAGCGTTAGAAATTTAATAACACTTATGCACACAGAGCTTAGCCGTGCAAACGTGAGCGTGAAATTTAGCGGATTTGAAGAGATGAAGGTCTGTCAGATAGAAAACATCATCCAGCAAATTTTGCTAATCCTAATCCACAACGCAAAGGACTCATTAGTTGAAAGCTACAAAGATGAGCCGCTAAAACGCGTGATAGAGCTTAAATTTAGAAGCTTTGAAGATAAGTGCTACATCGGCGTTTATGATAATGGTGGCGGCGTGAGCTACGAGATGAGTAAGAAAATTTTTACCTGGCTAAACACGACTAAAAAGCAAGGAAATGGCATAGGACTTTACTTTGCTAAAAAGCTAGCACGTGAGAAGCTAAATGGCGACATCACGCTTGCGCACAACCTAAAGCCAACGATTTTTGAGCTAAGCTTTGATAAGAATTTAAAGGGTTAAAAGATGCAAGAGGCACTAGAAATTTTAAAAAAAGTATCTATCTTAGTAGCTGAAGATGACGAGATGGCAAGGGAGCTCATCATCACTGGGCTTAAGCCATACTGCGGTCAGGTCGTAGGCGCAAAAGATGGGCAAGATGGGCTGGAGAAATTTAAAAAACAGGGCTTTGACATCGTGATGAGCGACATTCACATGCCAGTGCTAAATGGCTTTGAGATGATGAATGAGATAAAAAAGCTAAAACCTCATCAGAAATTTATCGTCTTTACCTCGTATGACAGCGATGAAAATTTGATCAAGAGCTATGAACAGGGGGCGACCTTGTTTTTGAAAAAGCCTATCGATATAAAGGATCTTAGATCGATGTTAATAAGCCTAAGCTTTGAGCGAGATGAGAAGCTAGTGCGCCTAAGTGATGAGGTGAGTATAAATTTAAAAAGAGAGAAAATTTATAAAAACGGCAGCGAGCTATACCTTAGCTTTTTGCAAAATAAGATATTTTGGCTATTTGCCTACAACCTAAACAAGCTTGTGACTTACGAGATGATAGAGGAATTTGTCTATGAGAGCACCGAGGTGAGCAAGGCTGCTATACAAAATGTCGTTTTGCGCCTAAAACGCGAGCTTGGCGTGAAATTTAAAAACATCAGCGAGAGTGGGTATATCTTAGTCGCCAAGAGCTAAAAAGTATAAATTCAAAATAGTAAAACTAATATCTTTATCTAAGAATATCTTAAAAGTAGTGATAAATTTATGTCACTACTAGCTAAAATTTATAGAAAAAGAGATGAAAATTTGCAAAATTTGATAGATAAACTTAAGAAAATTTATGTCACAAGTGGGTATAAATTTATGATAGTTATAAATAAAAAACATTTTGATATAAAAGAGCTAAATTTAGTGGTAATAAGGCTAGATAAAGGCTTTTTGAATTAAGAATTTATGCGTTTAAAATGAAAAAAATTTTGTGACATTTTTGGGTTATTTTATCAACTACTATGCCATTTTGATGAACAAAAACTTAAAATTTTAAAATTTATATAGGTAAATATAAAAATTTTCACACATTTATAAAAAATTTACACATTATTAACCCCTAAACTTAGGCTTTTCTTAAGGGTATTGTACCAAAGTACAATATAACTAAATTTTTTTCTTGGCTAAAATCTTGATATAGATCAATAAAATCCAAAGGGAGGCACTAAGATGCAAAAGTTAGGCGTTATCAAAAATATCCTAGGCGGTGAAATCGTAGCTGTTGATAAAAGCGGCAACGAAAGAGTCTTGAAGGTGGGTGATAGCATTTTTGAAGGCGAAACGATAAAGGCTAATGGCTCTGCAAAAGCAGTGATCGCAGCAAACGACGGCAAAGAGGTCAGCTTGCAAAATGGCGAAAGTCTGAGCCTAGACAAAGAGGCAAATGCACTTAGTGACAACCCAGAGATAGCCTCTATCCAAAAAGCCTTGCTAAACGGTGCAAACATCACAGACCTTGAAGAGACTGCAGCTGGTGGCAACCAAGGCGGTGGCAATGCTACTGGAGATGGCGTGAGTTTGGGAGCTGCTAGCTTTGCTGAGGGCGGACACTACTCAAATATCAATGAAAACTATAGAAATTTAACCGACGCAAATAGAGCTTTTCAAACTCCAGAAAATTTAATAGGCGGCTATAACGATGCAGGCACAGATGCAGATACGACAACTCCTATCTCACCAGCTACGCCTGTCACACCAAGCACTCCAGTAACGCCACCAACTCCGAGTACTCCAAGCACTCCTGGCGTCACTGTAACTCCAGGCACCCCTTCACCTGCTAATCCTCCAGTCATCACGCCTCGCCCTGGTGCAGTAGAGATCACTACTAGCTTAGATCCTGCTGCTAGCGAGGTAAGAGAGAGCGATGCGGGAGCAAATGGCGAAGGCGGACGCTATCTTGTTTATAAACTAGGTCTATCAGGCACTCCAGTAAGCCCAAGTGGCGAGACCACAGATCTAGGTTTAAATTTCCTCGGTGGCACTAGAGGAGAGGATTATTCAAGCGTGATTGAGTACTCAACTGACAATGGAGCGACATTTCAGCCACTATCAGGCTACACGATAACTGGCGTAAATATAGAAGATATCTCAAAAGTGCAAGTAAGGATAAAGGTGCTTGACGATAACGGCCAAGACACCACAAAAGGTCCTTTGCATCACAACCAAAACGAGGGTGAGAACACTGGCCCTCAAGGCATGACTATCGACAACGTACAAAAAACTGATATGGTTGATAATTTTGCTGTATTTAAAGAGGGTGTGAAACTAAGTGTCACACCAAACAGTAGCTACCTGCTACCAACAACTAATGCAAATATGGCTGAAGGCAAGATTATAGATAATGACGACAACATCGAGCTAAATAAAGACATCAAAGGCAATATCGCAAACTATACAAATTTAAACACAAATGATGGTGATGATACAGTTAGCATAAAAGCAAATTTAGAGAATTTACACTTAAATACTGGCTCTGGTAACGACGTGGTAAATTTTGATAAAGAGGTTACGATTAGCGGCACTAAAAATAGCCCTAGCGTAGGCGGTGTTCTTGGACATTATAATAGCACTACTATAAACCTTGGTAGAGGTGATGATGTAGTAAATATCAATGCTGATCTTAGTATATTTAAGGCTGAGATCAAACTTGGCGCATATACTCCTAGCTCAAGCGATAGCGCTCACGATGAAGCAGGAAATAACACTTTAAATATAAATGCAAATATCCTTGGCAAAGAAACATTTAAAGTTATAGACCCTAATATCCATAATAGCTGGTACAATGATAACCGCATCCACACAGGTGACGGCGATGATGTGGTAAACGTAAAAGATGGTGTGAGAATAGAAAAAGTAAATATCCAGATGGATACTGGAAGCAACACCTTTAAAGCAAACAATGTAACCATGACAGATGCGTGGGTAGATACTAGCGATAGATACTCTGAGGCAAGAGATGTAAATACTATGGAGATATCAAACTCTACGCTAACAAATGTAAATTTAAATAGAGAGTCACAAGATGCAGTGCTGGGATATCAAAGTCTAAAACTAGATAATAACAAAGGCGAGAGCGTTACAGCTTATGCAAAAGACCTACTTGAAGTAAAAGGCAATAATGATGGCAATAGTCACTATGAAACTGGATCATTTAGCTCAGCTCACGTTATAGCAGATGGTATAAGTATAGGTCAAGCAGGCTTTAGCAATAAAACAGGTGTTGATTTTACAGCTGATATATCAAATTTAACAGCTAAAACTCGTGTGTGGGTAGGTAGCTATGGCGAAAGTAATGATACGATAAATTTTAAAGGTAACAACATCTTAAATAACCTTGACGATTCAAGTAGTGCTGATATAGATACAAGAGGTGGCAACGATACTATAAATTTTGAAGGCAAAAACGTAGCTGGCGCCATCAATATAAATACTGACGCTGGCAATGACACCATAAATATCGGTGGCGAAACTAAATTTGGTGGAACACATGAAAAATATGTATATAAAAGCGTTCAGTTTTCTAGTATAAGAATGGGCGATGGCGACGATACGATAAATATCGACAAAGGCGCTGAGCTAAAAAGCACTACCATAAGCATGGGCGATGGCGATGACGTTGTAAATTTAAATGGTAGTTTAAAACATGCTGGTGGTACATACTGGGATGGCTCAAGTACTATTGATCTTTGTAGTGGCAACGATATCATACATATCGGCAAGGACGCAGAGATAAATGCAGACGGCATGACTAGTGCTGGTGGTAGTTATAAAAAAGAGCATGGCGGCATAGTTATCCAAGGTGGAGTAGGCACTGATACACTAGATATTGCTGGAAATATCGACTTTAGCAAGGTAGCTGGCTTTGAAAAACTTACTCTTGGCGGCAGTGAAAACAACGTAACACTAAATTTAACTATAAATGACGTGCTAAATATCACAAATGGCAACGGCACTAACCGCACTCTTAGGATAGATGGCGAAAATGGCGATCAAGTAGATATGTCAGTCTTTAGCAAAGGTGGGGTAAATTCTGAAGGATATACAGAGTACTCAGCTACGTCTAATGGCACGACATTTACCATCGAGATAAAAGACGAAATAGTCTTACACTCTTAAATTTCAAGCCCTAGTCTCCCAAAACTAGGGCAAATTCTTACAAAATTTCAAATTTTAGTACCATAGTACAATTTACAAAGCTCTTTTAAGATATTAAAATACGTTCAAAATTTTTAGATAAGGAAGTAAAATGGCAACAAGGATAGGCGTTATAAAAAGCATCTCACAAGGATCAAGCGTAATCGCAACTGCAAAGGATGGCACACAAAGAGTGTTAAAAGTAGGCGATGAAATTTTTCTTGGTGAGACTATACAGACAACTGATTTTGACTCAAAAGTAGTCATAACTGCAAACGATGGCAAAGATATCGCGATCATCGGAAAAGATACCCTAAATTTAGACAAGAGCGTAGCTCACAACGATAGCTTTGGCGACGATAGCGTAGCTGATGTAAGCGCTATACAAAAAGCACTTCTTGATGGTGCAAACATCACTGATCTTGAAGAGACTGCAGCTGGTGGTAACCAAGGTGGCAACGCTGGCGGAGACGGCGTAAGCTTAGGTGCAGCTAGCTTTGAAGAGGGCGGTCACTACTCAAATATCACTGATGATTATAGAAATTTACCTGACTCAAATAGAGCTTTTCAAACTCCAGAGAACTCAATCGGCGGCTACAATGACGGCAATGACGCAGGCGATGCAACCCCTGTTGCGCCAGTCATACCTCCAATCAGTGTTGATATCAAAACTTTAACTGATGATTTTGGAACTATAACTGGCGATTATAGCTTAGATGCGCCAAGCGTACCTCGCACAAATGACGCTACTCCAACTATAAGCGGCACAGTTGAGCCTACTGCTGTAAGAGCGGTTGTTAGCGTGCTTGACAAGGACGGACACGAAGTCTTTACAAAAACTCTAAATCCAAGCGATTATGCTGATGGTAAATTTAAATTTACAACTAACGAGTTAAGCGTAAATGGTAGCCATGATGGCGACTATGAAGTAAAAGTAGTAGCTACAGGGATAGACGGCAATACTGCAACCGATACTGGTAGCTTCGTGCTTGATACAGTTGCAAAAATAACTATAAACGTTGAAACCGAGATGAGCCTTGTTAAAGAGTCTGAGATGAGTAGCGGACTAAAAGGAAATTTCTGGTTTAACCACATCTATGAAGAAGGCGTAAGAGGTACTGAGCTAAGACCTTATGCCTTTAATAATACAACATACGCTCATAACGGCATGAAGCAAAATGATTTTGTCGAATACTATATGAACAACACTAAGCCTTGGGCAAGCTTTAAAGCAAAAGAGCTAAATTTCCAACAAGGTAAAGGCGGCGATAGAGATAATGTTGATAGCGATGCTGGAACAGTCTCAGGACTAGATGGCGCTCATAATAAGATAGGCACGGTCGATCTTGATGGTAATGTAGTAACTCCAAATAATGAGTGGGTAGCTCCAAATTTCAAAGCGCTTGAGTACTTTATCGACAACGCAAAAGGTAGCGACATTCATATCGTAAGAGATGCTCCTAATGGCAAAAACACAACAGCTGGTGCGATGGTAAATTTAAAAGGCACTATGTATCTTGAGCCAGGGGATTATAAATTTGACGCAAAAGGCACTGATGATAGCGTGAGATTTAAGGTTGATGGCGTTACTATGGTTGATTATGACACTATCCACTCGGGAAATAGAGCCACAGTTACAACTTTACACGTTGATAAAGCAGGTTACTATGACTTTGATATGAGCTATGCAAACTATATCTTTTGGGGTAAGCTAAAACTAACAGTTTCAAAAGATGGCGGACCTGAGAGCATACTTGGCTCAGAGGCAAGTGGCATAAAACTAAATTCAACCGACTTTGACAGCTACGTAGATACAGTAACAAGAAATGTCTATAAAGTAACTCAAAAGATCACAGGAACTGTGGATAATGTAGAAGACGGACAGATCGTAACTGTCACGTCAAGCACAGGTGAGAGCCATACAGCTAAAGTGGTAGATGGCAAATATGAAGTTGAGTTTAGAACAAGCGATCCAAAAGCTACATATACAGCAAAGGTTAGCGACCTTGTAGGCAACGAGGCAGAGGCATCATCAGCTAAGATAAATGTCGCCACAGACCTAATAGACGCTATCGATAATGACGCAAGCATTGTAAGTGCGAATACAAATACAGGTATAAATGACGCAACTAAATATTATAAATTTACAACTGACGACATCGCTCAAACTGATAAATTTTCAACCAACGCGCCATTACCAGTGCTAAGCGACAAAACTCCGACATTTACAGGTAGCATAGATAGTAGCGCAACTAAAGCGATCATCACTGTGCTTGATAAAAATGGACACGAAGTCTTTACAAAAGAGCTTAGCCAAAGTGAATTTGCAAATGGTAAATTTGAAGTCACATCTGATAGCTTAGAGGATGGCAACTACAAGATCAAAGCAACTGCTATCTTTGAAAATGGCGAGAACAAGACAAGTAGTACGGTAGTGAGTGATTTTGTAGTTGATAAGACGCCAGTTACTATAGAAAACATCAAGATCATCGAAAATGACAATGAGGGGCTACACCATACGATCAATTTTAACCTCAAAAACTATGAGGATGGCGATAAGATCGAGAGTATAAAAATAGTAACAGCTGATGGAAATACTAACGTAATCTCTGTTGGCACAACTAAACCAACCAATGGTGTGCTAAGCTTTGAGTACGATCACAAGATAAAACTAGGCGATAAAATAGAAGTTGAGATGACTGATAAAGCTGGTACAAAATATACTCATGTAAATGAAATTTTAGTTCCAACTATGACGCAGTTTGAAAACGGCAATGACACAACTACAAATGCAAATAACCGCTCAGCTGAGAAGTTATGGGGTACTATGGAGATGAGCGAAGATGGCTTTAGAGCTGATGGCTCAAGGATCGTTTCAAATGACGCTATCCCATACCTAAGAGCTGTGATCCCAGAAGATACAACAGCTGGCAATGCTAGCGACAATCAAACTGTAAGTGAGTTTTTAAATAGTGGTAGAGGCATAGCATGGGGCACTGGCGATGTTAGATTTGTAGCAACTAACGTTGATACAGGTGTTTCAAAAGATCTATTATCTCAAGCGATAGAAAAACCGATAGGCAATGTAACGCCTGATCACTACAATAGACTTACAGGCTATAATAACAGACTTGATGCCGCTGGCAAGATGGCTGATGGCGTTTATAAAATTTCTATCGATGGTAAATATCAAGGTGGAGATGAGCTACTTTACAACTCTATTAAATTTACGATCGACGCAACAGCTGCAACGATAAAAGACTCAAATTTAAGCTACGATGCAGCTGCAGATAAAACCACATGGAGCGGAAATTTAAGTGAAAATGGAGTTGGCGCAAGCTATACGCTAAAACAGCACTTTGAAGAGGCAGTAAAAGGCATAGCTCTAAAAGATAGCATCACTTTAAGAGATGCAAATGGACACATCATAGCTGCAAATTCTGTAACGCTTGATGATAATGGAAATTTCGAAGCGGTATTTAACGGCGAAGTAAAAGCAAGTGATGTCTATCTACAAATTTCTGATATCGCTAAAAATACAATAGTAGATGCAGAAAATAACAACAATAATAATGTCATCACAACAAGTGAAGGTAACGACATTATCAATGTTGGAAACGGCGATAACATCATACACGCAGGACGCGGTGAAAACGAAATTCGCACAGGCAATGGCAACAATGTAATCATCACTGGTGATAACAACGACGTCATAACCACAGGAAGTGGCAACGATTACATCGATGCTGGCAGAAGTGGCTATACTGGCATGAACAAAGGCGATCTAGTAAATGCTGGCGCTGGCAATGATAAGGTTGTATTTACCTTTGATAATCCAAGAGCAGCTCTATCTCAAAGCCTAGATGGCGGCACTGGCACAGATACGCTTATCATGCGTCCAGTGGCAAAGGATGGCACTATCGACTTTGATAAGATAGACAACAAAGGCTTGAATAACGCGATCAAGAGTTTTGAAGAGATCCAACTTGGCATGGATGAGCATGGCAATGACAATCAAGCTGTTAAGCTACTAAATTTAAAAGCGGATAATGTATTTGGCATCACTGATGATGTAAATACTATCTTAAAAATAAGTGGCGATAACAAAGATAGCGTTTCATTAAAAGGATTTACTGAGGCTACAGATCAAAGTGGTGTCCAAGCTGGATATACAAGATATGAGGGTCAAACAAGCTCAGCTACTCCGACAACTATCTACATAGATGTGGATAACGACATAAACAAACAACTTGTATAAAATTTGGGCTTTTTAGCCCAAATTTCTTCTTTTAAATTTCTATTTTTACTCCCAAAAAACGCCTCTAAAACCATCTTTGTACCAAAGTACAATATACAAATTTAATAAAAAACACTAGAATAAATCAAAAATAAAAGTAAGGAATAAAGATGGCAGCTGTAGCCGGCAAGGTAAAAAGCGTCACATCTGATGTTATAGCGATAGATAAAAACGACCGTGTAAGAGTTCTAAACGTAGATGATGAGGTTTATATCGGAGAGAGTATAAAGGGCGAGAGCCAAAGTGCTAGCGTGACTATCACAGCAGTGGATGGTAGCGACATATCTCTAAATGGATATGACACGATATGGCTTGATAGTAGCGTGGTAAGTGCTGATACTAGCGCTGAAAATAGCATCGATACTGATGCACTTTTTAGAGCGCTTCTTGGAGAAAACTACGCTGAGATACTTGATCAGATGAATGAAAAAGTAGAAGATATGTTTGCAAAAACGCAGCCAAATGAGGCTGAAAATAGCTCAAATAGCCTTGAGAGCAGTGAAAATTTAGCGCACAAACATAGCGCAAATGATGAGATTTTATCTGACTCAAACGAGCTAAAAGTAGATAACTCTTACGAGCATGCAAATTTTGACGCAACTACGATATATATCGAGATCGATAACGATATAAACAAACTTTCATAAATTTGAGCCTCTTGGCTCAAATCCTTTTAAAAACTCAAATTTAACTAACATCTCTTATAATAAGCCAAAATTTACAAAAGGAAAACGATGAAGAAAATTTTAATCATCGCAGGCTCTTGCAATAGCGGCACAGCAGGGCTTCAAGCTGATATAAAGACATGCGCTAGGTTAAATTGTTACAGCGCAACGGCGGTCACTTCGCTAGTTGCTGAGACCACAGACGCGATAAAAAGCGTAGTTTGCTTAGAGTCTAGCTTTGTTAAAGATGAGCTTAGCACGCTTGCGGAGGAATTTAGCTTTGATGCCATAAAGATCGGCATGCTCTTTAGCGAGGAGATAATGGACGTAGTGCATGAGTTTTTGCTCACTCAAAAGTGCAAGATCGTGCTTGATCCAGTCTGCGTCTCAAAGAGCGGCCACAAGCTCATAAAAGATAGCGCAGTAGAGAAGCTAAAAGAGCTAATGAAGCTTGCCACCGTCGCCACGCCAAATTTAGACGAGGCAAATGTCCTTTTTGGAGGGAATTTTAAAGATCTGCCTTGCGATATCATCGTGAAAAAACATGTAAGCGAGGATAGCAGCATAGATACGCTTTATAGAAAAGATGGCTCACTGCAAAATTTCAAAACCCCGCTTGCTAGTCCGCTTGTGATGAGTGGCACTGGTTGCACTTTCTCAACGGCGCTTGCTTGCTACCTTGCAAAGGGCAAGAGCTTGGAGGAGGCCATAGGGCTTTCAAAAGAGTATATCTGCTCCATTATAAAAGAGAGTATCGACACAAAGCTAGGCAAAAACCGCCTACTTTGGCACGGAGCGAAGTAAATTTTATCTAAAGATCGATATGTATATTTTGCTAACAAAAGGGATTACTGCTGGGCTAGTTAATGTATATAGAAAAAAACTTTAAGAAGATTTTTTGTGAAAAAGATATGTTGAAAAAATAATCATATTTATGCAGATATATTTAGTTAGCTTGGCTTAAATTTAATTGTTTAAAATAAGCTATTGTGCGCTCTAGCCCTTCAATAATGCCTATTTTTGGACTCCATCCGAGTAACTCTTTTGCGAGAGTAATATCTGGTTTTCGTCTCTTTGGATCATCAGATGGGAGTTTTTTATATACGATAGATGATTTTGAATTTACTAAAGAGATGATTTTATATGCAATATCTTTTATACTGTATTCCTCTGGATTGCCGATATTAATGGGACCAATTATATCTATATCCATAAATTTTAAAAGTGCGTCTATTGTATCATCAACATAGCAAAAGCTTCTTGTTTGTGCTCCGTTACCAAAGATAGTTATATCGCTGTTTTTAAGAGCCTGCACTATGAAGTTACTGATTACTCGTCCATCGTTTTTGGTCATATTTGGACCATAGCAGTTAAAAAGACGTGCGATTTTTACATCGACTTCGTATTGCCTCTTATAACTACTACACAATGCTTCGGTGGCTCTTTTGCCTTCGTCGTAGCAAGCTCTAACACCTATAGGGTTTACATTACCCCAGTAGTTCTCTTTTTGTGGATGTTGCTGTGGATCGCCATAAATTTCGCTAGTTGAGGCTTGAAGCATTTTTGCTCCATATCTTTTTGCAAGACACAAACAATTTATTGTACCAATTAGGCAAGTCTCGATGGTTTTTACGGGATATTCTTGATATTTTATAGGCGAAGCAGGGCACGCTAGATTATAAATTTCATCGACAAAATAGTCAATAGGCTTAGTAATGTCGTGCTCCATAAGAGTAAAATTTGGATGGTTTTTTAGATGAGCTATATTGATACTAGCTCCAGTGCTGAAATCATCAAGACATAAGACCTTGTGATGATCTTTAATGAGCCTTGCACACAAATGCGACCCGATAAAACCAGCCCCACCAGTAACTAAAATCGTTTTACTCATGATTTCTCTTGTATCTATCATATATTTGTTTCCACGAAGGAGAAATTTTCTCTTTAAATGGTGCTTTTTCACATCTAGGGATAAAATCGCCATAGTTTGGTGCATAATCTTTAAAATTTCCGCAAAATTTGCAAAATTCCTTAAAGTGATCTTGTAAATTTTGTGTTGTTATCTCTTTTAGTGTTTTTATCCCTTTGTTACCACCTAAAACCCTATCTATGCCACCGCAAACTGAACAGGCGTAGTAGCCATTTTTATTTAAACCTAGACCACAATACGAGGCAACCCAGCACGCTGCAGAGTAATCAGCATCTTTGAAATTTATATCATCGATCGGAGCATTGTTAAATGGAGTAAAATAATCAACTAAATTTTTAGTTTTAAACGAACCATAATCTATCCTAACGTTTTTAAATAGTTCAGCTTGCTTGCAAAGCTC
>ENA-OWND01001647-OWND01001647.1-metagenome-genome-assembly--contig:-NODE-1647-length-13208-cov-4.386224_pt1 | contig 13208 bp, 8 predicted proteins | sample MGYA00245342_ERZ651119 | MGnify/ENA primary metagenome ERZ651119 (study PRJEB26857, sample SAMEA4031756) | metagenome | biome: human; feature: oral; material: saliva | place: Philippines | collected 2014...
TACTTCGCGCCCGGGTTCGTAGTAGCGTGCCACATCGGCCCGGTCGATCAGGTGAAGTGCGCCCACACCGGGGGCTTCGAAGGTGCGCATCGTGAAGCCGTCTTGGTTGTGGTGGATATTCAGGGTCGCCGGTGATGATGCCATGACCCCGTAGGCGGCGGATCGGTCGATATCGCGGTGTGCGGGAATTCCAGTGCCCTTGAATCTGCGGGTTCGGGCTATATCCCAGGGGTGGCGCGACCAGTCTCGCCCGTAGGCGCGCACGGGTATCCCCGCCTCGTGTAGGGCACGCAGCGTATGCTCACGGTTGGGGTAATTCGCCCCAACGAAACTGATGGCGTCTTCGGTAACCGGCGCGATCGTGCAGTGCGAATCGTAGGCGTTGGGCATATCCAAGACGGCGTACCCTAGGGAGCGCAGGTATTCGGCATCCTGCGGGCTATAGCTTGCGAGCGCTCCAAGGCGCGGTAAATCTTCCAGGGTGTATGACATGCGACGCAGCTCGTCGTAGAGCCAGGTTCCGTAGCGAACCCCGGATTCTTCAAGTTTTTGCCACCAGGTATCCCCCAGCAGGTCCCCTTTGATGACGAGCACAATATCGGGGCGATACTCCTCAAACGCGGCGATAGCACGGGCGGTCGCCTGGGCTTCGGCGGATGCGGGCCGATATTTTTCGGGCAGTTCGTGCGCGAGTTTATTGCGGATACGGTCGGCAACTGTGCCGGGAGCATCGTAAATATGGGTGCGAACCTCGTATCCGGCAACGTTTAGCGAAGCCTCAATAGCCTTCCAATACCCGTGGAACGCTGGCGAAACCAGCAGAATCGTGGGGGCTCTCATCTCGTGTATCCTTTGTGGTTCTTCTCTGTCCTGTGGTCCTTCGTGCGGGAAAGCCAGGTTCGGCGCGGTTACCCGACTAGTTTTCGTGCCGCGTTCCCCGCCGGATCAGCTCTAGTTCGTGGTTCAGAATCTCGCGCGGGTTCACTCGGTGGTTTCGCAGGGACCGCACCAGGTTGAAACCGTAGTTGGCGTAGCTGGTGAGGGTTAGGGCGCGGCGCAGGTTCTTCTCGAACCCCCATTTTTCGGCGTAGATAAACCGTGCGGTGGTAAGCCATTGGCGGCGCCGGGCTGAGGGGCTGGATGCGCCTCCTTCGTGGGTGACCGTCACCTCGGGCACCAGGATGCGCGGCACCCCAATCTCGGCAAGGCGGCGCTGAAAGTCTACTTCTTCGCTGTTCATGTAGAAGCGTTCGTCCATGCCTTGTACCCGTTCGTATACCGTGCGGGGCACCATCATGCAGGCGCCCATGACCCAGTCTGTTCCGTGGGGCCTCAAGGCGGTGCAGGCACTTATATCGTGCCCTGCCCCGCGATGCCACAGGCGCGTGGGTTTGAAGCGTGCCAGGGGTGTGAACCATTCCCACGCGATATGCCCCACGGTGGGGAATTTGCGGGCTACCCACTGGTGTTTTCCGTCGTGACCGACTACTTGGGGGCTGGCGAGCGCCTGCGGATAGGCGGCGAGCGCCGTAAGCATTGAGCTGATGAAGTTTTCGCCGAGTTCAAGGTCGCTGTTGAGGATTATCAGCCAGTCTCCATGTGCGCGTGCAGCCCCGGAGTTTACGGCGCTGCCAAATCCGCCGTTGCGCTCGCGGCGCACGATGCTCACGCCTTCGGTGTCGGGAAAGGGTATGGGTGAGCGGTCGTCAGAAACGATAATCTCAAGATTTTCGGGGGTTATTCCCCGCTGCGCGCGCAGGCTGGCAATTAAATCCAGCACGGGAGCAGGTTCGCCATAAAAGGGAATAATGGCGGAGATAGTTTCTGCTGACGAAGTCACAAAAATGCTTTCTGTTGCGGTTTACATCTATGTTCCGGTCATCAAACATTGTCTGTAAACGTATGTGTTTATTCGTGAGGAAACTCTCGGCATACTGTACATAGTTGTTGCCGTCATATCCTCGTGAGTGAGTGTTACTTTATAATTCTAATATAGTATCGACATATCAGGTGACTATACAGCGTATTTTGCCTCATAATAAAGGTATTGCGTGTGTAAATCCCAGGGAGTTATGTGTGAATCGTCGTTCTGAGTCTGAAGATAAAACCCGGTTAACAGAACTTGAGGGTATGCGCCCGCCGCATGTTGAAGCTTATTTTCGTGTGATGGGGTTTTTACGCCCCGGTATTGCACGGGTTTTGGATACAGTTCGCCACTCTCGCGAGAAAGTGTATATTGCGCCTCCTTTTTCTCGCGGCGGTAATTGGCTTTATCTGTTGGCGGCCGTTGATGCTGACCGTCGCGCCGATGCCGGGGATTTTTCATATATGCTCGATACTGCCGGTTTAGAACCTTGGCTTACAGAATTTCCTGCTTTGCAGGAACTCATGATGGATCCAAAAGATTTTAAGTTTTTACACCGGCGTTATTCTGGTCTTGATACCAATGTAGAAGATAGTTTTGCGCCCGGTTCTCTTGAAATTTTTGCCCGCGAACGATTACTTTCTTCTGAGCATTTTAAGCAGCGCATTCTTACAGTAGGCAATATTGTAGGAAGTAATACGGTGGTGCTCAGTATTCGGCGCGGTGATTATTATTCTGTTCCCGCAATTCGGCAGCGTTACGGTATTGATACCGTAGCCTATGTACGTGAGGCCCTGGATCAGGTGCTTAAACGTATGAGCCCCAGTAATTTTGTGGTCACGAGTGATGATCCGCAGTGGTGCCGCGAAAACCTGAGTTTTCTCGAAGATATTGCCCCGGTGCTCTACGATAAGACCGGCGAGGGTATGTTCGCGGATTTAGCGGTTCTTGCGAAGGCGCGCTGGCTTATTCTTACGAACACTACGTTCGGGTACTGGGGCGCTTATATGGCGCAGGCGGATCACCCCGTTGAGGTGTACGTACCGAATGCCCACGAGTACGATGCGAAAACCCGCCAGCCTATCGTGGTGCCCGGAACTGTGCGTCCCCATCCGCATTTCTCCCGCTGGCATGCGGTTAAGCCGCCGCATGGGGGAACCTGGCTTCTGCCTGAAGAAGGCGATACCGTGTAAAACCCTATACTTCACTCTTTCACAACTCACTCATACTCAAGCACGGAAGATAACCCATGAACATCAAATTTCTCGCGCCGTTTAAATTTTCGCAGCGAATCGTATCTAACTCCCGTAGTTTTTTCTCTGGACGCCTTGAAAACTCGCGCTTTAAACCCCGTTTTCTAGACCCGACGGTTCGCGGGCTTCGCACTGGAAAACATCGGCTTTTTCTGGCGCAGCGCGATCTGCGTACCCGGCGTGAGGCACGTGCCCTGCTGAACACAGGAGATTTCAAAAACCGTTACCGGGCGCTAGAGAAGACCTTCGAGCTCCCTCCCCTGCCCACGACCAAGGGCGTGTGGGCGGTCGCGATGGTCAAGAATGAGGCGGATGTGCTCGAACGTTCCCTGCGGCACCTGCATGCCCAGGGGGTGGCGCGCATCCTGGTGGTCGATAACGGTTCAGATGACGGTACTTTTGAGCTTCTTCAGCGGCTTAGCCGCGAGCTTCCGCTGAGTGTTGGGCGTGATCGGGAGCCCGCCTACTATCAGTCCGAGAAAATGACCTATCTGACCCATCGTGCCCAGCGAGCCGGTGCCACCTGGGTGGTGCCTTTCGATGCGGACGAGTTTTGGTTCGGCGTTGAAGGTACTCTCGCCGAGGTTCTGTCCACCAGCAAAAATACCGTGGAAATCTCGCAGCTCTACAACCTGTTTCCTACGGCTTCGGGAGACCTGGTGCTCGATACAACCGCGCATTTTGACCCGAAGGTGTGCTTTAAATCCTGGCGGTCATCGGTCGTCACTATGGGCAATCATCGGGTGCTTCGACCTGGGGTGCAGGGCACCGACAGGGTGGTTATCTTACATTTGCCTTGGCGTTCGCGGCAGCAGCTGCAGCGCAAGCTCATGCAGGGGGCAAAGGCGCTTGAGCTCACCGATTTGCCGGAAGATTTGGGGTATCACTGGCGTAAAAATGGCGAGCTGAGCGAGAAACAGCTTGCCGATATTTGGTTGGATCTTATCGCGGGCAGGCCCATTCCCGTAAATCTTGCGTGGCAGCCGCGCGGAAGCCTCTACCCCCTAGGCAGCGATATACCGCAGGATGCGCACAGCCTTAAACCCTTCCTTGAAGCCCGGCCAGAGACCGCCTAGAAATAGCATCCGCATAGACTTGTGCCCGCCTTCCCAAGATTGGGAGGCGGGCACAGTTTTAATGTTTTTCAGCTCGATTCGCCCGACTACTCGGGAAGCTGCCCTAAACGCACCAGATTGGCGAACTCTTCATTCTGCTGCTGCACCTGCGTGAAGGTTCCCTGCGCGGCGATTTCGCCCTGCGAAAGGTAAATCAGCTGATCCACATTGCGCACCGTCGAGAGGCGATGCGCCACGATAATCACGGTAATATCCCGCGAGATACGCTCGATCGCCTGGGTAATCTTATGCTCGGTCTCGTTATCCAGGGCGCTGGTGGCCTCGTCCATTATGAGCACGCTGGGATTGCGGTAGAGCGCGCGCGCAATACCTAGACGCTGGCGCTGACCGCCCGAAAGCCGAACCGCATTGTGCCCGATCATCGTCATCAGCCCGTTCTCCAGGGAATCCACAACCTCGGTAAGCTCAGCGACAGCCAAGCATTCACGCACCCGCGCCTCATCAATCTCATGCGGTTCAAGCCCGAAAGCAACCGCCTCCAGCACCGTAGAATCGGCGATGAAGACATCTTGAGGCACATACCCGATGCGCTGAAACCACGCGGGTAGATCCTGCTCGATCGGCACTCCATTGCACAACACACGCCCCTGCTCGGTGCTGAAAAGCCCCAAAATCAAATCAACCAGGGTGGTCTTTCCCGACCCGGAGCCGCCTACGAAGGCGATCGACGTCCCCATAGGAATCTGCAGGTTAATGTTCTTAAGCACCGGCTGGTCGCCGTCGGGGTAGGTAAAGGAAAGGTTCTCCACCGTAATAGTGATGGGCTCAATCTCACGGTTTACGTACTCTGCCTGAATATCAGAGTCGGGAGCAGGCGGAAGATCGAGCTTCTTCCCCTGTTCATCAAGCATCCCAATTTCGCGGACAAGCTCATCGCTGGGTTTCTCACCGGAACGAATATTACCTAAAGACGCCACAATGCGCGTGTAGTTCGGCAGAATACGGATGCAGGCACCAGCGAAAAGGAGCAGATAGGGTGCGCTATCGACACCCTGAGTCATGCTCATGATCGCTAGAAGTGCGGCGATTCCGAGAATAAAAATAATTTCAAGGGTATACTTTGGAAGTTCTTGAAGGAAAACGTTCCGCATATTCGCATTCACCGAGTCCATGCGCTTGCTCTGGTACCGGTGTAGGTACCGTTCGGTCACACCGTGCATACGAATCTCGCGGAACCCAACCACAGCATCAAGCGCTGCATTCATCGAGCCGCGCGTAGCTTCCAGGATAATCTCGCCCTGCTCCTTATTTTTCCTTCGCAAAACGTATTGAAGCGCAAAGGCAGCCACGCCGAAGTAGGCAAAAGCGAAAAGCGCGGGAAGCGGCATAAGAACCAGCAGCATCACCATGAGCACCACAATAGAGAGCAAATCCCCGATAAAGCTCATGACACCATTTACGAAAGCGCTGTACGCCTGCCCCACAATGTCATTAACCGAGTTAAGCACCGCCGCTGCACCGCGCTTACGGTGAACCAGATAAGGCTCACGCATATAGCAGTTGAGCAGATTCACCGAGGTAATGCTCTGCTGGGTAGCAATAAACCCCAGACTCCAGCGCTTAATAACCAACGACAACACACCCTTGATGACAAAGGCGAGCACCAGTGCGACACCAAAAATCACGATAAGCTGCGTGCGGTCGGAGTTGCCGAAAAGTTCCGCGACAGTTCGCAAATATCCAGTAATAGGGGCGCCCATCGCCAGGTTAACGATAGGTAGAATAGCCGCCACACCCAGCATCTCGAAAAGAGACACCACGAAAAGCCCCAGAATATTGAGGATTAAAATATAAAATTTTCGTCCGGGAAAGAAGATTCTGAGTTTACGATAAATATTTTTCATAAAAACCTCACAGAGTGCGCGTGGATGCCTTGAGAATCATAATACGTGCGGGACGTTCGATCGCATGATGCGCAATAATCGCTGCAAGTATAGAAATCACCAAGATTATGAGCATCATCAAGATTCCCCGTGCATCCATGCGAATCATATCGCTCCCTAAAGAGGTCTTGATGAATCGGAAAATAACAATTTCATGGACCAGATAGAAGGCAAAACTCACCTCACCGAAATACACGAGAGAGCGGCGTATCCAATTCCCCGGCACCGGCTCACCAACCTGATGATGCGATTGCGCGCGCTGTATATAAGGCAAAATATCTATTTCATCTTTAACCATCGCAATACCCCATACTTCTGTACGGGGGCCTCGATAGTGTACAGATGGCGTGTTAAAAATGCGGATACCACGAATTGCGGCGTATTGATCTCGCCATTGTTGAGGGGTTTTACGAGCTTTGAGTGAATAGCTTAGCTGCCCCAGTTCAGTCCGCAGTGCGGTGAGGAATTTCATGAATTGTGCTTTCGTGAAACGGCAGGCGCCGATAAAAATACACGTAAAATACGTATGTAGATTTTAGCATGCAGATCAGGATTATTTTCAGACTATGCATATTTCTACTTAATCTTTGCGGCGTATAAGACGTATTATGATACATAGTTTTTTCGCGAAAATTTATCCGCGTAAACACTACCGTCGTGTACTCTGCTCGTGCCTAACACAACATCGAGATACACGCTAGGAACCCTCCAAAGACTGACAAATTGTGTTCTACAGGTAAAATAATAGGTGAGTAGCCCTGCCCTGGAGGCAATGCAATGCGCTTCTGGAGCGTCCGAGACTCTGAAAGGTATCCATGGGAATTTTTAATATTCAGTCCCTCAGGGACAAATATCTGTCTGACTCTGGTGTACCTGCCGGGCAGGATAACCGTGAGTCCCCCTCCGCCGATACCGCTTCCGGACGCCGCCGAGCAGGGGGATCCTCAAGGTCTTCCCTTCAGGACGGGGTCGCACGTTTGAGCGCGCGACATGACCTGCCCCAACGTTCCGCACGCAGCGCCTCCCGTAGGTCACAGGACCTTCCACAAGAAGTACGCTCACTCGCAGCCCAAAAGAGGAAAGCGCGAGAGGACGAATCCCGCTCCCAGGGTTTGCATCACACTGGGCCGGTAACATCCAGCATTAACATACGCGCGGCACGCGATATTGCGGTCGCCGAAGCAGAAGAACGGCGTGCTGCAGAACGTGCTGCAGCTGAAAAACAGGCCGCAGAGAGGCGGGCGCAGCAGGCGGCCGATGCTCGCCGCCGTGCCGCAAGCATACTTTCTTCCGCCACGGGGGCACAGCGTTCCGTGGGCGGCAACCGTAAAAATTCTCAGGCGGCACCGCAGACGCAGTCAAGCCCGATGGTTCGGAAAACCAGGTCGATTAACATCGGCGAATTCCACGGCAAGATTTCAAAGCGTAAAAAGAAGCCAGAGCAGCAGATTACCAAGCCGACGACGAACAGCGCAGAGCTGGATCAAACGGTTCTCATGGATACCAACGATGTGCAGGCTGCGGCACAGCGTTACGCAAAACAGCATAAATCTCAGCAGCAGACTCCTCGCGTGGAAAATACTGCTGCGCGTACAAATTCTCCGCGCCCGAAGACCGCACGGATACCCATAACCCAGCGTTCCACCTCGTCTCGTTCACAAGCACCCGGCGCAGCTGCGGCGCAGAACAAGCGCCCCAAGTCTGGCACAGCGCCGCAGAGGTCAGCTCAGGCGCGCACCGCATCCGCAAAAACAACCGGCGCAAAAAAGGTACGCCCCAAGAATTCGATTGCCAAGAACCCTGCAGCTCGGAATGCTGCCTTGAAGAATACGGTGCGCACCAACCTTGCGCGTCAAGCAAATGAGCAAATGGCGCAGCGCCAGCAGAGTCCTTCATCGGCGCAGCAGAACCAGAGCCAGCCCACCCAGCAGCGCGCCCAGGCACATCAACCGCAGCGAAGGACCCACCAACAGCCAAGGCCCGCTGAAGTAGCTTCGCGTTCCTCGGTGCAGTCTAAGCCGGTTCAGTCGCATCTTGCGCAGTCCGACCCTGGCTACTCCCCCGCCAAAATTGTTGCCGCAGCGCAGGCTCGCGCACGTCAAGATGCTCAGACTCATAAAAAGCCTGAAACTCCCCAGCAACAGACTCAACAACAGAGCACGGCAACGGCATCTACAGCAGCAACCCATAACCCGTGGAACAGCATTCCCACACCCCAGAAAAAGTCTGCTGCCGCTAATCCGTGGAATAGCATTCCGGCAACATCCAAGCAGACCCCGGAGGATATTCCAACGAGGCAAAAGCAGAGTGAACCCTCTATCAGCGAGAAACTTGCGAACAAGCCCGAGTTCGCGGGCTTCGATATGGAGAAGCTTCTGCAGCCCGGGTATAAGCCGCAGACCCGTAAAGAGGCAATCGCCATTCGCCGCGCACAGGAAGAACTGAATCTTAACAGTGGAGAAAATCAGCGCTCTCAGACAGAGGACACGCAGCGCCAGGAAGATGAAGCAGCCCGGCGCGAACGCGAACGCGCGGAAGTTCACCGTCAACGTCTAGAGGCTCGCCGTCGCCGAGAGGAACAGGCTCAGCGCACGCGCGCTGAAGAATCCAATGCCGGGCAGCAGAACGAGCAGACTCAGTCTGAACGAGAGCAGCGCGAGCAGAATCAAGCTCAGCTGGCTCGAAAACTTGCTCAGCGTGATAATGCTGCTCGTCCCACGTCTAACGAGAACACCCGCACAGAGCCCTCGCGGCCCGCTCACCAGACCTTGAAGGTGCGTGATGGCGCAAACAACGCGCTCTCTACTTCCGCCCAGGATGCGCAGGATACGGATACGCAGAGTGCCCAGCCAGCAGCTCAGCCGACGGGTTTCCGTTCGGCTCCTGCTCAGGCATCTGTGCATCCGACAGCTTCCGTCCGTCCCGTAAAACGCGCAGCATCCCATGCTTCTCCGTTTAAGCTCGCGCCGGGCGAAGTTCGCTCGGGCGTGGTGCGCAGGCGCAGGCTCGCTCCCAGGCTCCAGGGGCCTATGGAAGCGGTCTTCGTGTGTACCGGGAACGTAGCGCGCAGTGCGGCGGCAGAGATTATCGCAAGCCAGCTCTCCGAAGAATACGGTCTGACCGACGACTGGATTTTCACCAGCGCCGGAACTTCGGCACTTTCGGGCTCGCGCGTATACCGTCACGTGGGTAAACAGCTTGACGAGCGCGGCTACGATATTTCCGGGTACCGCGCCAAGCAGCTCACCGAAGACATGGTGGAACGCGCTACCCTGATCCTGGTGGCGGAGGCGGAACACGCCGATTGGATTATCCGCGAATGGCCGCAGTACCACCACAAGGTTCATCTCATCAAGCAGGTAGCTAATCTGAAGCAAGAAGTCGGTTCCGAGGCAGAACCGATCTCATACCTGTACAGCCATAATCAGGCGCCCCGCACAAGCGATAACATTGGTGATCCGTACCGTCAGGGTAAAGAGGCGGCACGCATCGCGGTCGATGAGATTGAAAACTCGCTCTTCGAGATTCTGCCGTGGCTCTCGCAGGCACAGGTGCAGAACTAAACCAAGCAGATTATGAGGGGCATAGCCTCTAAGTAGTTAATATCCCCGTCTGAGCGCTAGCGTTCTCAGACGGGGATATTTTCTCGATCCAATAACATCACCCCGCGCCGAACTGTCGAAGCTCGGCCACGGGGTTAATGCGATATATACGATTTAGGCGTGATCGTTGAAGATGTTGGTCACAGACCCTTCGTCGAAGACCTCACGGATAGCACGTGCAATCAGCGGAGCAATCGACAGAACCGTCAGATTATCGAAGGACTTCTCGGCAGGCACGGGCAGAGTGTTAGTGACAACCACTTCGGAGGCACCGCATCCGGAAAGAATATCGACGGCTGCACCAGAAAATACGGGGTGGGTTGCCGCGATAATGACTTCTTTCGCGCCCTTATCCTTCAGAACCTTAACCGCGCCAGCAATGGTTCCACCGGTATCGATCATATCGTCGATCAGTACGCAGGAACGCCCTTCAACGTCGCCCACGACGGTTTTCGAGACGGCGTGATTCGGCACGTTAATATCGCGTGTCTTATGCACGAAGGCCAAAGGGGCACCGCCGAGCAGGGCAGCCCAATGCTCAGCCACGCGCACACGACCGGTATCCGGGGAAACGACGGTCACGTTCTCGGGGTTCTCAACGCGCCCGCGAATATAATTCGCCAGAACTGGAATAGCGAAGAGGTGGTCGAGCGGACCATCAAAGAAACCCTGAATCTGCGAAGTATGCAGATCGACGCACATCAGGCGGTCCGCGCCAGCGGTCTTGTACAGATCGGCAATCAGACGAGCCGAAATAGGCTCACGTCCCTTATGCTTCTTATCCTGGCGGGCATAGGGGTAGAAAGGCGAAACTACGGTAATCGAGCGGGCGGAGGCACGTTTGAGCGCATCGATCATAATGATCTGTTCCATCAGCCATTCGTTGATGGGCGCCGGGTGCGACTGAATTACGAAAGCATCGGCGCCGCGCACAGATTCCTCGAAGCGCACATAGGTCTCACCGTTGGCGAAGGTATACGCAGAGGTCGGCAGCAGGTCATGCCCCAGTTCAGCAGCGATTTCTTCGGCTAGTTCCGGATGCGCCCGCCCGGACACCACTGCCATTTTACGCATCCCAGGATTGGTAATCTCGCTAGACATGATTGTGTTCGCTTTCCTTGTGAACTCGGTGTGTGAAAACTACTCCTGCGCGGCCTCAGCAGCCTGTGCAGACTCGGTTCCTTCACGATTTTTTAGAACCCAGTCATCAATATTGCGCTGGGAAGTCTCAGAAATAGCGAGCGCGCCCGCCGGAACATCCTTGCGGATCAGGGCTCCCGCACCGGAATATGCGCCGTCTCCAACGGTGACAGGTGCCACGTAGATGCCGCCCGAGCCCATGCGGGTATGCGCGCCGATAACGGTTCGGTTCTTAGTAACCCCGTTATAGTTGGCAAAAATGGATCCCGCACCAATATTGGCGCCTTCGCCGATTTCGGCATCCCCTACGTAGGTGAGGTGGGGTACCTTGGCGTCCTGGCCGATCTGTGAGTTCTTGGCTTCGCAGAAGGCCCCGAGTTTTGAGTTCGCGCCCAAAACGGTACCGGGGCGCAGGTATGAGAAGGGACCTACGGTGGCGTTTTCGCCGATGGTCGCGCCGAAACCGTGGCTGCGGATAACGGTTGCGCCGGTTTCGATAGTCATATCGGTCAGGGTTGTATCCGGACCAATAGTTGCGCCGGTGGCGACCGATGTTGTCCCGTGCAGCTGCACGCCGGGCAGCAGAGTTGTATCGTTTTCAAGGGTAACGGTTACGTCGATCCAGGTGTTGTGGGGGTCCACGATAGTTACGCCGTTACGCATATGTTTTTCCAGGATGCGTTCGTTGAGTTTACGCCCAAGCTGCGCAAGCTGCACGCGGTCGTTCGCACCTTCAACCTCCCAGCGATCCTCAATAGCGAGGGCGGCGGTGCGGTGCCCCTTATCGCGGGCTATAGCGAGCACATCGGTAATGTATTTTTCGCCCTGCGCGTTGTCGGTCGTGACCTCTAATAGGGCTTCACGCAGAACCTTGGCGTCGAAAGCGTAGATACCCGAGTTGATTTCGGTAATCGCCAGCTCTTGGGGAGTTGCGTCTTTGGCCTCCACAATGGCGGTAACTTCGCCCGCTTGGTCGCGCACGATGCGCCCGTAGGCACCGGGCTCTTCGATATTGGTGGTGAGCACGGTAACGGCATTGCGTCCCTCTTCGTGGAAGTCCATCAGTTCGCGCAGAGTTTCGGCGCGAAGCAGGGGTACGTCGCCGTAGGTGACCAACACGGTACCATCAACGAGATCGGAATTATCGAGGGCATTAAGACCGACTTCAACGGCTCGACCGGTGCCGGGAATGTCGTCCTGATCGACGATGGTGACCTGAGCATCAAAGTCGAGAATATGCTGGGCTACCTTATCACGCTGGTGCCGCACCACAACGGCTAGACGCTGGGGGTCTAGGTCTCGGGCGGCAGCTACGGCGTGTTCCACCATGGAACGGCCGCCTATCGCGTGCATAACTTTGGGGGTAGCAGATTTCATACGAGTGCCAGCTCCCGCAGCCAAAACAATAACAGCCGAAGGTGCCTTCCGATTTTCTGCGTTCACCTAGATGTCTCCTTGTTAGGTGTGGGATATAGCCGGAAGTCTACCCCCGAACTATTCGCTCCGCCACCAGGATTCGAACCTAGACAAACGGCTTCAAAGGCCGCTGTGCTGCCATTACACCATGGCGGATTATCCGCATGAACACCCGTCGGGTTGACGGACAAAGAAACGGATACTCCATAGTGTAGCAAAAATAGCAGCGTTCTCACACACGCCGCTCTGTGCCCTTGGGAAGCCCTAATTTTTGCATTACCACGGTGCCTGTGGCGCCTCAGATGCCCTAAGATTTATCCCTCTCATTGGCATGATTTGCACCAGATTCACGCGGTTCACCCAGACGAGCGCAGAGAACCAGCCCAACAGCAGCCAGAGTCAAGATCATAAAGCCGCCCCAGGCTCCGGCGGCGAGCACGAGGAGCATCCAGCTTCCGATGCCCGGGCCCAGCGCATAACCAATAGACTGCACGGTCGCCAGGTAGCTTTGGGAACGAGACTGCGCGGCTTCAGAAGATAGTTCTGCCACATAGGTGTGCGACATGGGTGCAAAGAGGCACTCCCCTACGGAAAACAGCACCCATCCGGCAATGACGATGGCGGGCAGAGAAGCACAGATACCGGTAAGCGCTACTCCAAATCCCATAACAAAAATTCCAAGGCTCAGGGCGAGGTATGAAGGTAGCCGTTTAGTGAGATGGCTGAGCGGGTACTCGAAAAAGATCACGATTACGGGGTTGATGATCAGTAAGAACGAGTAAAGCTGTACTCCGTTTGGCTCGCTATCAAGCCGTAGCGGAACTGCGCTTTGATGCTGCGCATACACCACCATCGTGAACGCCATAGCTATATAGACGAAGGGCAGAGCGAGCGTATCCCACATACTTGAGAGA
>ENA-OWND01001649-OWND01001649.1-metagenome-genome-assembly--contig:-NODE-1649-length-13198-cov-16.181313_pt1 | contig 13198 bp, 7 predicted proteins | sample MGYA00245342_ERZ651119 | MGnify/ENA primary metagenome ERZ651119 (study PRJEB26857, sample SAMEA4031756) | metagenome | biome: human; feature: oral; material: saliva | place: Philippines | collected 2014...
CATCGGCGACCAGGTGAAGGTTATCGCTTGGTACGACAACGAGTACGGCTACGTTGCACGCCTCGTGAAGTTCACCAACAAGGTTGTGGCATCCCTCTAAGCCCCAATAGGCTTGCGACGCTCACCGAGTGTAAGCGTCACTCCGCGTAACTAACGCATAGTGAACCCCGGCACCACCGCATCAAGCGGGGGAGTCGGGGTTTTCTGTACCAAGACTCTTTATGAGGGCCTTGAATAAAACCCCAAAAAACGTATCAACATACTGGTTTCCGTCGCCCTTTTTGGGTCAAAAGTACCGTAAGAAAATAGCTGATAGAGTGTGCGAATATCCGCGATATTCTGCGGAGAAACACCATATAAAAGCTATTTTTTAGGCTGTCAAACACCCTAGTATTCGGTATGATGGAAACGGTATATAAACCCACCTATCCAGGAGGAATTCCTATGGCTAAGGCACTGTCCGAACTGCTCGAAGAAGGCGTCGCAGGCCGCTACGTTCTCGTCCGTTCCGACCTGAACGTACCTCTGAAGGACGGCGTTGTCACCGACGACGGCCGCGTCCGCGCATCCCTGCCCGTCATTGAGAAGCTTGCCAAGGCTGGTGCACGCGTTATCGTTACTGCACACCTGGGCCGCCCCAAGGGCAAGGTCGACCCCCAGTACTCCATCGCACCGGCAGCTGCACGCCTGGCTGAGCTGGCATCCGTGCCCGTGAAGGTTGCAACCGACCTGGTAGGCGAGGACGCAAAGGCTAAGGCAGCAGCCCTGGCTGACGGCGAAGTTCTGGTCGTTGAGAACGTCCGCTACGACGCACGCGAGACCTCCAAGGACGACGCAGAGCGCGGCGAATTCGCTGACGAGCTGGTCGCACTGACCGGCGAGAATGGCGCATACGTGAACGACGCATTCGGTGCAGTTCACCGCAAGCACGCTTCCGTCTACGACGTTGCTAAGCGTCTGCCCGCATACCTGGGTGACCTGGTGAAGAAGGAAGTTGACGTTCTGGCTAAGACCCTGAACGACCCCGAGCGTCCCTTCGTCGTGGTCATGGGTGGCGCTAAGGTTTCTGATAAGCTCGCTGTGATTGACAACCTGATTGGTAAGGCTGACACCATCCTCATTGGTGGCGGCATGGGCTACACCTTCGCATACGCACAGGGCTACGAGGTCGGCAACTCCCTGCTGGAGAAGGATCAGGTCGAGAACGTTCTGCGTTACATGAAGGAAGCTCCCGAGAAGGGCACCGAGATCATCACCGCAGTGGACGTTGTTTGGGCTGACGCATTCTCCGCTGACGCTAACACTGAGATCCGCCCGATTGAGGACCTGACCGGCGGCAAGCTGGGTGCAGAGGCTGAGGGTCTGGACATTGGCCCCAAGACTCGCGAGATCTTCGCTGAGAAGATTAAGGCTGCAAAGACCATCTTCTGGAATGGTCCCGTTGGCGTGTTCGAGATTGCTCCCTTCGCTGAGGGTACCCGCGCGGTTGCACAGGCTATCGTCGACTCTGACGCATTCTCCATCATTGGTGGTGGCGACTCCGCTTCTGCAGTCCGTAACCTGGGCTTCAAGGATGAGCAGTTCGGCCACATCTCCACCGGTGGTGGCGCTTCCCTCGAGTACATTGAGGGTAAGACTCTGCCCGGCCTGGAGGCACTGGGCGCCTAATCTGGACGCACAGATTTAGTACACGGTTTTAGTGTAGGGAACCCCTGTCGGGGCGGTATTTCGGTACCGTTCCGGCGGGGGTTTCTGCATGCCCGCTCATGCCCGGTTAGTTATCCTTGCGGGTGTTTGCATACTGTTTCCTGGCTATATGCTGTGGATTCTGCAGCGTACAGCTTCTATCAGGGACACAGAGGAATAGCTCTAATAGACTGGAAATATAGAGGGCCCCGTCCGGCAAGCTCAAGATAGTCGAGGGGGAGTGAGGCAGGGAGCGCACGCACCTCTATAGGCAAGCAAATACAGACAAGCAAATGCAGACAAACAAAGGCGGACGGGCGAAGACGCCCAGGCACTGAGCCTAGCCGCCCGCGAGCAGCCCAGAACCGCCTCGGCAACTTGCGAACTTGGTAGCTTGCGAACTTGGCGGCTCATGAACTCGACAGCTTGTGAATACGGACTCCAGGGAGGGAAAGAATGACCGTAAACGCTCAAACGCTTTTTGACGAAAAAGACTACACCGGAACATACCCGTATGTTGCCGACCACGTGATCGGGCCCTACACGCCCGCAAACCGGGACCACCCCGCCTACTCGGCACCCGCCCCTGGGGTGAGGTACACGTCGAGTGCTTACGAGGTGTCAAACCTGCGCCCCTACCTGGGCTACTACTACGCCTGCCAAAACTACATGATTCTAGCCTCCGAACCTGCAGTTCTGAGGATGGACAATATCAGCGAAGAAATGTTCTTCCCCGCCATTCAGGACCTCTACGAAGAAGGTAAAGGCTGGGTCATTACCCCTAACCCCCAGATTCTGACCATGAACCTGCTGGAGGGGCAGCCGCGCCTCATCGACGAGACGCTAAAAATTGTGGAATGGAACGTGCGGTTCGATATCCTTCCCGAAGTTCGGGTGTACCGCAAAGACACGAACCAGGTGTACCCCATCACTGATTTTGATACGCGCGGCCTCATCCGTGACGGCGCAATACACGGGACTCTACGCACACAATTCACGAATGAGTGGAGGCCCGTCCAATTCATCTCAGAGAATAGCCTGAGCTAGGGGAGGGGAGAGAAGCATGACGAATAACTTTGGCGGACCCGGATATAACCGACCAGGATATAACGAGCAACGAGCGTACATGAGGTCTGTGATTACTCGCGCCAAGTTTATACGAGCTGGCGTGTTCGCTGGTGCTGCCCTCGTTGCGGTGGCTTTTGGTTGGGGTACTAAACTGCTCAACGGGACGGGTTCGGAGTCCCAGGCCGATAAGAAGCGCGACCAGGAATTTGTGCGTCTGGAACCAACGGAGAAGTACGATGAGCTCCGTGCCCTGGGGCCTTCCTCCGGGCCGCTGGTTTATACGGCGTTTGAGCGTAAGGGCCGCTTCATCCCTGCTACCGAGGCGCAGGCGGCGCAGAACGTGCCGTACCCTATTCAGCAGCCCGGAATGGACAACTACGACCGCGCCGGCTTGTACGCATTCTTGGCGTACTACTTCGCGTCGATGAATTACTTCTACCACACGGGCGATACGGAGCCCCTTTCTAAGGTCACGGACCCGGAAAAGGTGTTGCACCCCGAAATTCTTCGCCTGTACAAGGAGAAGCGCGGATGGGTTATTTCGGCTGACAAGAACGTGCTGAGCGCCAACGTTGTTGATGATCTTATTGCGGGTGAGAAACCTAAAAATACGAGCCGAAATATCCTGGTGAGCACCCTGTACACGAATAAGGCTACGAACCTCGCGTTTTATGTTAAGGAGACGGGCGAGAAGCAGGATATTCACAAATATTTGAGGTACCTGGGGCGTTTCTCACTGGCTGTGGAGCATCTGCGCGGGCAGTGGGTGATTGTGGCTGACCGCGACGGCTACAGCATCCGCAACACCTACGAGCCGATCTACCCGCAAGGATTCGGGCAGCTGTAGTTTCTCTAGAAACCCCCGCCGGGCAGTACTTTCGGTACTGTGCTGGCGGGGGTTTCTTGCTGGACTTTTGAGATGGATGCTTCGTGAGCGGCTAGGTGGGGTGGAATCTGTCTTGCTGAGTTCGTGTGCAGAGTGTGCGTGTGTTACCTTGAAGGGTGTGTGATTCTCACTGTCACCGAGAGGGAACACACATGCAACGAATGTGAGCGAGGAAGCTCGTTCACCGTCACATCAACTTCCGGAAGTAAATATATGGATAACGTCCACGCTAATACTGAAGCTGTTCCTTTTGACTTTGAGAGCGCCGAGGCTCTCAAAACGCATTTGACGCATCTAACTCAGGTAATTGAGCATCAGCTCCCTGCCCGCTATGGCGCCGATGGTACTTGCGGTGCCGCTCAGCTCGCCTTAGAAGGTTTTACTGGCGGCTATGCACGGGTGTATAGGGCAAAGCTTGCTTCGTCATTTGCGCTGTTGCGAGAGTTTAAAGAGTGCTTTAGCAACGCAGCTCGTAATATGGAGACCTACATTAAAGCTGCTCGTGAGGAAGAGCGCATTCGCCGAGAGATTACTGAATGGGAGAAGCTCAACGCACGTAAGCAAAGAGCTCGTGATCTTGAGAAGCTTGAGTATGACCTTCAGAATCAAGGCGCGTATAGCGTCGATAACCCTGACCTCAACCTTGAGGTTCCCCCTCGTCCTATGCCTTCCCGACCCCCGCATTTTGAGGTCTACACACCCCGCCCTGTAGCAGATTCCCTTACCGGTGGTCAGGGAAGCGCTGTATCTTCGGGAGCCTCTCAGAGCACTCTTGGTCGTTTTGCGGAGGAAAACTCCTCCGCTCGGGGTACTCAGCGTGTGAATACCCGTGCTGCAATTGCCTCTGCTGGTTCCACGGTTTCCATCATTCCGCATAATGCATATCAGCATCGTCAGGTTAATCTTTCTATGAATGCTGAACTTGGTCAGGCGCAGCTTCGCGTTGCATCCACCTATGCTCAGTTTCGTTCAAATACTTCATGGGGAACTTTTAACGCCGACTCATTGATTGCTGCGTTGCACACCTGGATTGAGGATGTCGATGCAGATGTCCATTGGTTGGGTAAGCTTGCTCAAACGATGTTTGATGTCGCAAGTCGTGGTTACCTGGAAAAACCGGCTATTGAACATCACGAAGAACTTTCAGGACCTGGGGCAAAGGCTCAAATTAGCCTCGAAATGAACTATCTGGATGAGCTGATGCATGATGATATTCCCATGCATCACCTACTGCAGGTTCCTGGCGCGAGCATTACTGGTGTAAATATCTCATCTGGCTATGCAAATGACCCGGTTAACGTTGCAACTGGTAACTTCATTGAAAGTGAAGTTGACCTTCGCTCTCGCGTGAACTCGGTGCTACGTCTTGAGCGTACCTACAACAGTGTTCTCGCCGCCCTCCCGAATGCCCCTCGTGGTACTTTTGGTAAGGGCTGGTCAAGCATGCTGGACAGCCGACTTGAACAAAACTCCGACAGCATCTCATGGCACACTGCTGACGGTCGTGAACTCGTCTTTGAACGTGATGCTAACTCAGCTAGCGGGTATGCACGGACCCCCAACGCCCCCTACTGGCTGGAGAAGGTAACCGAGTCGGTTCTAGACGCGGCACCTACACATAATGTGGAATCAGCCTCTGCGCCCTTCGAAGAAAATACCGAAGGACAAGAGGCACTTTGGTGCGCCCTGTACTCTGCTGTGAATAAAGCGGTCAAGTCCGCCCATCATCTACTGCCAGCAACTATTGAAGTAACGGAATCGTCTGAACCCAGCTACTACTGGTCTGTTACTAACCATTCTGGTACCCGTTATTTGTATGCTCCTTCGGGCGAATTGGTTGCTTTCATGGAGGGGCACCCCAGCTCAGCTGTAGTTGCTCTGTACAGCCGTGGCCCAAAGGCTAATGCCGATGAGGAGTTCGTAGCGCAGCGACCGAGCGCTTTGATTCAGCCCCTTAGCGCGCAGGGCATTGTTGTCAGCTATGACGCCCAGGGTTTTGTATCTGGAGCATCTCTGGTCAACTTCCGTGAAGGCTCCTCTGAAGAACATTCATCAGTGCAGGCTGAAAGCCAGCTGAACGATGTGCTCTATATCTACAATTCTGCTGGCGTACTTTGTGAAGTTCAGCGACCTGATGGTACCCGCCGTTATGAACAGACGGAGGATAACCTCATCCACCGTGTCTGGAATGAAACGGGATATTGCGAGGTCGAGAATAGCTATGACGCTGACGGCCGCATCGTAGCCCAGAAGACTGAGCATGGTCGAAATATTAGCTACCGCTATGAGCACGGTCTAATGACCGTGATTGAAGATTCCGGAACCGGTGAGCACGCTAATATTTGGCGTTCAAATGAACACGGTCAGCTTGTTTCCCTCGTGGCTGGCGACGGAAGCCGCCAGTCCATGCGATACAACTCCTACGGTTACCGCACTTACATCTGTGAGCGTGACGGATCCGTGACGCATCGTAGCTACGATGAACGCGCTCGCCTTGTCTCGGAAAATACTCCGGAAGGTGCAGTCCACCGCTATACGTGGGATGAGTATGATCGTATGCTTGCCCACCGAATTATGAATAAGGACCGGCGTGCAGGCACTCTCACCGAAACACGCTATACCTACTCCCAGAACCCGCTGGACCCTAACCCTCTGACTATTACCCGTAACGGAGGCGATACAACTTATCTTGAATGGGACAACGCCGGTCATTGCACCGCCGTCACTGATGAATCAGGATTCAAACAGCACTTTACCTACAATGACCGTGGACAGCTTCTGAGCTCCACGGATTCTAGTGGTGCTCAAGCGCAGTATTCGTATGATGCTGCCGGCAACCTTTGCTCAGTAACTAATCCCCTCGGCGATACCCAGTATTTTGAGTGGGATGCGAGCGGGCGCCTCAGCACGGTGGTCGACGCGATGGGTGCTCGTTGGGGTTTGTCCTATGAAGAGGCAGCTCAGAATGCTACGCCGACCTCCGAGCAGCGCTTGACAGCGCTGACCGACCCTGAAGGTAACATCACTACTTTTGAATACTCGGCTGGTCACCTAAGCACTGTGATTGACCCTATGGGTAATCGAACCAGTGTCGAACGCGACACTTGGGGCAACGTTATCTCCATGACTGATGCCGCAGGAGCTCAGACCCATTATGAATACGACGAACTCTCGCAGCTCGTCGCTATTGTTGACCCCTGTGGGGCTCGTACCGAGTATGAGTATTCTCTAACTGGCGACCTGAGCCGCATTGTGGACGCTACGGGTGTAGCTTTGGGCATTACCCACTCGCGCTCTCACGGTGAGTACTCGATGCGAGTTGAGGGCGCACCCGGTAACTATGCCGTTGTAACTGATGCCCTGGGACGAGTTGTTTCTGCATCAAATTCTCTGATGACTATGGTGCCGGGTCTGGGTCCCGCTGGCTCCTTGCACTCTGATTCTTCTCTTGCAGGGCTTGCTTTTGCTTCAGCAGGTAAGCAGCTTTCTGAGCGTCCTGCGGGTCCTTGGGCGTCGTGGAGCTTGGTGCAGCCGGAACTTCGTGTTCCCACTATTTTGGGTTCCCGCAATAACGTATCGCGAGTCGACAGTACCCTTACTGCTACTCATCTTCCGTCTGTTATTACGATGTTTGAGAACCGTCAGGATATGGCGGCTCTCTTTGGCGTGCCCGTTCCTAAGTTGAATATTCCGGATGCCTCTATCCTTCTCAACTCTTCCTCTGATAGTTCTGCACAGGCTGGGTATAACGCTCAGAGCCAGGTTGCTCAGATTATCTCTGCAAATGGAGCGGTAGTTAGCTTCGAGTATGATTCTCAGGGGCGCATGAGTCGTAGCGTTAGCGCAGCTGGTCGAGAGACCATCTTTGAATATGATGCTGCAGGTCGTTGTATCAGTCAGAAGGTTCTCAAGAAGACGAGTGAGCTCGACACTGACGAAGATTACCTGGAAACTATCTTTACCTATGATGCTGCAGGTCGTCTGTTGGAGAAGACCATTCGGGACTCTGCAGATGCTTCAGCAACCCCGTCGCGTCTTGTGCAGTACACCTATGATGCTGCTGGCCGACGCATTAAAGAAGATACGGGAGAGAAGGTTACCTGCTACAGCTACACTTCACGTGGACTTATTGCGCGTATTGAAGATAGCGTTGAAGGTGCCCGTTCTTTCTCATACGATGCGGCAGGTCGCCTTGTAAATGTTGAAGACGCTTTGGGCGGCACCTCCCGCTGCGAGTATGATGCCCTCGCACGTCCTCTGCGCTGGATTACGCCTGCGGGTATCGTAACGAGCTACGAATGGGATGCGGCAGGACGCCTTCTCCGTGAAGAACGCTCGGGTACAAGTTTTACGGTTGAAAATGCGGCAGACTCTCTCGTACGTACTTTCTCCTACGATGCTGCAGGCCGTCTTCTGACGATGAATGACGGCGAACGTATCCGTTCGTTTGAGTACGATTACGCTCGTGGTGGTGTACTCCGCTCAGTCACGGTTGATGGTGAAGTTCAAGGAACTTTTGAATATTCCTTGATGAGTGGACGTGGCTCACAGCAGAGCACGTTGAAGGTTTCGGTAAATGATGCAAAGGCAGAGCACATCTATGAGTACTCTGCATCTGGCAGGTTGCTGAGCCGTACTCGCGTACCCCATGGTGATATGAGCATGAAGCGCATCTCAAGTACGGTGTCTATTGCTGATCACATCACGGGTATTCTTCGTGCCCCAGACGTGAACCAGCGTATTCTGCATGCCTTGCAAGCGTTTAAGCAGCGCGGTGAGTACACGCTGAACTATACCTACGATGCAGATGGTGTTCTGGTAATGAATAGTAACCCGTACGGTTCAGTTCGCTGGATGCGTGACGGTGCGGGTCGAGTGCGCCATACTCAGTCTAAGGACGCTTTTGCTCGCACCAGGGAGATGAAATTTACCCATGCTCCGTGTGGTGCCCTGACTTCGGCGCGTACAGATGACACTCACACCGTGTGGGAACTCGATCCTGTTAAGAATGTTCCCGTGGGCTATAAGGTAGAGCGTACCGGTACCCGTGAGGTGGGAACTGGGACTGCACCTGTCAGCACGTTTGCTGCTCATGTGGAACGTGACGCTTCTCCTCAGGTTGCTGTTTGCACGCTTGAAGACGCAGAAAATAACTCTGCGGTGCGCACTATGAAGTATCGCTATGATGCTTCTGGCGCTCTTACCTCTGTATCTGATGGTACTCAGGAGCGAACCTGGACCTATGAAAACGGCATGATGGTCGCTGAAGCATTGTATAAGCGTAGTTATGAGCAGGGAGATAACGCCCTGCTGCTGGAACGCGCCTTCAACCACAACTCAATTGGTCTACTCAGCGCTGTTTCTGAGGTGCAGTATGGTGCCGATGGTACTGCCCAGAATCGTTCTCGAACTGAGTATTTCTATAACGCTGCCGGCGAGCGCGTTCGTGAGGTGACAACGGACGAGCTGACTGGGCAGCGCCGTGAGCGTGCCCTTGGCTGGGATGCCATGGGGCAGGTGAACGCTATCCGCCAGGGTGATGAAGAATGGTCACTGCACCATGACATGACTGGTGAGCTTGCCTCTGTGCATGCAAGCACCACGGTTGATGTTCCTGGCGCGTCTATGCCTTTGGTATGGGACGCCGTTTCATCAACGCCTATGGTATTGGGCGTGGGCGGAATGAGTGCTGGTTCTGTGCTGGGGAATATGTCTTCTGAAGAGGAACTGGGCTATGGCTTGGGCTGGTCTATGTCTTCTAACCCGTGGGAAAGTGACGTAGTTACTGTTGCTGCTGTTCCTGGTCTTGGCATGGTTAGTGCTGGTCCGGCAGCTTCCTCAGTCAATATTGCTGGTCTTGATTTCATGGGTTTCCGTGTGGCTGATGCTGGCGTGCGCCGTTTTGTGTCCACTGATGCTTTGAGCTCGGTGCCGGGTATTGTGCACGGTATGGATACGAACTCTTTTGTAGGCTGGAACCCTATTTCCCTAGCTGACCCGTGGGGTTTGCGCCCGATGTCAGTGCAGGAATTTAGGGACTATCAGGTTCGAAAAACAGAGAAGAAAAATCATGATACATCTGAGATTATTAACGAGATAAAGTATAGTCCTGGTGCCCAAATACTGTTGTTTATAATGGGGATAATTGATTATTCACCACTTTCCCCCTTTGGAATATATAATTACTTTAATAAAGATCCAAAGATTGAGGATTTGAATGTTCAGCGGCAGCATGGGCATAGTGGGGATATTCCTCCTGTTCCTCCGCAAAATATTCATCAAGTGGCGCAACGCATGAATTCAGTTAATGACAATCAACATGTTAAAGACATGGAGAAATCGCAAGGAAACGCAGGGTACTCAGCCGTTCAAATTGACGTTTATGAAGGGAAGAAGCCTGATGATTCGAAGGAGAAGGTTGCATATGTTTATATTCCCGGCACTGATTTTGATTTTTCGATAAAAGGTGGAAAAGATGGTGAGATTGGCTCTATAGGAAATAATCTTGGTCTGGCTGGTAATACCTCTGATAAACCTGTTGATGATTTGTCGCCCTACCACCGAATGGTGGAAAAGGCAATGAAGGATGCTAAGCTACAAGACGTAGACCGAGTAGTAATGGTTGGTCACTCTCAGGGCGGTGCCGTGGCGTATTCACTTGCTAATAATAAGGAATTTAATAGTAAATATAAGGTATCTAATGTTGTAACCTATGGTGCACCGACCAGCAATCTTGAGGGACAACGAGATGATCTTGACCATCACTTTAACTATGTGGCTGTTGTGAACGAGAATGACGTGGTTCCTGGCCTAACACCTGGAAAGCAATACGGCGAGCCCGCTAATCGTGTACATGTCGTCGAAAGTGATAAAGCTAGGGGGGGCATGGATTCTCACGGTATGAATATTTATGTCGATGCTACTCAGCGTTATGTTGCTAGTGGCTACGGTGATGATGAAGGCGTTGATATCGATGCACAGGCGTACAGCGCGCAACAAGAAGTGCAAGGAGTAGAAGAAGGAACTGGGCTATATACCGGTAGAAATACTTCTAAGACTACTTATTACAATCGTGCGTTACGAGAAGCCCTTCGGGGAAATACGTTTTAGGAAGGAGAGGAAATGAGTGTCGACCCGGAGTGGACTAAAAAATTCTTCAATCAAGAAGACTACAGGGGGGCATACCATCTTGTTGATACAGACATGATTGGAATTTATACCCCAGCAGACCAGCAGCACCCTGCATATTCTGCGCCGCCGCCAGACTACAGCTATACGTTTACTAAATTTCTAACGTCCGCTGATTTGAAATTCTATAATAGCTACTATTATCAATGCCAAAACTATATGCTTTTGGCATCCGATTCGCGCCGCCTCGAATATGCAATGACCGCCGAAGAACTATTCTTTCCCGCCATCCAAGATATCTTTGACGACGGAAAAGGGTGGGTCATCACCCCCAATCAACAAATCTTGACCATGCACATTCTCGAAGCACAACCGCGCATCCATAACGAGGAACAAAAAATTTTCGACTGGAACGTCAAATTCGACATCCTTCCCGAAGCAAAAGTTTTCCGGAAAGATACCGGGCAGCTACAGCCCATCGCCGAATTCGACACGCGCGGACTCCTTCGCGACGGAGCAATCCACGGGACCTTGCGCTCGCGTTTCCTCGATCCCGGATGGGATATTCACTTCATCCCTGAAAAGGAGGTATAACCATGGGACCCCAACGTAAGGAACAGGAGACGAGCATCCAGCAGAACTCCTCCCAGGAAGCTCATCCGGTATCTTCTGGTCAGCTACTTGCTCATCAGTCGGAGCCGCGAAAGCCCCGTTTTTCTCGTCGTACCCTCGCAATAGGGGGCGTGGGAGTCCTCGGCGCTCTCTTCGTTGGTCGACAGGCCGGTATCCTTGCCACCAATGAGGAAAAGCAAGAAGTGCGTCTTCTTAAATGGGATAGGGCACTAATCGCTCTAGAACCTGATGAGAAGTTTGATGCTGGTTACGTAGACCGTGGAAGCGCAGCGGGGTTTATGGTGTACACCGCCTACGAACGCAGCGGAAGGTACGTGCCCGCCACCGAAGAGCACGCCGCCCAGAATGTGCCCTACCCCGTTCTGCAACCGGGAATGAATGAATATAACCGCGGTGGTTTCTATATTTTTCAGGCGTACTTTTATGCCGCCCTGAACTATTTCTACTACACCGGAGATACCAAACCGCTCTCTGAAGTGATCAACCCCGAAGAGATCATTTCTCCTGAGCTTCTTCGGCTGTACCGGGAAAACCGCGGCTGGCTTATTGCTAATCAGGACGTGTACCGCCTGCAGGTTACCACCGCCGGTATTAATGACCGCAGTAAGAATGGTCGGCAGATATTGAGATACCAGGCAAGACGACGTATTCGCGACGAGGCCGTCTTCTACGTGCCTCAAACGGGGGAGAAGTTACCCATCGATAAGTTCTTGAAGACCGGCGAGGAAGAGTATGCGTTCCTCTGTGCAGAGCACCTGCGCGGCCGCTGGGTGCTCGTGGAAGACGATAAGGACGCCACGCCGCTGTACCCTCCGGGATTCTCCCTCGAAGGGCTAGAGGTATAAGAACCCACCTTCCCGGTAGCCGCACGACATAACCAATAACCACACCACACCAACCACCCTAGGAGACATATGGAACAGTCGCCCCAGAACCCCGGCGCGCCCGCACAGGACAGCGCCGCACAGGGCAGCCCCTTGCCGGAGAATACGGCGCAGAGCAATGCTGTACAGGAAAACGTACAGGAAAACACCGTGCAGAACAACGCTGCAGAAAGCACCACGGTAGAAGCTACTGCAGTACCTACCGCAACCGCCCTCCAGAGTCCCGCGCAAGACCCCGCCGTAGATGGTGCCGCATCCGCGGCTCCTGCCGAGGCGGTAGCACCCGCGCCCGCAGAGCCTAAGCGCATGGGCCTCTACTCGCTTATCTGCCTCCTGGTTGCGGTTCCCCTTGGAGTGTCTATCGGCGGGATACCTCTAATGTCGCTATACCTGACGTACACGACAGGGCCTAACGCGCCCCTGCTGATTATTGCGAGCATCATTATCTGGGTGTGTATCGCCTTCGCATACTGTGCACTTGTCACCTGGATTACCGAAGCAATCGCCACCCGTAAGATGCCCTGGGCACAGTCCCTCGGCTTATGCGCACGAGTGATGGCACTCGAAGCAATCATTATCGCCATTACCTTTTCTTTTCTGCTGTCCGCTCTCAACGGCGGCAGGTACTAACACACCGTAGACAAACACCACCGGCAGAATACCGGCAGGGTAGAGCCCCCTAAGCTCCACCCTGCCGGTACTTCGTATCCGGGGTTCCGCGCAATCAGCGAACGCGGGGTGAGAATAGTCAAGGCACAGCATAAAACCGCGCCGAACCAGTGAAAATATGCCGCCAACCCTCTAAAATAGAAAAGGAAAATTCCGAACAACAACCCCGCACGGCATACCGAGCGGGAAAGCTAAGGAGCGAACTATGTCGCGTAAGCCCCTCATCGCAGGCAACTGGAAGATG
>ENA-OWND01001651-OWND01001651.1-metagenome-genome-assembly--contig:-NODE-1651-length-13192-cov-12.894344_pt1 | contig 13192 bp, 16 predicted proteins | sample MGYA00245342_ERZ651119 | MGnify/ENA primary metagenome ERZ651119 (study PRJEB26857, sample SAMEA4031756) | metagenome | biome: human; feature: oral; material: saliva | place: Philippines | collected 2014...
TTAATGTGTAATCCACTTGCGGTGGCACGGTATTATAGGATTTACGGATTAACATCCCATCGGCTTCCAATTCTTGTAAGGTTTGCGTCAGCATACGTTCGCTTACGCCGTCGATAGATCGGCGAAGTTCACTAAAACGCTTGGTGCCCGAATGTAAACTTACTAATACCAAGGTACCCCAACGGCTGGTTAAATGTTGCAAAATTTGGCGGGAAGGGCAAGCTGAAGCCAGAACATTCCCACCCTACATTTTTATATCTGTTTATTTGTTTTTCTTCAACTCTTTCAAAAAAGCTACAAAAATCGTTTTTTGCGGTGTAGTTAATTCCTGCCAATGTCTGTCCAATTCATCATTATTCCATTCCGCCACTTCCATACAATCGGCAAAAAAGTAACTAATTGGCGTTTTTAAGAAGGTTGCAATTGCCACCAAATGCGACATATTGATCTTGTTTGTGCCACGTTCGTAGCGAGAAAGTTGTGGTTGTGAAATATCCACATATTCAGACAATTTTTCTGCTGTGTAACCCAATTCTTTTCGTTTTTGTTGGATACGTTGTCCGACAGCTCGGTCTATATCACTTGCGATTGGTTGAACCATAAATCATCGTTGCCATTTTATTCATATATAGCATTATTTTTGATGATTTGTTACCTTGAATGAATATCTTGCTAAGCATATAATTTTTGTAAATATGCGTTTTATGCATATTTGTAATGAGGTTTATTATTATAAATGAATATAGAACAATTTTTAGAATGTTGAGGTTTTATCAATGAATAGAAAACAGTACATAAAATTTGCACTTATCTACTATCCACTTTCATTTGTGGCTGTTTTTACTTGGATTTTTCTAGTCGCTTTAGGAAACAAACATGGAATGGGCATATTAACAGACATAGGATTATCAATAGTCGCTATAAGTGTGTTAATCAGATATAAATATGGTAAGAAACGACTAGAGTATCTTGGTAAATCCAAATGGTGGTTGGTCTTTTCGCTATTTTCATTAACTGAGCCATTCTTTCATATCGCTATGTGCTTTATAAAAGATGAGCAAGCAGAAGTTTCAGCATTAGAAGATAAAACCCAATAATAGATGTGTTATATGTTTGAATATGAAATAGTGAGAGTAAGACAGCCATTCACTTATTCTTCGGAACATAATGAATATATTGCTTTTAAGCAAAAGCTATTAGATTACCTTAATGCAGGCTATGAGCTGGTTCATAGTGAAGATTTTGTTGAAGAAGTTGAAGGAATAGGCAATGAATTTTCTTTTAAGCTCTTTATTCTAAGAAGAAAGAAATAAGCATTTCTGACTAGTCTAGTCCTTGCCTTCGGCTTTTCCCCTTGCATTTTCGCAAAAAAGCGGTAAAATTCCACCGCTTATTTTCTGTAAAAATAGAGATAAGTTCGCACCCTCACCTCGAACGAGGGTTTATTTTTTACTATCAACAATTTAGAGGAAGGTTATGGTAACCATTCGTTTAACTCGTGGCGGAGCTAAAAAACGCCCATTCTATCAAATCGTGGTAGCGGACAGCCGTTCACCTCGTGACGGTCGTTTCATCGAGCGTATCGGTTTCTTCAACCCATTAGCAGCAGGTCAAGCTGAACGTTTACGTTTAGATGTGGCTAAAGTTGATGCTTGGGTTGCTAAAGGTGCTTCACTTTCAGATCGTGTAGAATCTTTAGTAAAAGAAGCACGCAAAGCAGCTTAATAAGCGGCTGAATTTTTTAAAAATTTTGCAAAAGTAGGTGAATAATATGAGCGAACAAAAAATTGAAGTTGTGGGGAAATTAGGTTCAACCTATGGTATCCGTGGCTGGTTACGTTTGTATTCATCTACCGAAGAGGCAGAAAGCATTTTCGATTATCAGCCATGGTTCTTAAAAATTAAGGGGCAATGGCAGCCAATCGAACTCGAAAGCTGGCGTTATCACAGCAATGATTTGATTGTGAAATTAAAAGGCACAGACGACCGTGAAGCCGCACAATTATTAACTAACGCTGAAATTGGTGTAGATTTAAGTGTGTTTCCAGAACTGGAAGAAGGCGATTATTACTGGCACGATTTAATCGGCTGTTCAGTAGTAAACCTTGAAGGCTACACTATGGGCGTGGTAACTGAGTTAATGGAAACAGGTTCAAATGATGTGCTAGTGGTTAAAGCAAATAGCAAAGATGCTTTCGGCAAACAAGAACGATTAATTCCGTTCTTATATGAACAAGTAGTTAAAAGAGTAGATCTCGCCACCAAAACAATTACGGTGGACTGGGACGCTGGTTTCTAACCTCAGGTATGCGGTGTGAGCTTTCGCTTTTAAGAGCAAGAACGTTGGGGGATAAATAATGTGGATTGGTATTATTTCACTGTTTCCCGAAATGTTTAAAGCAATCACTGATTTTGGGGTAACAGGTAGAGCAATTAAACAAAATCTTCTGCAGATTCAATGTTGGAATCCGCGCGATTTTACAACAGATAAACATAGAACCGTGGATGACCGCCCTTATGGTGGAGGCCCGGGAATGTTGATGATGGTGCAGCCGCTTCGTGATGCAATTCATGCAGCAAAAAAGGCAGCACAAGCAGAAGAGGGTGCAGAGGTTAAAGTGATTTACCTTTCGCCACAGGGTCGCAAACTCGATCAACAAGGTGTGCAAACGCTAGCTTCAAATCAAAAACTGATTTTAATCTGTGGCAGATATGAAGGTGTTGATGAGCGATTGATTCAATCGGAAGTTGATGAAGAATGGTCAATTGGCGACTATGTTTTAACAGGGGGCGAATTACCTGCAATGACATTAATTGATGCTGTTGCAAGATTCGTACCGGGTGTATTAGGTAAACAAGCTTCCGCTTTGGAAGATTCATTTGCTGAGGGCTTATTAGATTGCCCACATTATACTCGCCCTGAAGTGCTAGATGGCATACCTGTGCCTGAAGTGCTGATGTCTGGACACCATGAAGAAATCCGAAAATGGCGATTATCGCAATCTTTGGAAAGAACTTGGTTACGACGCCCTGAGCTATTGGATAGCCTAGCTCTGACTGACGAACAACAGAAGTTGTTGCGACAAATCAAGCAACGACACAAAATCAGTTAATTCTAGGATTTAGAAGGTTTTTAAAATGAGTAACATCATCAAACAACTTGAAACAGAACAATTAAAACAAAACGTACCTAGCTTCCGTCCAGGTGACACATTAGAAGTTAAGGTATGGGTAGTAGAAGGTAGTAAAAAACGTTTGCAAGCGTTCGAAGGCGTGGTTATTGCAATTCGTAACCGTGGCTTGCACTCTGCATTCACTCTACGTAAAATTTCAAACGGCGTAGGCGTTGAACGTGTATTCCAAACTCACTCACCTGCAATCGACAGCATTGCTGTTAAACGTAAAGGTGCGGTACGTAAAGCTAAACTTTACTACTTACGTGAGCGTTCAGGTAAATCTGCACGTATCAAAGAGCGTTTGGGTGCATAATTCACCGCTTAATGCGAAATTTAAAAACCTTGGGGAAACCCAAGGTTTTTTTGTGCTTATCCGAAAGGTATGTTTGATGCTATTTGTGCGATATTTGCATAGAAAAGCGGTGATATTTAGTTTGAATTTTGCAATACTCATGCTAAATATCACCGCTTAATTTTATTTGCTTAGAAATTTGTTATTTTTTAGCTGGTTTCTTTTTCAATTTTTTTGCAGCATCTTTCAATGGAGTTGTGTTAGCAACTTTTTTTGGAGCTACTTTGGTTTTTTTCTCAGAAGATTTTCCAGTCTTCGCGGCTACTTTTTTAGCTGTATTTTTTGGTTTTTCTTCTGCTTGAGAAAGATGCTCTGCTTTCCAAGCATCAAGTTTCGCCAGCAATACTTTACCCATTGGGCTAGGATCGCCAGTAAATAGCGTGTTTAAGCCATTGTTTTCAATGATATGGCGACGTAGTTCCAAACGTTCTTGGTGATTTTCAGCTAATCGAATTGCACGGTCTACATATTCATCTACAGTATTTGCAATTAACCATTCTGGTAAGCCTAAACGTTTAAATAACCCTTCATCAATATGCTCATGTACTTCTGGACCTGTTTTGCAGATACCAACTAAACCTAACGTTACCATATCAATAATACCGTTAGTATTCCCGAATGGGAATGGGTTTACCATCATATCGCAGTTATACAGAATATTGAGATATTCGTGGTATGGACTATGTGGGTGAGCCGTTGCACTATCACCTAAGTAGGTTTTAATAAAGCGTTCTACATACGGGTGTGTGATACCACTTGATTGACCTAACGCAAAGTGGAAATGTACTTTCACTTTTGCACGATCACGAATTGCTTTTAATGCCTCTAAGAAATATGGGTTTAACTTCATGGTAGTTGAAGCAATACCAATATTTACTACTTCAGGGTTTTCACGCAAGCGGTAATTCACACTTGTTGGAGCAAAAGAAGATGGCACGTAAGGTAATGCGTCTTTTGGTAAGCGTAATAGTGTTTCGCTAAAGCACTCTTCAGAACCTACATAGTCATCTTCTACGATCACATATTCAATGAAATCAGAATGTGTAGTACCGGGGTGCCCCAATGCTACCACTTGAATTGGAGCTAAACGTGTGTTGCTTGCAAAGATGGTAGTTAAATCCATACCAATACTTGGCATATAGAAAACGGATGCACCATTTTCTTCGCAAAGTCCTTTTAACATATTCAATTTATCGAAAATTGAATTGCCTTCAAGTAGTACGAATTCATCAAATACAGCACGTCCAGCTTCATCTACTGCTGGGCCACCTACACCAATAAGGTGGAAACGTTCACGTGCAGCAATCATCGATGTTGAGTGAGTACGATAAATGGAGTGTGCTGAATGGAAATGTTCTAGTAATACAACCATAACAGGTTTTCCATTACGTTCACCTAATTTTGTTACATCGCGATCTGTCCAACCGTGAGCAAGTAAATGGCGACGCATTACTTGGTTTAATGCTCGTTTTACATCGTGTTTATTGCCCGCAATATCATAGCTGCAGTGCATATACACATCATGAGATATACCGCTTGGTAAGTTATTTAGATTCTCAATAGTGGCTAATTTTTCTGGGAACCATTGCAAAATCGCTCCACGTTTTGAGAATGCAGCCTGTGTACCGATAAAGCGTGGAGACTGTAATGCAAAACATAGCGATGCACAAATTTCAGGAGACAAATTCCAAAGTGCATCCAAATTCAATGACACGTTAGATTCTGGTAAATAAAGAATACAGAATTTAATGAGTGCTGATTTATTCGTTTCTAAATGTATATCTAGAGGATCTTTAGCTGCAGGATTACGATTATAAGTTGTGAGAATATGATCTGCATTTACATAAGGAGATGATGCAAAAATCAATGAAATCCAACGTTGTAATGTGAAGAAACGTAATGCACCTGCTTCAGAAATGTCTAGTTGAGGATCTGTAAATAATTCGGTAATCGCAACAGCCATTCGAGTACAAAAGTGAATAGTTTTATCTTGTTCAAGTGTACTGAGTTGTTGAGGTTCGTTAATTTCAATTCCTTCGATACCGCCAAAATTGCTATCAATTTTACCTAAAATATCGAGGAGTTCTACACAAGCTGCTTCATAGTTTTTAGCAGCAACTTCTTGTTCAAAACGAATAACACTTGGTTGTTTTTGTTCGGACATGTTCTTTTCCTTTTATGATTAATAAGTTCCCCACAGATCGTATTCATCTGCGTGAGTAATGGTAACAGAGATAATCTGTCCTATTTTAACTTCTTGGTTTGAAAGATTATCAACATAAACGACACCATCAATTTCAGGAGCATCTGCCATTGAGCGGCCGATAATGCCTTCTTCGTCAATTTCATCGACAATCACCGCAAGGGTTTTGCCAATTTTTTGTTGTAATCGACCGCTTGAGATTTCTTGCTGTAACTGCATAAAGCGGTGGAAACGCTCTTCTTTCACTTCTTCTGGCACTTGGTCTGCCATATCGGTTGCAGGTGCACCTTCTACAGGGCTGAATTTAAAGCAACCAACGCGGTCGAGCTGTGCTTCTTTTAAGAAATCTAACAACATTTGGAAATCTTCTTCCGTTTCACCAGGGAAGCCGACGATAAAGGTTGAACGAAGCGTCAATTCTGGGCAGATTTCACGCCATTGTTTGATGCGTTCAAGCGTGCGTTCAATTGAGCCAGGGCGTTTCATCGCTTTTAAGATTTTCGGGCTGGCGTGTTGGAGTGGAATATCCAAATATGGCAGAATTTTTCCCTGTGCCATTAACGGGATTAAATTATCCACGTGAGGATAAGGATAAACATAGTGCAAACGCACCCAAACGCCTAATGAACCAAGTTGCTCACACAGGCTCATTAAATCATTTTTAATCGGCATCCCGTTCCAGAAAACGGTTTTTGTGCCCTCTTCTTTTTTCTTATCTAAGGCATAAGCTGAAGTATCTTGCGAAACGACTAAAATCTCTTTCACGCCTGCATCTACAAGGCGTTTTGCCTCGTCTAAAACTTGCACGATAGAACGGCTGTCTAAATCGCCACGCATTGAAGGGATAATGCAGAAGGTACAACGATGGTCGCAGCCTTCTGAGATTTTCAAATAAGCATAATGCTTCGGTGTGAGTTTCACCCCTTGTTTTGGCACTAAACTCACGTATGGGTTATATTCTGGTTTCGGTACATATTTGTGCACGTGTTTCATTACCGCTTCATAGCTGTGCGGGCCGGTGATTTCTAGCACTTTTGGATGTACTTCACGGATCTGATTCTCTTTTGCACCAAGGCAGCCTGTTACAATTACTTTACCATTGGCTTCTAATGCTTCACCAATACTTTCTAGTGATTCTTGCACGGCACTGTCAATAAAACCACAGGTGTTGACAATCACTAAATCCGCACCTTCATAGCTAGGAATAATATTATAACCGTCTGAACGAAGTTCAGTCAAAATACGCTCGGAATCCACTAAATTTTTTGGACAACCAAGACTAATAAAACCAATATTGGGACTTGAGTTCATCATAAATTAATAGGGTAATCAATTAAAAAAAGACCACTGTAAAAGCAGTGGTAATAAATTCGAGATATTATACAAAATATCAGACAAAAATTCGCCATTAAGCGGGTAATTTTGTATAAAGTTTTGTAAATTTTGTAAGAGAAAACGGCTAACTTAGGTTATTTAACATATCAAGTACCATTTCAGAGGATTTCTCTGCTGCAAGCGGGAGGAACTCATCAAATGAGAGATGCGATTCTTTATCGGCAACATCTGAAATGGCACGCACTACCACAAATGGCACATTCATTGCATGGCATACTTGAGCGATTGCTGCCGCTTCCATTTCAACTGCGGCAACTTGTGGGAAGTTCGCACGAATTTGAGCGATTTTATCTGCCCCATTGATAAAGGCATCGCCGCTACAAATTAAGCCAGAAACGGCATTTAAGCCTAATTTTTCCGCCTGTTTTTTAGCTACTTCTACTAATTGTTCATTTGGTAAAAATGCCGCTGGATTGGCGGGAAGTTGTCCCTTTTCATAGCCGAAAGCGGTAACATCCACATCGTGGTGACGCACTTCGGTTGAAATAATCACATCGCCCACGTTTAAGTTTGGATCTAACCCGCCAGCAGATCCCGTGTTAATAATCATATCGGGTTTGAATTGCTGAATGAGTAGTGTTGTGCCCATTGCAGCGGCTACTTTTCCAATGCCAGATTGCAATACTGCAACAGGGCGGTTGTTAATTTTACCTTCAAAAATTTTGCAGTTGGCTATTTCTGTTGTTTTTGGTTCAAGCATTAAACCGCATAAAATTTCTACTTCTTGAGGCATCGCACCAATAATTGCAATTTTATTTGCCATCGTTATCTCCTTGTTCTTGTTGTAGTTTTTCAACTAAAAAATCTAGTACCCCGAAGGTGTAATCATCGTTGTAAAGCGTGTTTTGCAACAAAATATATTTGCCGTTTAGCACTGCCATCGGCACATACTTTGGTGAACCATATTGTTTGAACAAATTCACATCAGCTTCAATCTGTTTTTTCACTAATTCAGAGTGGAAAAGCTGATGGAATCTCTTATCATCAATTCCGTTACGCTTAAGCCACGCTCGGATTTCCTCATTGCTTTTAAGCAGGCTTTTCTCTTCTTTCCGATCGAGGCTGTCAAATAGGTAAAGAGGGCTTAAATCCTCTTTGCCATACTCTTTAAAGGTTGCATTCATCGCACTGGTGAAATTTTCATCCTTGGCGAAGCTCGGTGAGGTTTGCAACACCAATTTATCTGCGTGATTTTTTACATAGAGATTAAGGGAATCCAACCCAATCAGGCAGTTTTTGCAGCCATATTGATAAAAGTATTGGATTAAAATTTTGCCCTTTGGCACATTGACTTTAATCGGTTTAATGTAGGAAAAGAAATCTTTACCATCTTTGAAAAGCGGTTGTTTTTCTTCGGTTTTTTGCGAAAACTCACTGCTGGCTTTCTTTTCTGATTCGTTTGCAAAGTTGGGTAAAGCAATCATCAAACCGAGCAAAGCGGTTAAATAATGTCGTAATTTCATCGTTATTTTTACTTATTTTGTGGCTTTATTTTCTCGCTGATTTTGGGCGGAAACTTTCGCACACATCAGCGTGGGTGTCGATATAAATCTCGCTGAGTAATTGCAAGCAATAAGGCACAGCGGAGAAAATGCCTTTTACTATTGTTTTGCCGTTTTCGTCTTTTACGCCTTCCAAGGTTTCTTGAATGGCTTTCGGCTGCCCTGGTAAATTAAGAATTAAACTTTCGCCACGAATCACGCCGACTTGGCGAGAGAGAATTGCGGTCGGCACAAATTGCAAACTGACCTGACGCATTTGCTCGCCAAAACCTGGCATTTCACGGTCGGCAATTGCAAGGGTGGCATCAGGCGTTACATCTCGTTTCGCAGGACCTGTGCCACCTGTGGTGAGTACCAAATGGCAGTGTTGGTTATCAACCAAATCCACTAAAGTTTGCTCAATAAGCTGTTGCTCATCAGGAATTAAACGCACCTCCACATCAAATTCATCTATAAGGGCTTTTTCCAACCAACTTTGTAAAGCAGGAATGCCTTGGTCTGCATAAACGCCTTGCGAGGCACGGTCGGAAACAGACACTAATCCGACTCTGAGTTTTTGTTTGTTTAGCATTTTATATTCTCTTTTTGTACTAATTTCTCCGTAAATGACTACTGCCAAATCTCCCCTCCCCCTCTTTGCTCAAGAGGAGTTTAAATCATACTAAAATCGGCTTTTAGTGTTCTACTTCAACATTAGTATTTAAAACTGTTGAGCATAATTTACTAATGAATAATCCTCTCTTTAGCAAAGAGGGGGAGGGGAGATTTGGCAGTCTTGTTTCCGAAGAAATTAGTTTATTTGGTTATCTTACTTTTGATTTTCTTTCACCGCTTCAGCTGCTTTTTGCTCTTGCATTTTCTGCATTTGCATTGCCATATCAATACTTTTTTCTACCGTTTTACGACGCGGATTATCTTCAGGAATCAGCTTCAACATCATTCCCCACGTCATCGCTGCCATTTTGTAATCTTCTTCTTCAAAAGCACTAAACGCTAGCATACTTAACGCATCGAGGTTGGTGTGGTCTTCACGTAATAATTCGGACAGCAACTCTTTGCCTTTTTCTTTATCCGATTTATCTTGCGAGAGCATCAGCAACTGGGCGTAGGTCGATTTGTATTGCATATTTTTCGGATCGAGCTGCACCGCTTTGCTATAGCTTTCATACGCCAACTGCCCGTCATCTTTTGCCATTCCCACTTGCCCGAGCATAAACCAGCCTTGAGCATTGTTTGGATTTTCCTGCAAATCGGTACGTAACGCCACGGCAAATTGGTTTAGCTCTGCTTCAGACAACGGGTTTGTGTCTTCGTTTTTAATACGATCGTAAAAATATTCCAGCTTTTTATGTGTCATATTGACCATATCTGACGCCTGCCACGAGCCGACTGAGACATAAGCCGCCGTGCTAATCGCTCCAACCGCAACAAGAATTGCAACAAACCAGCCTTTTTTGACCGCTTGTATGCTGGCTTGTTGCTCAGCTTCTTCGGGAATATCGTCTAACAAGCTCTGTTGTAACTCTTGTTTGGTCTGCTCTGCATCTTCGATCACTCCCTCGTTCGCCTCTTGCTCTACTTCTTTTAAACGTTGGAAGTAAAAATGCTTGTTGAGCGTGGAACGTTGCGTACCGTTCAATTGCTGTTTGCTTTTTAAAAGCGGGTAAAAACCGATGAAGCAAATCACCAGTGTGATTGCCAAAGTAATGAGCCAAAAGGTCATAGATTATTCCTTATCATTAAGAATTTTTGCCAAACGTGCTTTATCTTGTGCCGATTTTGCAAGATCTTGCGATTTTTCAACCGCTTGTGAGCCCTTTTTCTTTCGCATCAAAATCAAGCTAATACCCGATAAGATAAGTAGTATAGGCAATATCCACAAGAAAATAGTAGCAGGGGTAAGCGGTGGATCATAGGTGACAAAATTTCCGTAGCGTTCAACCATATAGTTTACCACTTCATCCTTATTTTTGCCCTGTTTGAGCAATTCCAATGTTTTCGCCCGCATATCGGTGGCGATAGTTGCATTAGAATCCGCAATGTTGTTGTTTTGACATTGCGGGCAACGCAGAGTTTGAATCAACGATTGATAATCTGCCTCCTGCTGCGGGCTATCGAATTGGTTGAATTCGATGGGGACAGCGGTGGCAACAGTTGCCGTGAAAATGAACAGAGAGAGAAGTTTTTTCATCTTGAGTTTTCTATTTATATCGTTATTGTGTTTTCGCATTATCATAAATGGGCTTCAACGTTTCATTCCACACGTTTTCATTCACATCCCCTGCGTGGCGGTAGAGAATAATCCCGTTGCCATCAATCACAAAGGTTTCTGGTGCACCATACACGCCTAAGTCTAAGCCTAGAGAGCCTTTAGGATCATACACTATCGCTTTAAATGGATTGCCGTAATTCATGAGGAATTTCATTGCTTTGGCACGTTCGTCTTTGTAGTCGATGCCGACAATTTCCACGCCTTGTTTCGCAAGTTCAGTGAGGTAAGCGTGTTCTGCGTAGCAGGTTGGACACCACGTTGCCCAAACAGTAAGAAGGCGAGGCGTACCTGTTTTAATGATTTTTTCATCTAGCATTTTGGTTTCATCTTGCACCGATTCTAGTTTGAATGTGGGCACAGGCTTGCCGATAAGTGCCGATTCGAGTTTTTTCGGGTCATCGCCGTTGCTATTGCGAAAGAGTTGAACCATTAAAGCGATGCAAAGCGTGATAAATATAACTAAAGGAAGAAAGAGTTTTTTGTTCATAATTATTTCTCTATTGCCTAGTGCTTTCGCCCTAGGTCACGTATAAATTAGCCTCTTTGGGGCTAGAGTTATTTTCTTAATTTCACCGTCTGGATTTCGTGGTTTTCACCTTTGGTGAGAATTAAATTCGCTCGCTCACGGCTTGGCAGAATGTTTTTCTTCAAGTTTAAGCCGTTGATTTCTTCCCAAATGGTGGAGGCGGTTTGGATTGCCTCTTCTTCCGATAATGCTGAGTAGTGATGGAAGTAGGAATTTGGGTCTGAAAATGCACTGCGGCGGAATTTCAGAAAACGGTAAATATACCACTGTTTTAATAAGGTTTCATCAGCATCGACATAAATAGAAAAATCTACGAAATCGGAGACAAAAGCATTGTGCGGGCTGGCGGGGTAATTCATTCCGCTTTGGAGCACGTTCAAGCCTTCTAAAATTACGATGTCGGGTTGTTCGACTACGTTAAATTGGTTGGGAATAATATCGTAAGTTAAATGCGAGTAAATAGGTGCTTTAACTGATGGTTTTCCCGATTTCAGATCAGAAACAAATTCGATTAAGCGGTAAATATCGTAAGATTCTGGGAAACCTTTGCGCTTGAGCAAGTTTTTCTCTTCTAAGGTTTTTAATGGATAAAGAAAGCCATCAGTAGTAATTAAATCTACTTTTCGTGGTTCAGGATAATTTGAAAGTAGAGCTTGTAAAATACGTGCTGAGGTGCTTTTGCCTACTGAAACACTCCCTGCGATACTAATAATGTAAGGTACTTTTGGCGGCTCAACATCTAAAAAGCGGTGTAAAACGGCTTGGCGTTTGAGATTTTCTTCGATGTAATAGTTAATTAAACGGGCAAGTGGTAGATAAATAGTGCGTACTTCTTCTAAAGAGAGATCTTCGTTAAAGCCGAGCAAGGGTTTGAGGTCTTGTTCGGTTAATTTTAACGGTACTGATTTGCGTAATTCCGCCCATTGACTACGATCAAATGTTAGAAAAGGGGTAATTTTGTTGGTTTTTTCAAGGCTCATTGCCAAAATCTCTATTTCTTAACCTAAATTTTGCTTTTTAAGCAAAAAGAATGATGCGAACTATACAATATAAACAGGATTTTTTGGGGATTTATTCTTATAAAAACAACAAAAAGTTACAAAAAATCAACATTTAGAATACAAAGTAAGCAAAGAAACGTTTTTTTTAATTTTTTAGAAAAAAACGCTTGCACAGTTTCAAAAAATCTCTATAATGCACCTCACTTGCTTACGACAACGCAACGCCGACTTAGCTCAGTAGGTAGAGCAACTGACTTGTAATCAGTAGGTCACCAGTTCGATTCCGGTAGTCGGCACCATCCTTTAGTAAACAAGTATTCATTTAGCGTGGAGGGGTTCCCGAGCGGCCAAAGGGGGCAGACTGTAAATCTGTTGGCTCAGCCTTCGAAGGTTCGAATCCTTCTCCCTCCACCATTTTCTAAATGAATTCTGATGGGACAGATGAATTTAGGACTGCGGGCATCGTATAATGGCTATTACCTTAGCCTTCCAAGCTAATGATGCGGGTTCGATTCCCGCTGCCCGCTCCAAACGCTGATATAGCTCAGTTGGTAGAGCGCACCCTTGGTAAGGGTGAGGTCGGCGGTTCAAATCCGCCTATCAGCACCAGCCTTCCAAATTCCTCTCTCCTTATTAAATAGTAATGATTTTATTGGTTAATGTGGTTTAATTTACCCATCGATAACCGTGTCTATTTAGAGGGACTCTTTAAATGTCTAAAGAAAAATTTGAACGTACAAAACCGCACGTAAACGTGGGTACAAT
>ENA-OWND01001652-OWND01001652.1-metagenome-genome-assembly--contig:-NODE-1652-length-13191-cov-52.397533_pt1 | contig 13191 bp, 9 predicted proteins | sample MGYA00245342_ERZ651119 | MGnify/ENA primary metagenome ERZ651119 (study PRJEB26857, sample SAMEA4031756) | metagenome | biome: human; feature: oral; material: saliva | place: Philippines | collected 2014...
GTTATATGTTCTCTACAAAGATAATAAAAGAAAATAGATAAAACAAAGATAGTATTTCTAATCTAAGTACCCTAGTTATTTTTTATTTAGTTTGCTGTCACTTTTAACATTCTCTGTATAAGGCTTATTATCAGTGATTTGTAGTCAATATTAGAGTGACAGGAATGACAGGAAATTAAATTCCATAGAGTGAGGATTTTAATTCTTAACCATCATATGAAGTTCTGCAGGATAGCAATATAAAAGTATCATGCAAATAAATAAAATTCAAAAGGAATATCTATATATTCTTTTCCAAAACTGTTCCTAAATGATAAACGACAACTCCATCATCATAGGTTGTATCTAACACCTCTACGATTGCACTCTCTCTATCTTTATGATAACCCACAAACAGTCGCAAGACATCATACCTACGTAGATATCGTTTCCCGTCTGTGGGATCAATGTATGTGTACTTATTCAGTGTTGTTTGCTTTAGTTGGCGATATTCTTCGGTCTTCTTTCCATTGATAATCAGGTCGAAGAACTCCTTTTTAATATTTAATGTCAGTACCTTTAGACCAGATAAATTAATTTTGAGCTTTGTTTTCTCTACCCTTTTCTCAAGGCATTGTTGCTCCTTATTATAAGTATAATGTGTGATTTCTCCCGTGGCAATCAATTCCACAACTCGGTCAATAATGCTCAATGGAACGACATACCACTCTGTTGCAGAATGTGTTGCTCCAGTATTATCAGTTACTTTTATAGCATAATTCACTTGGGAGAACACCTGATGCAGAATAGTCTCAAACCTGTGGGAGTTAAGATTCACAACCCGATAGGCACAGACAACCTTTACTGGCGCCATCAAATAGGTTGGCTCATTAGCTGCATTCTTAATCCTTTCTGAAACCTTTCCTTCAGTAAATCCTATCTTATACAAATCTTTTACGTTGGCAATATCAGGGTTATCTGATAATGATTGTAACACGTAGATATAGCCTGTAATCTGATCTTCTTCATTCAAATCATCTGTATGAAAGAAACCTTTTTCTGTTTCCTGTTCCGTTTCCGTGATGGCAAACCCATCACCTACAACGTTTTTCCTTAACGTTTGTAAAAGTATATCCGATTCTGTTCCATTCTCATAGATGCAACGAGTGCGTCCATCTTGAAGACCATTGCTACTTCTCTTCTCATCTATAATCCTATCAAGATACAGCATTTGTCCTGCAACCAAATAGAAATGTCCTTGCAGAAGGTCGGTTGTCTTAGTAACTCTGATCAAGTTTCTTTTTCCCTCACTAAGCTCTTGATGCACCATGGAGAACAAAGGACGGAATTGCTCAAAGTCCTTACATACCTCGCGCTGTGCAATATAATCAGAGTGCTCACGCCTTTTTCGTGTAGCCTTCATCATATCTTTAGGGACATCAAAAAGTTGCTTTTCCTCTGATGATATTTCTAACAATGGGTCAGAAAATATATTCTCCAATTCTTTATCTATATCCATACATTTACTTTTCTAATAGTCCTAACCGATCGTATGCTGCCAACTGCTCCTTATTATTTTTTCGTAAAGAGGTCAAAGATCTAAGAAGTAATCGTTCCTTTAATCCGCCTTTCTCATTTGGTTCTCTCTTATTTTCCTCAACCCATTGATTTATCTCCTCCAGTTTGATAACAAGTCTGTCATCAACCGTCAATTTTTGGGATTTAGGATGTACATTCGCCAATAGTGGGTCTTCAAACAGTTCTAATAGTTCCTTTGGCCACTCCATTATCGCTTATCTCCTTTCTCACCTTCATATTCAAGTCCCATATCACGTCTTATCTTCAGATTTTTTATCATAAGATAGGCTGAAGCAAGCTCTCTGACCTTAGGATCAGTATCATCCATCGTTGGAAGCTGTCCATTATGACTCCTTACATAATCCTGCACAGGTCCCTTGAACAGCATAATTGCCTGCTCGAGGTCCATATCTGTTTTTTGTACAGCAATGGTTTCCTGTATTACTTTCAGTGTCGAAGCGTCTACCTGCTTTGACAACACCTCGTATGCACGCTGGAAGGGATTAATCGTGTCTATAAGATTGATTGACAACTTATCAATATTTATAAACCTATTGGTAAGCTTTATCAGTCTGTTTCCTTCACTTTCACGTTCTTCACCATTTATCTCTTTTATATCAATGGGCTGCCCTTGCTCATCCACAATATTATTTCCTTTAATCACCGTGTCAAGCAAGAAGTGTTCACGAACCTCCTCCACCTCTTCATCATTCAGTTCTGGATATTTCTCACGGATAATCTTTGGCAGCAATGTCTTAGTAATGGTTTCGGCTGTTGTCGAACCACTGATCGCCTTAACGATCAAATCATCTTGAAGCACAGATGCTTTCAAGTCGTCAAGCTGTTCTTGTACGATGAGGCGTGTCTTATCACTTGACAGGGGTTTCAATCCTTCTACTGTTAATGTACGTGCAAAGGGAACCGTCTCATCAACTGGCTCTTTCGATGTCTTAAAGTGCCAGCTTGGTGCCATCACCTGCTCCATTAGCAACGAAGCGGTGATCGCTTTCAAGAAATCATTGACCGCCACCTTCACATCAGCTTGCTCAGCATCAGGCATACCAATCATATTAATGAACCTTGCCGTGGCTTTTCCTTCACAGTCACGCGTACACCGCCCGATGATCTGTACCACCTCTGTCAGCGACCCCCGTACACCTATCGTCAGGCACTCTTCACACCACTGCCAATCAAAGCCTTCTTTTGCTGTACCCAGGGCTATAATGATATCTATATCATCCCTATTCTTCATCCGTTGCAAATAGCCTTGAACAAGATTACGTTCCTTTAGGTCGTCCTCCACTAAGTCAGCAACCTTCAGCAACCTACCATCCTTCGTGCGGATGTGATAGATACCTGTATTATAATCTTTACTTTCCTCCTTACCGATAATCTTCATTATCTCGCCCGTCTCCGCAATCTTCCCCAGTCCGCTTGAGGCACGTGAATTAACACTTGGTATGTGGATGATTGTTTTCTTATGCGTATCTAAAACTTCTCCAATATGATCCAGATAACTGCCATGATAGAAATGATAACCTAAGACAAGATTCTTCAGATACCGATAACCATTCAGCTGCTGATAATAGTTATACGTAACGGGATAGAACCGAGCCTCATCCTCTGCACGCAGAACAGGTATTCCATCTCCACGGAAGTAACTGCCTGTCATTGCAACGATATGTCCCGTACTATTATTCATCACTCTACGAACAATATCGCCAAGTCCTGAATTGGCATCTGCACTGGTATGATGGAACTCGTCTATAGCCAGCAGACAGTCATTAAAATGATGATCTTCTATCTGTTTCATTCCATTACGCAGCGTAGCATGGGCACAGACAAGTATCTGAGCAGAATCCTGATGAAAGAACTCCGCAAAGCGACTTGCCTTATCATGCTCATTACTTACGTCACAGAGATTGAAGTAAGGTACAACCTTCCAATCCATAAAGAACTTTGGTGTAAGCGTGGTATTTTGGAACGAACGCCCGATACTCTTCTCTGGTACAGCCACAACAATTCGTTTTATTCCTTGATTAACTAACTTATCCAATGCCACAAACATCAAGGCTCTGCTCTTTCCCGATGCTGGCGGAGCCTTGATCAGCAAGAACCGCTTTGTACGATGTTCATAAACCTTGGCTTGCATCTCGCGCATACCTAATTCGTTGACAGTACTCGACGTACCAGTCTGTTGGTATTTAATGTCTACGATATTGTTTTGTTCCATTTGTTTTATTTCTTATTAAGTATTTCAGGTTTAAGTACTTCTCAATATCCATTCTTATCACTCCCTTTTCGAACAACAATTCCTAATTGGCGTAGAATCGAAATATGACGTGAGATAGTGCGTCTGCTGATTTGTAATTTCTGAGCCACATCCTCATAAGTAGAATGTTTGTTTATGGCAATATATTTTAAAACACTGTATTGATTCTTATTTAATCTTATAGACTCACTCTCTCTCTGCATACCATTTACAGTGCCATCTTGAAACAACTACATAGGTTCAACCGGTATATGGGAGGCAATCCGATAGGTTGTCCATCTACCTTTATGGTTACTCTTTCATTCATCTTTCGTCATCTTCTCATACAGCTTAAATAGGCATTCCAGTCGAGCTTCGTCCGTGGCAAAAGGATAACCGGGGTAACACTGCTCTACGAGATTATCAAGTTCTGCATGGGCTTGGCATAGGTCAGCAGGCATACGATCAGGATCGTAGAGGTCGGCAAGGGTGAGTCCCGGATGGTCCTCGCGCACACCAAGCACCTCCTCGGCAGCAGCAGCAATCTCTTCTTTTTGCGCTGACGTGATAGACGGGAAAGGGAAGGTGTTATAACAGAGCTGGGCTGAATAACGGTATCGTGTTTCTAATCGACCACCCACAGTACGTACCCAAGTCATGTGCATACGGCTGGTAAGGATGCCGAAGAGCCAGAGGGGAGCATCGTAGAGAGCAAAGGCGGAGTTTGACACAATATCATCTTCATTCAATATATCCATGGGAATATATTCTCGTCTTTCAGATGAAACACTGGGAATAATAATTTTCTCTCCATCCATAGGGTGCTCTCTGAACTGATGTGGACGATTAGCAAGTTCTTGCCCATCAACTGACTCATTAAGGCGAAAATTACGATTTGCATCTATTCTCCGCTTTATTGGAGGAATGCTATTCGCTAACTCTAATTGATTATCATCTATCCAAAGGCAATATTGCAACTTACCATTAATGAATTCCTCCGCCCCATAGATGCGTCTTATCAACGGTGCTGATTGTGGATAATCATTCAGTAGTTTATTTCTTTCGTATGTACCAAGTCGAAGAAACTTATTCTTACGATCATCATAAGGCATACAACCAAAGCAAAGTTTAGGAAGTCCTGCAGGATCGGTATTTCGTTTCTCTACAATAGTACGGCTTCCAATTGAGAGATAAGGACTAATTGTCTTTGCCTCTTGCTTCTTCTCACCAACAAACAAAGCCTTTATATTATTTCCCACATTCTGCACACCAACAATAATAACAGTTACGGCAGCATTGTATTTTGCATTATTTGCCCATTTAAATGATGTATAGGCAAAGGATATTTCTTCATTCATTCGGAAAATCTCATTCCATAATACGGCAACTTGTTCCCCTTGACAAATTGAATTTGTACTAACAAAGGCGTACTTTGCACTACTCTCATGAATATATCTTGCCCCAAGATAAAACCAAATAGAGATATAATCAAGTATCTTAGCATTCTTTATCTTGCCAAAGACTATACTTATATCTTTCTTTTGCTCTTCATCTTGCAACTTACTTCCCAAGTATGGCGGATTACCAAACACAAACACTTCCTCTTCTTTGCTATGTGGGCAGACTTCATTCCAATCCATTCGGCAGGCATTACCACAATAGATTTGTGTAATATTGCGCAAAGGTAAGGCTTGTGTATTGATTCCGAAATTCTCAAAAAACTTATTATCCATCTGATGTTCAGCAAGCCAAAGGGATAACATAGCTACCTCGTGAGGGAAGTCGAGCAGCTCTATACCATAGAACTGAGATATATGGATATGCGAACCTTCTGCAAACTCGAGTGTGCGTTGCTTGAAATTACACCTGTCTATTAGGTGGAGAATATCTATTTCCAGCAGTCGCAGACTCTTATAGGTAATAATCAAGAAGTTTCCACTACCGCAGGCAGGATCGAAAAACTTCATTTTGCTCATACGCTGCAACAGTGCATTACACTTCTTGACGATAGGTTTACAAGCCTTTAGGAAATCAGATTGACTGATACCATTTATGTCCAGTAGCTGTTGTTGTTGCTTATAGTCTGCTTCCAATTGATTATACGCCGTTCGCAGTTCGTCAAGAAAGAGCGGGTTAATGACCTTCATAATGTTCGGTACACTCGTATAGTGCATTCCCTCTTTCGCACGTACATCCGGATTGACCACTGCTTGTATCATCGAACCGAAGATGTCAGGATTAATATCCTTCCAATTCAAGTCTCCACACTCAAGGATGAGCTTCCGTGCCCTGCGTCCCATTTTCGGAATCAGAATATGCTTAGAGAAGAGACCACCATTAACGTATGGGAATTGTACGACTATCGCAGGCGTATCCTCAGGTCGCAAACGAAGATCCATGACATTAAACACCTGACCAAGATAGTCGCTTAGGTCGGATCCGTCAGGCTTCGTAAAACGCTCAATAGCATCACTGAAGAGATTGGGTGCAAAGATTCCCGTATCTTCTGCAAAGAAACAAAACAGCAGGCGAGTAATAAAGATATTCAGGTCGTGCAGGTCGTCGTCACTATCAAAGGAGTTATAGGCACGCAACTCATCGTGTAGCTTTGCCAATTTCTCTGCTGCCTTAACATCAGCAGGGCTCTCTTCTACATAATGCACACGCTCCACTCCCATCAGTGGATAGAAGAAAGCAAAGTCACAATACATTCTCTTCAATAGATTCTCATACGTTTCTCGTTCGCGCAGGTCGTAAGCAAGCACCGTTTCACCATCACTTGTACAAATGATTTTCGGCTGTGCTTTCAGCACCCTTTCGTCCTGCTTCAATGTTTCAAGTGTACTGTTTAATGTTGTAGTATCCGATGGGCGATAACAGAATTCACCTTTAATAAGCAGTCCATCAAAGGCTTTCAGTATTCCTTTTCCCTCTTTAAAACGTGTTATCTCACGTTCACTCTTCCCAAAAGCAGCCAAGATACCATAGCCTACTTCCGCAGGTTTAATGGTTTTCGTCTTCCAAAGAGCAAGACTCGCCTCTATCTCCTTATATCCTAATTGTTGTTTCTTTGCCATTACATCACAGTATAAATTTAGCTTCAAAGTTACTAAAAAAGTTTAGAAAAATATAACATTGAGTAGCAGAAAGGATGAGAAGTCTTGCCAATACTTACATATGTTTCTTCGCAGACTAAATGATGTTTAGCCAAAGTGTAATACTAATATTTTTCTTATTTAGTTTGCTGTCACTTTTAACATTTCCAGTATAAGGCTTATTATCAGTGATTTGTAGTCAATATTAGAGTGACAGGAATGACAGGAAAGTTTAAAATGAAATAGAATAGCAGAATTTCTTTTTGTGCCTCTTCCTTGATTCTTTTATGGTAATAAGGTAGTAAATGCCAGAATCTCCTCTCATAATATTGGTTTTTTCTATGCTTTTACCACAGTGCTAACGCCTAGCACATATGGTGCTTGGTGTTAGCACTAATTGTGCTGGGGCTTAGCTCTTACCAATGTTTTGTAAAGTAGCGTGTCAAACTACGCGAAAAGCCTATGTTGTTTTGCGATAAATGGGTGAGACCTGTTTCTTACAATTAGTTAAACCAATCTGATTCGGGAAGTTATTTCCGACTTATCTTCCCCATAAAATCTGATACGATACTGTGGAAGTTTATTTTGTTGAAAATAAATTTGCTGTCACTTCTGTCATCCTAAATATCAGTATAAGTACTTATCATACTATGTTTTAGGGCGAAATGTTAAAATGACAGCAAATGAAATTAAAACTTATATTGTGATTATTGTTTATCTTTTGGAGAGTGTTGAGATGTTTTGAAAACCCTTCAAATGGATAGTTTACTCAGATATTTATCTTCAAAATGCATAGGTAACCTTTACAGCCTTATCACGTGATAGCTGCCCAGGGTTTGTGCCGGGTTCTCCTTCGGGTACTTCACGGTGATAGAAAGCATAAAATTGTTTCCAAGAATCTAATATCTTTCCGTCTTTGTCGTGGAAAGACATGGGAATGGTGGGGAATACTGGAAGCCCATGATGGTCGACAAACGACTTTTGGACCAGTTCGCTACAATAGATTTCTTTATCGTCAGGCATATAGAAATGATCGTAAGGTCTGCCGAGATAACTCAATGCGTGTTTCATAGAAGTGTTCATGTCACAGTCAACAATAACCCTTCCTACTGCAACGAGTGGTTTCCCTTCTTTCCCTTTTGTGCGGTTAAGAAAGGCTGTCAGTGGAGTGAGCACTACTCCTTTGCCGATAGCTTCTAATGCGTAATCAGCACTATCCGTATGATGGTAGATAGCCACATGGTCAATCTTCAGTCCGTCAATACCCTGTGTTGCATCTGTGATAGGGTTACTTGTCTCTTTCACAACAAACATTAAGTCACCTTCATGTAGGTTCTTCAATGAGATGTCATCGCCTTGGTAAGAGTCGGCAGAGCAACTCACTAAGAGGATAAAGCACAATAAGAGGAGGTTTGATACGATTTTTTTCAGTCTCATAATAGTTTTTCTTTTATGTATGTTTTGTTTTAAGTTTCGTCAGGACAGTATCTATTGGTGAATAAAAAGGCGACCATCCATAGTGGATAGTCGCCTTCTGTTATCTTATCCTTAGAACTCAGCGTTCTTCGGAGTACGTGCAAACGGAATTACATCACGGATGTTTTGCATACCAGTAACAAAGAGGATGAGACGCTCGAAGCCAAGTCCGAAACCACCATGTGGGCAAGTACCGTACTTACGAGTATCAAGGTACCAATCATATACCTCACGCTTCATACCGCGGTTATCGATCTCTGTGAGCAACTTGTCGTAACTTTCTTCACGAACAGAGCCACCAATGATCTCACCGATATGTGGGAAGAGAACGTCTGTTCCCTGCATAGTCTTGCCGTCAGGATTCTTCTTCATATAGAACGACTTGATTTCGCTTGGATAATCAGTCATGATAACAGGACGCTTGAAGTATTCCTCAACGAGATAACGCTCGTGTTCACTGCTGAGATCCATTCCCCAACCTGTGATTGGGAACTCAAACTTCACACCATCAGCAACAGCCTTCTGCAGAATCTCTATACCTTCAGTGTAAGTTAAGCGCACAAAGTCTTCCTTCAGAACACCCTCCAAGCGAGCAATCAGCCCCTTGTCAATCATCTTGTTAAGGAACTCAAGGTCGTCCTTACAGTGTTCAAGAGCCCAGCGAACGCAGTATTTGATGAAGTCTTCCTCAAGATCCATCAGTTCGTCCTTGTCAATAAAAGCAACTTCTGGCTCAACCATCCAGAACTCTGCCAAGTGACGAGGCGTATTAGAGTTCTCTGCACGGAAGGTAGGACCGAAAGTATAGATAGCACCAAGTGCCGTAGCACCCAGTTCACCCTCCAACTGTCCAGATACAGTAAGGTTTGTGCGTTTTCCGAAGAAGTCAGCACTGTAATCAACCTCACCATTCTTTGCAATACGATCAAGGTCTAACGTTGTAACCTGGAACATGTTTCCAGCACCCTCAGCATCACTACCAGTAATCAATGGAGTGTGGAAATAATAGAAACCATGGTCGTGGAAGTACTTGTGGATAGCAATTGCCATGTTATGGCGAATGCGGAAGACGGCACCAAAAGTATTTGTGCGCAGACGCATGTGACCATACTTACGCATATACTCGAAGCTCTGTCCCTTCTTCTGCATAGGGTAGTCGCTTGGGCAAAGACCGTAGATCTCAATCTCTTTACACTGAATCTCTGATGTCTGACCAGCTCCCTGACTCTCTACAAGCGTACCGATTACGCTGATGCAAGCACCAGTTGTGATGCTCTTCAGTTTCTCTTCTTCGATTGTAGAAGGATCAACAACTATCTGGATGTTCTTAATCGTAGAACCATCATTCAGTGCAATGAAGTCAACAGCCTTGCTACTTCTATGTGAGCGAACCCAACCCTTTACATTAATATCTTTACCAAAGTCGGTGCATGCAAGTGCATCGACGACTTTTGTTCTTTTCATCTTTTGTATTGTAATTAGGACTTCTCAACAGACTTAAAGGAAAAGGAAGAGAGAGAACCTCTTTATATATCCTTTCCTTAGAAGTTTATGGTAGAAGTCTTTATCCTCGTTTATCCTCTCACACCTCCTCCCTTCGGAGGAGCTTAGGGGAGGCTTCTACTCAAACGCACCCATGCGCAACATATCGACTTCCTTCTCGGTAAGGAAACGCCAATCACCGCGACGTACGTTCTTCTTTGTTAGACCAGCGAACTGTACACGATCAAGCTTTACAACACGATAGCCAAGACTCTCGAAGATACGACGAACGATACGGTTCTTTCCACTGTGAATCTCAATGCCAACCTGTGTTAAGTCGTCAGGACTAGCATATTCAATAGCGTCAGCCTTTATCTCACCATCTTCAAGCTCGATACCATCAGAGATCTTCTGAAGGTCGTTTGCTGTAACAGGCTTGTCAAGGAATACGTGATAAACCTTCTTCTTTAAGAACTTAGGATGTGTGAGCTTAGAAGCAAGGTCACCATCGTTTGTAAGAAGCAATACACCTGTTGTGTTACGGTCCAAACGTCCTACAGGATAGATACGCTCTGGACATGCATTCTTCACAAGATCCATAACAGTCTTACGCTGCTGAGGATCGTCACTTGTAGTAACATAATCCTTTGGCTTGTTCAGAAGAACGTATACTTTTTTCTCTAAAGATACTGGTTTCTCTTGGAAGAGTACGACATCAGTACGCAGAACCTTGCTTCCAAGTTCCTTAACGACCTCACCGTTTACGGTGACAGCACCGGATAAGATGAACTCATCAGCTTCACGACGTGAACAAACGCCAGCGTTAGCCAGATACTTATTCAAACGAATGGGCTCGTTTGGATCGAAATTCTCTTCCTTATATTCAATGCGTTTCTTCATTGAATATTTTGCATTTGGATCATAATCAGCGGTGCGCTGACGGTATCCACCTTGGTTGTAACCGCCACGGTTATTGTATCCACCACGGTTATTATAACCACCACGATTGTTATAACCTCCGCGATTATTGTATCCACCACGGTTCTGATACCCGCCATGGTTATTATACCCACCACGGTTCTGATATCCTCCTTGACGTGGTTGATAGCTACCTTGCTGTGCTTGGAAACCGTTATTGCCTTCTTCTCCTTCTACACCAGCATTAGCGTTGTAGCGTGGACGATAGGCTTGTGGCTGATAACCACCCTCCTCATTATTATAACGGGGGCGATAACCTCCCTGTTGTGGACGATTGTTGTATCCACCGCGGTTGTTGTATCCAGCTTGGCGTGGCTGATAACCACCTTCCTCACCATTGTTATTGTTGTAACGAGGACGATAGCCACCCTGTTGCTGTGGGCGACTGTTATAGCCACCGCGATTGTTATAGCCACCATAATTGTTCTGGCGTGGACGATAACTTCCTTGCTGTGGGCGTCCAGTACTCTGTAAACCAGAGCCAAAGCCCTCAGGACGGAATCCGCCTTCCTCGTTGTTATTGCTTGAATTGTCAGTGCTGTAAGCACGCTGTGTGTGAATACGTGGACGTTGTGGACGTCCAGCTGCACGGTACTCTCTTTGGTAGCTGCCTTGTTCGGCTGCTGAATAGCCATCTCGGCTATTCTCATTTTGCTCAGATTGAACTTCTTTGTTCTCGAATTCTTCTGCCATAGTTGTTCTTACTTTAATGTTGAAATTATCAGCCTCACGGCCAAATACTAAAAATATTGTTATTGGTTTATATTCTTACTCCATATTAATCGGAGTTGTTTGTTCTAAATACCTGTATAATTATGTGGGGTAATTGCCATTAATTCTGCCTTTACACTGTCACTGACATTAAGAGTTTTTATGAATTCATGGATGGTTTCCTCATTCATTTTCTTATTCGTTCGAGTGAGAGCTTTTAGAGCCTCATAGGGGTGTGGGTAAGCTTCACGGCGTAAAATGGTCTGAATAGCTTCTGCAACAACAGCCCATGTGTTATCGAGATCCTCACTTAACTTCTCTTCATTGAGAATCAGTTTGCGCAATCCTTTCAGTGTACTCTGAATGGCAATGACGCTATGTCCGAGAGGAACACCAACGTTGCGCAAGACGGTAGAGTCTGTTAGGTCACGTTGTAGACGACTAACTGGCAACTTTTGTGCCAGGAACTGAAGGATAGCATTGGCGATACCGAGGTTACCTTCACTGTTTTCGTAATCAATAGGGTTCACCTTATGTGGCATAGCACTTGACCCAACCTCACCAGCTTTAATCTTCTGCTTGAAATATTCCATAGAGATGTACATCCAGAAGTCACGGTCAAGGTCGATGATGATGGTGTTGATACGGCGTATGGCATCAAAGATGCTTCCTAAGTGATCATAGTTGCTAATCTGTGTTGTCCACAGCTCACGCTCCAACCCTAGTTTCTCACTTACAAACCGGTCACCAAAAGCTTTCCAATCATACTGTGGATAAGCAACATGGTGGGCATTGTAGTTACCTGTTGCTCCACCAAACTTAGCTGTCAGCTTACAGTTACGTAATGATGTGAGTTGCTCGTTAAGACGATAGACATAGACTTCAATCTCCTTTCCTAAGCGAGTAGGGGAGGCTGGTTGACCATGTGTCTTTGCTAGCATTGGAACATTTTCCCACTCTGTAGCATAATCTTTTAGTTGAGAGATTAGCTCATCTACCTGTGGATAATACACGTCCTCAAGTGCTTCTTTGATAGAAAGAGGAACGCTTGTATTATTAATGTCCTGTGATGTTAAGCCAAAGTGGATGAATTCCTTGTAAGGTTCTAATCCTCCAATCTTGTCAAACTCTTCTTTTATAAAGTATTCTACAGCCTTAACGTCATGATTTGTTATCTTCTCAATTTCCTTTACACGAGCCGCGTCAGTCTCTTTGAAATTGCTATAAATCTCCCTTAGACGCTTAAAAAGCAATGAGTCAAAGCTTTTCAGTTGTGGAAGAGGTAATTCGCATAGGGTGATGAAGTATTCGATTTCTACGCGTACGCGATAGCGAATTAAAGCATACTCAGAGAAATAGTCGGCAAGACATTCGGTCTTACTTCTATAGCGACCGTCAATAGGAGATACGGCAGTTAAAGTGTCAAGGGTCATAACGATATTGATTAATATGGTGCAAATTTAGCAATAAAATCAGTAAATACGCAAGAAAAATCAATAATAATATGAAAAAGAAAGCTCTGTAGAATGCTAAAAACAAAAAACTTTGCAACAAATGTTACAAAGTCATCTCTATCTAAAGTTAAAGGTGGGCGTTGACGGATTCGAACCGCCGACCCTCTGCTTGTAAGGCAGATGCTCT
>ENA-OWND01001655-OWND01001655.1-metagenome-genome-assembly--contig:-NODE-1655-length-13178-cov-3.161777_pt1 | contig 13178 bp, 10 predicted proteins | sample MGYA00245342_ERZ651119 | MGnify/ENA primary metagenome ERZ651119 (study PRJEB26857, sample SAMEA4031756) | metagenome | biome: human; feature: oral; material: saliva | place: Philippines | collected 2014...
GTCTTCATATAACTCATCAGTTTTGTGGCATTCATTACAATAAGCAGGTCGTTACCGTCAACCTGTGTCGTCCCAAGGAACTGCTCTTTAATGCCTCCATATACGAGCTTTACGTTTTTACCGCTTACCGTATACGTTCCCTTCAGAGTTTTTCCAGCCACTGTCTGCGTAAAATTTCCATCCTTATCGAAGGTCATTTTCATCGCACCTTTTTTGATACCATATTTATTAAGCTGTTCCTGAAGTTTTTTTTCGATGGCTGCCGACACTACTTTTCCACCGGCATTCTTCAACATATTGCCGCTCGTAAACACGACGGCCGGTTCCGTATAGCCCCAGTTTCCAACCAAATCTTCGGCTTTTGCAACCTTATTTGCATCAAAAACCGTTGTAAGTGCCGACATTAAGCCTGCAGCCTTTTCGGTTGAGCTTACCGTCTTCCCGGCTTGTTCGGTAACGCCTTTCAACACGTCTCCCAACGAAATCTGCGCCTGCGCCGGTTCGCTTACCAGCAAAAAAGCTACGACAGGAAGCGCTCCCATCATGTGTTTAATTTTCATTTCTCACTACTATTTAAATGTTCTGTAACTGTCCTGAAAACGTAGACCTAAGTTTATGTTGATACAAAACGGGCCAATATCAACCCGTTTATTTCATACCGAACACCCTTTTGATGGCATCATCAAAGCCCGAACGCGGCATGGCACCGCTTACACGCTGTGGAGTTCCCTGTTTAGGAATGAACAAAATAGTGGGTATCGACTCTACCCCAAAGAGCGCAGCAAGCTCCTGTTGCTGGTCAACGTCAACCTTATATACGTCTATCTGGCCTGCATAGTCGGCAGCAACCTGTTCAACAATAGGCGCCGTCTGCTTGCAAGGACCACACCATGTAGCATAGAAATCGATGATAGCTGGTTTGGTTCCTTCAAAAACCCACTTGTCAGGATGCTTGTCATAGTTCATTACTTTTTGCTTAAAAGCCTCTGCTGTAAGTTCTTCTACATTCATCTTCTTTGTATTTTTTTGAGTTGAAACTTGTTTTGTTACACTTTCTTTCTGCTTTGGGCTGTTCCCCGAACAGCTTGTCAGTCCGAAAAAGAATACAGCAAAACTAAATAAAAATAATCGGTTCATTTTGATTTTCTTTTCTTTAAATTAATTATAACCCTTTTATTCAGGGCCTCTATCATATTGTCCAAAGGCGGAATAACTGATGTAAGCTCATTGCTTTCTACTCCGCAATCGTCCATATCGCTTATCATACACTGTGGTATTGATGCGCATTTCTCGCGCATCTTCTTTCCTTCTTCAGTAAGGAAAACTATTTGCTGGCGTTTGTCTGTCGTGCTGTCGCGACGCGAAAGCAAGCCTGAACTCTCCATGCGCCTGATGAGGGGCGACACGGTATTAATGCCCAACATCAGCCTTTTACCTATGTCATTCACTGGCAAATCATCAGTTTCCCACAGTACCAGCAACACCAGATATTGCGTATACGTAAGTCCAAGCGGCATAAGATAAGGCTCATAAGCTTGTGTTATAAGCCTGCTGGCCGTGTAAAGCCTGAAGCAAAGCTGATTTTGTAATTGTAATTGTTCGTAAGCCATTTCTGTTATCTTTGACCACAAAAATAAAAAAACAAAATAACATCGTGGGCGATGTGTTATGTTATTTAAATCTTATTAACTAAATATCGTGCATGATATATTTTGTTGACAATATGAGGGGCAGTTCAATATACTGTTAGACATTTGCAATTACGCTTGTTTCATCCCGTCATTACATGCTGTTCTACCCCACCTTATTATATAGAGGCAACACCTTTACAGAATTATGTTCATTGTTTGGCGGCCGTCAGCAATGCTGTTGACGGCCGTCGGACGATAAGCAAAACAAGGTAATGTGATATTCAAAACATTGTAACACAAACAGCATAAGCAGGTAACAAAAGCAATATCAGGATATAACCTGGCAGACACGGAGATAAAAATACGTGTATATAAGTTAAAAACCAGAAAGGATAACAACCCGGTCGGATAGATTTACTAAATTTGCAATAACTACAAAAACACAATTATACTAAACACGTACAATGAAAACCAAAAGCATTTTTCTTTCAGCATTATTGATGCTTGCTGCCGTAACGGTGAATGCAGAAAGCAAGTATGAACGGCCGGTAAAGTCGTTCGAGTTTGAGCCTTTCATCGGCTGTACATACGGTATGGCTGGTAATGTGGGGTCGCATAAGGTAGGACCGGCCTTCGGTATTGAGGCGCGCCACAATCTTCGACATGCTCCCGTTGACGTAGGTGTGCAGCTTTATATGGGCACTGCCCTCAGCAAGTATCAGGGAGGAGACCTTAGTTGTCGTACATTCACGCTGATGCCGGTTTGTGACTACAATTTCAACTTGGGCAAAAAAGTATCTCCATTCGTGGGCATGGGGCTTGGATTGAACATGTACAACATCATTGTCGGCAGCTACGACAATGACCGTACTGACGGCACCACAGGCATAGGCGTAATGCCTCGTGCAGGTATTGAACTGGGACGACACCTCCGCTTCACACTCAATGCACACTTAGGCAAGCGTATCTACAATACCGTGGGCCTCTCGGTAGGATATGCTTTTGGCGGTGGTGCAAAACACTGATAGGGTATTACCGACAGTATTTATCTGCAATTCTCTAAACCTGCCATGCTGATTACCGTAATAGCAGAACAGCTGTTCAATAACAAAAATGGCATATTTACAGGCGCTGTATAACTTAATATAAGTTAGACAACACCATATTTTAATAACCCCTAGTCAGCTTAAAAGCCGACTGGGGGTTATTATATGAAAAATATCTGAAGGTAATTACACTGCCTGATTATTGAGAAATAAAGGAATAAGAGAGATTAAAAGGCAAAAGAAGAACGAAGAACTGAAAGGAAAAGGACGCAAAAAACAAAGACATACACCTTATTATATAATAGAATGGCTGCGAAAATAAATAGCAAACCAGAAATGACACTTACCCTTTAATACCTTTCATCAGGTTGATGACAGAACGAAATATACCAGAAAGCAGAAACAGCACTTACGTTAAACAACTGGAATAAAAGAAAGAAGCCACCCGGGAAACAACTTCCAGGTGGCTTCTTTTTTATTGTTTAGCATGCTTCTCTGTTCAGAAAACAGAGAAACTTATGCTGTTAGTTAGCTATCATTACGCCTTTGCGACGTCTGTTTCAGCCTCTACACTGCGGTTACGGATGTTCTTACCCATCACAAGATAAGCAACAGGAGAAGCAATAAATATAGACGAAAGGGTACCAATAACAACACCAATAATCATTGCAAACGTAAAGCTCCGGATACTGTCACCGCCAAGAATGAAGATGGCAAGCAGCACGATGAGTGTTGACAGCGATGTATTGATGGTACGTGAAAGGGTTTCATTGATCGAGTCGTTGAAGAGTTTCTGCTCGTCTGTCTTGCTAAGCAGGCCCTTACGCTTACGTAAATTCTCACGGATACGGTCGAACACAACCACCGAGTCGTTAATATCATAACCAATAACAGTCAATATAGCTCCTATGAATGTTTGGTCAACCTCGAGCGAGAAGCCTATCCAGCCGTAGCAAAGCGAGAAAGCACCAATAACAATTGTGGTGTCGAGCAGCAAACCTATCGTAGCACCTACCGAGAAACCTAAGTTGCGGAAACGCAGGAATATGTAAAGGAAGATGAACACTAAGGCCAGAGCAACGCTCTTAATAGCACCTGTTGTAATATCCTTTGCAACAGAAGGTCCAACCTTAGAGCTGCTGATAATACTACCTCCCTGACGTACATCCGGATTCTTAAAGGCAGCCATGCTGCTCTGTGTGACCAATCCGGCAGTATGAAGCTTGTTGTAAAGCTGGGTTTCTACATGATCGTCCTCAGCAGGATCATTCGAATCGATATTATAGTTTGTTGAAATACGAATTGTCTTTCCGTCGGTACCAATGGCAATAACTGACGTTGTAGCCATCTTACCAGCATCAGGACCTACCGTGTTTACAAAGGCATTATCGAGCACTTTGCGCACCTGCTCAACCTCAGTAGGATGTGCAAGCGTAACCACAAAGTTACGACCACCCGTGAAATCAATACTCTGACTCAGACCACGAACTGCAAAACTTGCAATACATACAACAACGGCCAGACCCCATACGGTAAAGCTCTTCTTGTACATACTCATAAACTTGTAGTTCTTTCCCTGCATAAGATTCTCAGAGAAACCTGTCCAGAACTTAAGGTTAAGCCATTTTCCCTTCTTCAACTTATATTCGTAAACAACACGTGTAACATATACAGCAGTGAAGACATTACAGCAAATACCGATAATCCACGTTGTAGCGAAGCCCTGAATAGGACCTGTACCAAAGATATAAAGGATGATACCTGTGATAAGCGAGGTAAGGTTCGAGTCGATAATAGCAGAGAAAGCATTGCTGAAACCAGCATCAATAGCTTGCTTCATGCCTTTTCCTGCACGAAGTTCTTCCTTAATACGTTCGTAAATAAGTACGTTGGCATCGACACCCGTACCCAGTGAGAGTACCATACCAGCAATACCACTCATGGTAAGAGCGGCCTGGAAGGATGTAAGAATACCCAGTGTGAAGAAAACGTTAAGCAACAAAGCACCAATGGCAATAGCGCCAGGGATGATGTTATACATAACGAGCATGAAAATAATAAGCAATACAAAGGCAATGGCAAAAGAAACAACACCTTGCTCTATTGATTGCGCACCAAGCGTAGGACCTACAACTTCTTCCTGAACAATGTGAGCAGGAGCAGGCATACGGCCCGATTTCAGCGTATTGGCCAGGTCTTTTGTATCTTCAATAGTGAAGTTACCCGAGATAGCTGACTGGCCACCGCTGATCTCACCATTTACGCGTGGTGCAGAATATACAACGCCATCGAGCACAATTGCAATAGCCTTTCCAACATTAGCCTTAGTTAATTCGGCCCAACGACGGGCACCTTCAGAGTTCATCGTCATGCTAACTTCGGGCTGACCGGTAAGGTTATTAAACTCGTCCTTTGCAGTAGTTATAACATTTCCTTCCAGCGGAGCACGCCCGTTAGGTGTTGTAACCTTTAAAGCATGAAGCTCAAAGATATTCTTTGCCTGAATATTGTCAGCAGGTTTAGCACTCCAAAGCAACTTCATATCAGAAGGAATAATTTGCTTTGCAAGCTGACTATGAATAATTTTATTGATGGCTGCGGTATCACGAACACTGGCATAACCGCACACGCTAAGGCCTTGTCCTGTTGGTTGCAACATGGCAAGTAACGGATGAAGCTTCTTAGCCTGTTCCAATTGTGCGTCAGGCGTTGTGGTTACATCCTTATTTTCAGAATCTTTTATCTTGAAACGTGGTTGCGCTTCTTTCACTGTCGACTTAGCTTCGGCCTTCGCATCTTTTGCCTTTGCAGCAGAAGTGGTGTCTTGTTCGCCATTAGCTAAACGCTGATCCAACTGTTGAAGATAAGGTATAACCTCCTGAGCGTTGTATGTTTCCCAGAATTCGAGGTTTGCACTACCCTGTAACAGCTTACGCATACGCTCGGGTTCCTTAATACCTGGCATCTCAACCATGATACGTCCCTCAGAGCCTTGTATCTTCTGGATGTTTGGCTGAACAACACCAAACTGGTCAATACGAGTGCGGACTACGTTGAAAGAGTTATCAATTGCCGAGCTTACTTCTTCACGAATAACCTTTTCAACTTCCTTATCGCTACTTGTAGGTGACACCTTTCCCTGGAGTTCTTGTGTAGCAAACACCTCTGCAAGTTTATGCCCGGGAGCGTTTTTGTGATAAGCATTAATAAACAGCGTTACGAAATCGTCCTGTGAAGTCATCTGCTCTTTGCGCGCTTCATTCATCGATTTCGTAAAAGCGGGGTCAGTCTTGTGGTCAGCAAGATTCTCTACAACGTCAGGAACTGATATCTCCAAGATAACGTTCATACCGCCTTTAAGGTCCAAACCAAGACCAATCTGAGTTTCAAGACATTTCTGATAACTGTAAATTCCCAGATACTTAACAGAATCTTTATAATCCTGTTGGGCAATCGGGTCCTTCAGTTCTGCCGCTTTGCTGTCATAATATTTTGTGGCAACAGGGAACGACAAATAGAAAAGGCACACAAGCGTCAGCAAGACAGCCGTTGTGATTACGATTCCTTTGTTTTGCATTTTGTTAGTTATTTTGTTGTTTTCTGTAAATTCCTTATAGACAATAAGCAACTATAGTGTGCAAAGATACTATTTTTTTTATTTTACAAAAAGATATTAATGGTTTATTTTAACGTTTATCACGCAATTTGAAATAGCAGGAAATAGGATAATGGTCAGACGTTTTAATACTATTATCTACCTTACAACTGTATGGTATAAAATTATGAGTACACATCATATTGTCAATACGAACGTAAAATCCTGCCCTGTGGTAACTTATTCCCGGCCCGTTTGCTGTTGAAATATAGCAGTCGGTGAGCCCGTCTGCAATAGTCCGACGCACATACGAAAGCGGATTATCATTAAAATCTCCACACACAATGACAGGCTGTCCACGATGATATGAAATATAGCGTGCAACAGCATCAGCCTGTGGAGCGCGCTTACACGTTTGCTCGCCAAGCTTACGAACAAGCATCATTGAAGTTCTTTCTGCATAGCCTACTTTCATATCGCCTTCCACCATCATCTTAAACCGGTTCTTATCCTCTACGCTAAGATCGGTAGTTTCAAGATGATTGTTAATAACAATAATATCCTTTCCCCTTACATTTATTTTGAAAGCTGTACAAAGATTACCTTTCGACTTAATATCAATACGTTCGCGCGAGAGGACAGGATACTTGCTATAAATAGACATATAGTTTCCGTTATGGCTTACAATATCATGATAAGGGTAGACAGGATTAAGCGCCGAGTCTATTTTTTCTTGTGAAATCTCATAGGGAGCGGTTTCCTGAAGACAGACAATATCGGCATTCTGCTTTTTTATATAGTTCAATATTGGGTTAGGCCTGCCATGATCTTCCCACCCCGCAAACAGCCACACATTATACGATAACACTTTAATGGCATCTTTAGGAGGACTGGAAGGAATATTAATAGGGCAATAGGTTCGTACCGGTCCATAGCAAACAACAAAGCCCAACAATGGTATAATGCTGTACTTTGGCTTGATAATAAGCCACAAAATAAGAAAAGTAAGGTTGATAAGAAGAAATAATGGGAATAGTAAACCTATATTACTAAGTCGAGGGAAGCTTACAGGATTTATGAAACCAGAGTATCCAATGAGAAGCATTACAATAATAGAGGCGATATTTGCACCGCCCGTCATTTGTAAACTAAACTTCTTTAACTGCCCCATCATATCAGGATATGCTATTTTCTACTTTGATCAAAAAGTGTTTGTTTTTCGTCCTTACTCAAACTATCATATCCGCTTTTACGAATTTTGTCAAGTATTCTATCTATTTCATTTTGGGATACCGTATGATTATGTGGCGTAGAAGCATTCTCGTCATGGTTCATTCCCGATTTGAAATAATCCCTACTATGATCATAGCCCGACGATTGGTCGGACCTGTTACGATGTTCTTCCCATTTGTTTCTCATATTTTTAAACAAATTTACACCGTCGTCCATTCTAAAATATGCTCCCGGGTGCTGTTGCCAATATCGTATAAGGAAGAACCCAAAGACTACACCGCCCAAGTGTGCCAGGTGTGCCACCTGATCACCGGGAGCTGACAGCGTAAGGAATAGCTCAAACAAAATAGAACCCAACACCATCCACTTTGCCTTTATAGGAATGGGAATAGGAATAATAAACATGCGCTCGTTGGGAAATGTCATACCAAAGGCGAGCAAAAGAGCATAAATTGCTCCTGACGCACCAACGGTTGTCAAACCATTTAACTGTATGGAGAAATGCTGCATTACCTCAATTGCCTCTGTGAAATTAAGAGATTGTTGCATGGAAAACTCATGCCACACATAAAAAAACTGGGCCATTTCCTGCATAATACCTGCACCAACGCCACAGAAAATGTAATAAAAAATGAATCTTTTTGCACCCCATACCTGCTCCATTACAGCGCCAAACATCCACAGCATAAACATATTCAGAATGATATGCTCCCATCCTGCGTGCATGAACATGTAAGTAAAGAGTTGATAAATATGGAAATCGGCTGCCATAAAAAAGTGTAAACCAAATATATCATTGAGGTTAGCAACTCCCATTTGGCGCAACACTAACATAGCAATAAATACCAGAACGTTAATGATTAAAAGATTCTTTGTGATATTGGGTATCCTAAGCATTTTATTATTTATTCTAACTGTATATCTCGAAGTGGTGCAAAAGTACGAAAAAACTCTATTAACGAGCTATAAAACAGCCGTTTTACCCTCTTTTTTCATTGCATAAAACATTTTTTCTTTTTTTTTGTTTGAATTATGAAACTAATCATATATATTTGTCGCATAATAGTGTTTGTACTGATTAATTTATTCACTTTAAAGATAAAAAACATGAACAAGACAGAATTAGTAAAGAAAATCGCAGAGAAAGCAGATGTTACTGCAGTAGACGCAAAGAAAGCTCTTGATGCCGCTGTCGAAGCTATTAAGGAAGCTGTTGTTGCTGGAGATAAAGTACAACTTCTTGGATTTGGTACATTCGCTGTTAAAGAGCGTCCTGCTCGCCAGGGTGTTAATCCTTCTACCGGCGCTAAAATTACCATCGCTGCAAAGAAGGTTGTTAAGTTTGCACCGGGTGCAGAATTTGAAGAAAAGGTTAATAAATAATGTAAATACTTTTCGTATTATAAACAAAGCCCTGGAATATGATTCCAGGGCTTTGTTGTTTTTATTTCATCATACTGATGTCAGACACCACACACAACGATGTAATTAGACTGATTATTTTCCCATCACAAACTCGAGTGTTCCCCCTTTCATGATGTCTTCATGAAGTATAAAGTTTTGTTTATACGGCTTACCGTTCAGCTTTATTGCCTTTATATAACAGTCGTCCTTGCCTTTTCTATTGGTTGTTATAACAAAATGTTTGCCATCGGGCAATGTTATATCAGCCTTTCGAAGCTGTGGCGAGCCAAACTGATAGATGCCAGAAGCGGGGTCAACAGGATAAAAGCCCATGGCTGAAAGAATATACCAGCTCGACATTTGTCCGCAATCTTCATTACCTGAGTATCCGTCAATACGATTTTTATATTGTTCGGTCATCACCTTATTGGCGTAATACTGTGCCTTTCGTTCAGCACCGGCATAATTATAAAGGTATACACAATGGTGGCTGGGCTCATTACCATGCGCATACTGGCCAATAAACCCACTGGCATTACTGTTCTTCGTATCTGCCTGGTTGGTAGAATATGTGAAGAATTTATCCAGTTCGGCAACAAATTTCTTTTTGCCACCAATCAGGTTTATTAAGTCAGGAACGTCCTGTGGCACATACCAACGATACTGCCATGCGTTGGCTTCGGTAAACGGATTGCCTCCATTGGCACCGTATTGCAGCGGGTCAAACGGTTCAATCCATTTGCCATTACTCAGCTTTCCACGGAAGAAGCCTGTATTTTTATCAAACAAGTTACGATAATTACGTGAGCGATGAGCAAAGTATTCATAGTCGGCCGTCTTCCCTAAATATTTGGCAAGCCGGGCTACACAAGCATCATTATACGCCTCTTCCAGCGTAATGGAAACCGACTGTGTTTGTAAATCTTCAGGATAATAACCGTATTTATCCCATATTTTCCACGGCGAACCCTCATGTTCACGCATGGACGTTCCCTTTACAGCATCGTAAACGCGCTCGGCATCAACACCCGGAATCTTTTTCAAAACAGCATCAACCAGAACGGGTATGGCATGATTGCCAATCATACAATAGTTGTCAGTACCCCAGAGTTGCCAGATAGGAAGATAGCCGTACGAGTCATATTGCCGAAGCATACTCTTTACAAAGTCGGCCACACGGTCCTGCTTCAGCAGCGTATACATCGGATGGCAGGCCCGGAATGTGTCCCAAAGCGAGAACGTACTGTAATGAGCTTCTCCATATTCTGTTCTTCCCGTTGTGTAATTGGCAAACATAAATTCGCCATTAATATCCGATATGGTATTGGGTTGAATATACGCATGGTAAAGCCCTGTGTAGAAAATAGCCTTCTGATCGTCCGTTCCCTCAATACGAATATTGCCTAATTCCTTTTCCCACGCATCAACAGCCTTCTGCCTTACCGCATCAAAGTTCCATGTATCGTTCTCACGAATATTCATCTTTGCATTGACAGCACTTACCGGTGACAGTGCAACCTTAACGATTAAAGGCTCTGATGAAGGTTCAAAACCGAGGAAACATTTTACATCTTTGCCATTGGCACAGTCGCCGTTATGGTAAATATGGTTATAAGCCTTGAAGATGGTTTCCTTTACGGGACGGTTGAATGTAGCATAGAAATACACCTTGCGCAGTCGTTGCCAGCCGTCCAGAATACGATAGCCAGCCAGTGTATAAGGGTCGATAAGGCGCAACTGTGCATCTGAAATATTCCTTGTCCAATGTCCTGAATGGGCCATGTCAAAAACAAGATTGCTGGCCTTGCCTGCAGCATACGTGTAACGGTGCATGCCCGTACGCAGTGTAGCCGTCATCTCAGCATTGATACCGTCTTCATCAAGCTTCACCGCGTAATAACCAACACTGGCTTTTTCGTTTGCGTGTGAAAAAGTAGAACTAAAGTCGTCCGTCCTGCTCAACTCGTCTAAACTACGACTCGACGGCATCACCAGCACGTCAAGCAAATCAACGCATCCCGTTCCGCTTAAATGAGTATGGCTGAAACCATAGATACGATTGCTGCTGTAATCGTATCCTGACGGTTCATGGCCTGTGGGCTTGCTCTTTACATCAGGGCTGAGCTGCACCAAACCAAAAGGTACGCACGCCCCGGGGAATGTGTTTCCCATCAGGCTGTTCTGGTCAACAGCGCCAGTACCTATAAACGGATTCACATACTTTGTAACACCTTGTTCGCCCAGAGCCGATGCAGTACCTGCCGTAAGCAGAAACAATGAAGAAATAAACAAATTTCTAAATAACATGATTAATAATAGTTTTCAGGGTTTCCAGTTTATGCTGTAAAGGTAATAAAAGAAAGCAGAAAAGGCAAGGAATTAAACCATATAAAATATTTTACCATTAAAAAACAACAAAACCGTGCGCCCTTGTTCGCTGAACATCGGGCACACGGCGCTTCATATTTGCTGCTTCTGTGGCAGCAGTTTTTCAGGATATAATGATTACTGTTCTTCCCAGCCGGTATAACCGGCTAAGGCTTTTCCGTTTACCGTTGCTACATTGTCCTCTTCGTCATCATCCATCACGAAGCCCTTTTTGGCCTCTCCTTCTGAAATGCTGTACGAAGTTACTATAAAGCCCTGCATTACGTCGTCGGTGCTGACGCTTACCATGCTTGTACGGGGTGCTGTATATATTGTTTTTGTTTTCATCGTTAATGTCTCCATCTTAAAGTTTACTTGCTGATTACTACTTTCTTTCCGTTCACAATATAAATACCGTTTACAGGATTCTTTACACGACGGCCCTGCAAGTCGTAAATAACATCGGTTCTGGGTTCAGCTGTTTGTTCAACAGTGCTGATACCATTTGTCGTTGCATCTTCAAAGTTGAAGATTAATTCCTTGGCAGGTGCAAAGCCCGATGTAGACAATTTTAAGCCGGCACGATGGGCGGGAAGCTTTATAGAATTGCCGTCACGGCCCGTCTGATGATAGAAACCTTGTCCTTTAGCTCCATATCCAAAGAGGTAATATTTATAGCCTGCCCCGCTTATTTCCTGTTCAGTAGCCGTACCCACAAGCAGGTTGCCTGTTACGTTAACCTCCGTTACGCCTGTAAGGTTTGCACGATAAGTAACTGTGCTGTTGGCTGTACCTTTAAGAATAAAGCCTGTTTGTTTTGGAATAACACTACCTGCAGGAATAACTTGTTCTGTGGTTCGGCCAAAATTTGTTGTTCCTTCTTGTGTTACGCTCTTTATAATATACGCTGTGCAGCCAGCCGGTACCTCAAAGTTTTCGTTCTCCAAATAAAAAGAGGTGTAACCGTGAGGCCCTATTTTTACTTTCTCCCTGAATTTGCTTGCATGCTGTGACCAGCCTGCGGGAACCTTGTAAGCTACGGTAGCATCTATGGGAACATAAATGGTTTGCAGATTAGCATTCCCATAATTAAAAAAAGAATTAATATCACTTGGATTAGTAGATGTAATAGTAGCAGGCACAGGATTTTTAAACTCAATATCCTTAAGTTCCAACATGAAGGCAAATGCAGAAGGACTAAAAGAATGTACATTATATGGAACTTCAAGCGTCGTCACAAGAGATTCCCTAAAGACACCAAAACCAATTTCCTGTAAAGTTTGAGGAAGCTTAATAGTAGTGAGCCAAGGAGATGAGCCGTAGGCAGGAATATCTGCAAAAACATAATCAGGTAGGGAAACTATTTTTGTATTTGATAAATCTATAGTTTTCATATTCATTTCTGAATATTGAAAAGCATTTTCCCCCATTTCCTCTAATGTAGATGGAAAATAAAATTCTGTCAAATCAAAATTATTACTAAAAGCATATTTCCCAATTCTTTTAATACCTTCTGGTAAAATAACCTTCTTTAAACCATTAGAATATGCACCACTATTAAACTTGAAAGCATAATCAGCAACCTCTGTTACATGATAAGGTTCTGTTTCTCCACTCTTAATAACAGTAGCAGGAATTGTAATCTTGGCAAATGAATTAGGAACAAAACTTTTTGAAACAGATTCAACCGATACATATCGGTTAACAGCGTCAATTACGGTATAACGGAGAGGATAGCCTTCTTCACTGTTTACATCAAAAGTAACTTGCGCTTTCCCTACAAGTGAGAGCATAAGAAAGCATAGAAAAAATAAACTTCTTTTCATTTAATTGTATTTTATATGTATTGAATAACTATATCAAAAGCAGGCTTATATCCTTATTGCATCACCTTGCAAAAGG
>ENA-OWND01001656-OWND01001656.1-metagenome-genome-assembly--contig:-NODE-1656-length-13176-cov-3.715494_pt1 | contig 13176 bp, 24 predicted proteins | sample MGYA00245342_ERZ651119 | MGnify/ENA primary metagenome ERZ651119 (study PRJEB26857, sample SAMEA4031756) | metagenome | biome: human; feature: oral; material: saliva | place: Philippines | collected 2014...
TCTAGCTCTTGGTAAACCCGAAAAAAATGAGGGAATAAACATAATGTAATAGACTTGGAATATTCCAAGTCTATTGCTTATGCGGTTCCAAAAGCGTCTTTTACGCTTTGTTTAATGTCTGCAATCATATTTTGCACGGCTGCTTCTACTTCATATTCGTCATATGTCTCGGAAGCTTCTAAGCAAACGATTCGCTTGTTTGGTATAGTCGCAAAATGAGTAACATATGAGACCTCACCATCTTGGTAAATGTTTATGGTTACACCAAAACTAAAGTTATCTAGCTTACACAAGAAACCTTCGTTTGCATATCGCTTAAATTCAAGTTTCATCTGTTTTCGTTTGCAATATTTGCCCTCATATATTGAAAGCAAACTTTTAGTGAGAAGTGGTTTAACTTTGCGTTTCATATCAACGCGTCTGATTTGTGCCATATTGGTCACCATCCTTTCTTAATTTCACCTTATTATACCATTTTGGTGATGGTAAGAAAAGGGAAAAATACCACCCAATCTAAGGTCTAAAAGTATCTAGAGGTTGTCTACTTTGTAGCTGTCAAATTGGCGCCATTACTGGTTTTATACACTTTTCATATACGAAAAAAGTTTTTATTTTATTTTGGCATGTTTTTCTGGTATTGATTGTTTAGGTGATTAAAACACCACCCTGTGATTGCCCCTATGATAGAGAATGCTGAACACGTGGTCAAAAGAATGTAATGGTTATGCGTTACGGTGTAATATGAAAATACTGCAATGAGTAAAATATATACTAATGTTGGTTTTATTTTGTCATATGTTTCTACTGTGTTGTCCACTACGAGTTGCGTGATGAGCATCGCTAGAAAATAAAAGATTGCAACAATTATGAATGACCATACGGCGTATGCGAATATATGGTTTCCTCCCATCAGTATTATGATTGTGCCCTCTATCATATAATAAACGAATGCCATGGACATAGTCATTAATGTTCCCACGATTAAGAGTGGTATAAATTCATTTTTAAGCCATTTAATGAATTGGTCGATTACGTTGGTTATCATTATTATTTCCCTTTCTGTGAGATTCGTTTCATTTTTCACCTTTCTAGTTATGATTTTCGGCTATCAGGTTTCCTATTGCCATCAAGTAGTCAAGGTCATCTAATTTGTTTTGTAGGTAATCATGTGTTAATTGATTCATTTTTTCCGTTCTTCCAATACTACGTTCAGCATATATAATATTGTTTAGTTTATAAGCATTTACACCAAATTTCCACGCTTCACTATTTGAGTCATACGCTTGCATGAGTGTCATTGTCTGCTCTAATATACTCAATTTGATATCTCTGGTTTCATATTTTTGGTTTAAATATATTGCTTCTTGATAATTGTTGTAATCAGGATGTTTTTGTAGCTCTTCTAATTCATCCCAATTTGGATGTATTACGGACGAATAAAGCTGTAACGCCTCAGCTAGTTCACCATTTTTGAAACAGATGCGAGCATACTTAGCCAACCATTCTTGCTCATTGTTCATTTTTTTCTCCCTTATGCCCGAAGAGATTCTCCGGGTTTTATTCTTTTTCTCCGTCGAAAACTTTTTGTATTCGTTCTTGGATGAGTTCTTTCTTAGAGAAAAGCTGAATATAATATATTTTTTCCAGTTGTTCTAGTGTCATTGCCCACGCCCAAAGGTTGTTTCCAGAATCAAACAATTGTCCCGTTGTCATCGTTTGTTCTAATGAGTTTGGTGTTTTGTTTTGTACATAATATTTTCTTTTAATCGCGGTTATCATAGCCATTCGTATGTCGGGTAATTCTTGAACATTTCGAAGGTCGCTATATAATTCTGAGATAATTGTCACATCCGGATGAGTTTGTGATTTCACGGAGTCGTATTTGTCTATCCATGATTGGCTTTTTGCTTTTTGTTGAGCCATTTTGCGCTGATACAGATTGTCTCTAATAATGAGAATCGACAATACGATTAATCCTATTAAACAGGGTATTCCAACAATTAGTATGAAATTAATAAGTTCCATTCGTTACCTTTCTATTTACTGTGACTAATTTAAACAGGTCTACGTACCATTTTGGTAATTTAGGGTCCATTTTCAGCTCTAACATAGTCTGAGGGGTTTACATTACCACTTGTTAAGAGTTCTTGAAATTCAAAGTATTCATTGTCTGTTGGTTTGTGTTTTAATTGTCTGAATCTGGCGTTAATACATTTGACATGATGTTCCCTTTCTAGTGAACTAGGTTTAACATTTTAATGTACCATTTAGAGTCATTTGGTTCTACGTCTAATCGTCTAAGGATTTGTTGGTCATACGGCTCTTTGCTGGTTATACGGGCTTTCAACAACCACTGTAATTGGCTCACCGTATAGTCTCTTGCCCATAGTGGTGAACAGCTCATATAGAGTTGTTGTCGTGACATAGTTTTCTCAATAATGCTCGGTTGATGTAACATTGTTTCCAGCTTATATTCTAAACCATCTAATTCTTCTTCACCGGCTTCTTTCGCTTTGTTATAGACTAATCGACCAATTTCTGGGTCAAATTCTTTCCATTCATTCACTGCTATGATAATATCGTCTAACATCTCCGGTTCGTTAATAACCTGTGGTATAAAGTGAGGGTTGTTAATAGTTACTACCCCTCTGATGTTAGTATCGAGGTCCTGAATGAAATGCTCTGGATAATAACCTTGTAACGCTAATGTATAACGCACATTGTTGGCGTGATGGTTTTTCCATTGTTCGTAATATTGCTCGGCATGGTGGTTCAGAACTAAAGTATAAGTAATATCATCATCGTTTAATTTAACCAATTCGTCCACACAAATACCATGCACAGCTAATTCGTTCAAGTACTCAAAATGAGCTGGCAGTTTAATATATTCTAACGGGTCGATGACACCTTCTTTGATATCTTTAATAAAATTGTCCAATTCTCTGTGTGTTGGTTTGTCTTTTATATTTTTCATATTATGTTCTCTCCTAGTATGGTCATATCTCTGGGTATTAGACCATACTTTTTAATTCTATTTGTTAAACACTAAAATGTGCCATTATTTTTTCTTTATCTACATTTCCGTCTTCTAGCGTGATTACGTTTGTTATTTGTTCAATTGAGAGGTTTTGTGCCCAAAGGCAATTGCCTGCCTTGTATAATTGAGCGGTTGTCATGGTTGTTTCCATTGTGTTTACTTCTTTTTTCATTGCCTCAATTTTTAAGCGATAGGCCTTAAGATATTGTGTTGCATTTACACCTCTTCGGGCTTCTAATTTACCATAGTTTACTAAAAAATGAGCTTCTAACGTTTCAATATCAGGTTTTGGTTCGTTTTCCAAAACACGGCAAATGCGTGGATATAGTTCGTTATCTTTTAGAACATATTTCATATATTGAGGATATTTACGAATCACGGCGGCACGAATATAACTTTTTCTATCTGAAAGGAAGTAATGTGGGAAATAACCTTTTAGAGCTAGTGCTTCTCTCACCACATCCCAGCCACTTTCAGCCCATTTGGCATAATACTCTTGTGCGTGCTCATAATCTATTAGCGCTACCATTAATTCAGGTTCATTTAATTTAACAATTTTGTCCACTTCCCAACCTTCTTTTGCCATATGAAACAAATATGAAAAGTTTGTGTCGAGTTCTGCGAACTCTTTCAGGTTTAATTTACCTTCTTTACCTAGTTTGATGAATTCGGTAATGTCATCGACTGTGGGTTCTTTTGTTCGTCTTGCTAATAGTTCCTGTGCCATGTCTTTCATTTTTGTACCTCTTTTAATTCTGATTGAATTTCTTCTGTCTTTCTATTTTCGTTTAAATAAGTGATATAATCTATAAATTCTACAGTTACATTTTTTGCCCACAATGGATTTCCGGAATGATAGAGTTGTGCTATTGTCATCGTTTTATCCATTGTTGTTGGTTCAGTTTCCATACTTTGAAGTTTTGTTTTGTAGGAACTTAAACGACCATAGTTGCGAAGCTTAAAATTTTCTTCAATTTGTTGTGAATTCACTAAAATATGTGCTTTGAGTGTTTCATAGTCTGGATTATTTTCTCTATACAAATAGTTGTTCGCCGCTAAAAATAATTGTGGGTCATTGAGTGCGTATTTCATGTATTCAGGATGAGAAAAGAAAGCTCTTTCTCGAATGTATATACTTTTGTCATTGATGAATTCGTCATAAAAATAGCCGTTTTCGGCTAAGTTACTATGAACTCGTGAGTCTGTGTTTTTCCATTCTTCATAGTTTTCTTGACATTTACCATATGATATGAGAGTTATTTTGTGATAATATTCCCCACTTGTGGCTAGTTCTTTAATGCACCAATTTTCTTCAACCATTACTTTTATGAAGTTTCGATGAACGTCGTCCTCGAGAAATTCTGTAAAGTCAATGAGCCCTGCTCTACCTAAGTCTCGAAATGTTTCGATATCTGAGTGTAATGGGTTTTTTTTGCGTTTAATTAGGTTTTGTATTTGTTCATTCATTATGCTATTTCCCAAATTTTGTCAGCAATTTCTTCTTTCCAGTTAGGGGTGATTGTAAAGTATTGGGAAATAATGTCCATGTTTTTATGTCCCAACTTCTCTGCTAGTTCGTTTAAGCGTACAATTTGATAGAGGTTGTATGGCCGTGTCCATGCTGGATTGTCAATAGTAAATAATTGTTCAACCGTCATTGTTTTTGCCAATGCTGTTTGGTCTTTTAATCCTGCAAGCTTTAACTCTAAAGCCATCTCATATTTTGGTAGTAAACGTTTTGTATCATATTTATTTTTATATGATTTAAGGGTTTCATAGTTTATATTTTCGTATTCACATACAACTTGTGTAATAGTGTGTTCAAAATCGTGTAAGTGCAATACATGGTCGAGGTATTCAGGGTGTTTTTCGATAACTGCAACTTTGACATAATCGTTTGTATCCTGAATAAATTCATCAGGAAAATATCCTTTCTTAGCTAGTGCTACCCGAACTCCATAAATTTTATGGTTTTTTAGTTTTTCATAGTATTGTTGCCCTTTTTCACAACGAATCATATGAATCAATGCGTCTACCTTATCATATTTAATGAGATAATCGATTCCATATTCTTTTTTCGCCATACGATATAGGTAAAACCAATGAGTATCTCCGGTTAAAAATTCGTCCCAATTAATTTCATTATTTTCTGCATATTTTTCGAAATCGTTCAGTGTTGAGTCATCTGGTTGATTTGCCTTATGTTTCATTATTGTGGAAAGTTTTTTCATTTTGTTACCTCATTTAGTTTCTATTAAAATGTTAGATATTTTCGCTTCACATCATATATTTCGTCAATTGTGACTGATGGGTATATGAGCTGTTGGACTTCGTTCTTTGGTGCCTCTTTTTCAAGGCTAGTAATTAAGTTAATTTGTTCAGGCGTAAATTCTGCCGCCCATGTCTTGCTATCTAGTTGATATAGTTGTGAGGGGCTCATAGTGCGTGTGATAGTATCTTGTTTATATGTTTGAGCCTCATATTTAAATAATAAAGGTTTATTTTGTATTGTACGATGTCTTTTGTTTTGTAGAATTGCAAAACGTAAAACATCATTTGGAATTATAGCTGTTTTATATAATTCTCTTAATGCTTTGCTTGGATTTTCTTTTAGTTCTTTAATACTGACCATTTTTTGTCTACCTCGGTTTTATTATTTCATTGATAATTAGGGGTTTGGGGCAAGCAGACGCGAGCGTAGCGTTGCGGATGCGCCCCATTAAAAAAAGCGCCACGTATGTGGCGCGATGATTTGTTATAATTTTAGGGAGTCATCGGTTAAAAAGTTTAAATCGTCTGGTGTGAGTGTTACTTCATGGGCTTGTTCCCATTCTAGTTCAGCTAAAATTGGGCGTGCGACTTCAGCAACCTCTTCTGATGGGTCATTCACAAAAACTTCAGGTTGATAACCTTGTGCCGCGACCATACCGCGGACAAAGGAGGATGGATGGTCTTTTAATTTGTCTAAACCATATCCTTGTTCTGCAACTCTCATAAGGACATCTTCGTCATCGTCATTCACCAAGGTCTCTAGACCATAGCCATTCTGAGCTACTGAACTTCTTACCCACCCACTTTCATCTGTTACATATTGGTCAAGATAGTATCCATCGGATGCTAGGATGTCGCGAATTCGGTCGCTTTCGTCATCTTTTAAAAGTGGATAAATTCGTTCTTTTAACTCGTCATCGTGACTAATTAATACCTTAACCGCTAAACTGTGCCGTACCTCTTCCTTGGGATGACTAGCAAACTGTTCTAAATTATAATTATGCTTAATAACATTGTACAAGACACCGTATGATTCATCATGTTGCAAAATATCTAAGTATTGTCCATTTTTTGCTACCGCTGACCGGAATTTTGCATCCGGATGATTGACAAATTTTTCTGGACAAGCTCCTGCTAGGCATGCTGCATATTGTACCCGTTCATTTTCATGATTTGCAAATCGTTCCGGGTCATATCCTTGTCGAGCTACGGCTTCTAAGACTCGTATCTCAGAACTTTGACTGAGTTCTTCTAATCCATAACCTTGTTGGGCCACGGCTTGTCGTAATATCGGTGATTCATGATGTACGAACGACTCTAGATTATAACCTCTTTGTATGACCTCTCGTTGTATCCAATAACGTTCATCGTTTGCGAATTGTTCTAGCCCAATATCTCGTTTAATGAGGGCAATTTTGACTTCTGATGCGTCATCCCCTAAAAACTTTTCCGGATTATCACAATTTGCGGCTACAGCTGCGCGAACTTCTGGATTCTCACTAATGGCTAATTGGTCATGCGCATATCCTTGTTTTGCTAAGATTAAATGGACTTCATCTCCATATTTCAGAAGGTTATCTATTCCAAAATTGTCCTCAAACATGGTTTTAATATCCTCTTCACTACCAACTTCTGTGATATGTTCTAAAAATGGTATATGTGGAGACCAATAATCGTCCATATTGACTTTGTCCATTGGGCCAAGTCCTCGTTTGATATGTTTATCTATCTCTTTATTTCCTGTAAATTTCATGTGTTTAGTCCTTTCTATTTTTATTATATCATATTTATCTAAAACCGTAAAAAAAAAAGGGATTAAATCCCTTCTTCTAATGAATATCTTTGAATATATGGCCAATCAGGGTCAATTGAAATTCGATTCCAATGTGTTTCGATTATATCATCTTTTACCTCAAAGATTTCTAATTTTGCAATTTCTTCTGAGATAATGTCAGATATTTCTCTTCCTTTTTGATTATCAATTGTTTCATCGTCAATACGAACTAAAAATAATTCTGCTGGGAAATTAGTTAGAAACTCAGGAAAGTGTTCCATGAAGGTATCTATTTCTTTTTCATTTTCGGTTTTTGTGTTGGACAAAACAAGGATAATATTTGGAGTATGTTCAGCAAGGTCATACAGAGCTTCACAAAGTGTTAGTGTTAACGGTTTAGTGTGGTATATTAAAAGACCCACTCTGTCATTATCTTTTAAAATCTTCACGTTTTAGTTCCTTTCTCATCTGTTCGCGATTTTTTCGCTGTTCCATATATGTGGTGCATTTTAGTTGTTTTGCTATATATGGTGCTAATTTCTCACGAGGGACATCTGAATATTCTTTTTCGATATAAAATACTACGCGAATTTCACTAGCAGTCAGCTCTTTTGCCCAAAGTGCATCACCTTTTGCGTATATCTGCTCAAAGCTCATAGTTTTTTCAATCGTGCTAGTTTGTTGAGTCATTGCATCATATTTATATGATAAAGCGTTTTCTATATCGTCATAATCGTCTACCGATGATGGAGTATCTAGAAACATTTTAAGATGGTGAATGTTTGGATTGCGTTTTTGATATAAATAATCTCGTACAGCATACCATTCGTTGTTTTGCATATCGTTCCTCGTTAGATATTCCGGTAGATAAGAATCATCTGCAATTAGCACTAATGTGAGGATGTCAGGGTCATCATCATGGCTTAAAATGTCTAACTCATATCCGTTTTCTGCTAATGTATAGCGAATATCGACATCTTCGTGGTACGCTAACTGAGGATAATATTCTTTCGCATATCCGTTGATAATGAGAGTCATGATGACCTCAGTATATTCTGTATCTATATATTGGTCATACAGAAGACCTTTTTCTGCTATTGCTTTTAAAAACGTTTCATTTTTCAGATAAGGCGTTATATCAGTTAGCTCACCGTTTTCAACTTGTTTTATGAGGTTTGTCATTCTATTACCTTTCAATTGCCGAATAAGGCTTTCAGTTCTTCGCGTTCTGGGCTTTTGTCGTCACTGATTGTAATGCGTACCATACCTTCTTTGTCTGTTGTTTGTACTTGCCCATGGTGCCCAAAGGATTCTTTGTACATTCCAGTTACAGGTCGGTATTCAATTTTGGCCACTTTTGATGTGGTTGTTAATTCGTTTTCATGAATGATGTCATCTTTATCGATATGAATTGTTTTAGTTTCTACTAAGTCATCTTTTGCAGCATTGATTGTACCAATCATGTCACTATCGTATTCTTTATAGTCGTCACCGATTCGTTTACCACCTGTAACTTGGAGAGTTGTATATTCTGTCTCTTTTCTTAGATGTAGTGTAACATCAGCTTCGATTTTGTTTGTATATACTTCTTTCCATTCGGAGTTTGATACATATTTTGTTGTGATTTGACTTTGAATATAAATACCACCCAGAATGAATAATGCTGGTGCTACAAAAATAGCCGTGATACATGGAATTACAATCCATTTACCTTTGGTTTCGTACTCTTTTTCATAATATTTTAGGGGTAAATTGTAAGATAAGACTGCAAAGAAAATAATAGAGCCAATTGCTCCTATAGCCGCTGTTTTCGATAAATTTGAGTCAGTTAGTAACCATTCTAACATTTATATTTTCCTTTCATATTTTCTCCTTTGAGCCATGTTGGCTCTTTATTCTCCAAACAATGCTTTTAGTTGTTTGGCGTTTTCATTTTCATTTGATTCTATTGTGATACGTACTTCACCATCTACATCAGGTTCCGTTTCATCTCCGTATTTACCAAATGCAGTATTTCGTTTACCGGTGATTGGTCTATATTCAATTTTTGTAATTTTTGATGTCGAACTTAATGAACCACTGACAATTACATTTGATTTGTCGAGACGAATTTTTTTATTTTCTTTACTATCACCTTTTGTTGCTGTCAATATACCATTTCTAGTTGTTTGTAAAATTCGATGTGTGTTTTTGAGTTGCTCACCGGCGGTGATTCGCGTTTTAATACCTAAAAGGTTATCGACCTCGACATGTAACTCAATTTTTGCGTCGATATCGTTTGTGTAGATAACTTTCCAGTCACTGTTATGAGTATATTCTTCAGTTGTATTACTTTTAATATAAAACATAATACTTATTAGGACAAGTGTTATGACCATTGGTAATATCATAAAGAATTGCTCCAATCGCTTTCGTGTTTTTGTCTCACCTTTACATATAGTGGAGAGTACACAGCCGACCAGAAAAATACCAATTGTTGTTGTCACTGTTGCTCCAAGTAAATTGTGGCCTGTTAATAACCATTCAAGCATTGTATTTCCTTTCTATTTGAAGATATCTTTCAATTCTTGTATTTCATCCTGATTTGGTTTTGTACCAATGGTTAAGCGAATTTCACCTCTGTTTAATGGTTCTAATTCCCCTACTTCACCAAATAGTGTATATTGTCGACCTTTAAGTTTTCTGTATTCAATTTTAATGAGCTGGTTTCCGTTCTCATTTTTAATCACATTTTCAGATTGTAGGATAATGGATTCGGACCATTGAGTACCATTTTTTTCAGCAGTAATTGTTCCATAGGTTAGTTTTTTCGTATATTTTTTATAATTAGATACGTCCGTTCCCGCTTCTATGGTGTCCCAGTCCAGCTTTATTTTCATATTGGCGTTAGCCTCGTTTTGGTAAACTACTTTCCAATCATTTTCAGATATATAGTTTTCTTTCATTCCCATACCTAATAAAGCAATCATGATAATGGGACTAAGACTAACTATGAAATAACCTAGCACTTTCGCTTTGCTTTTATTAAATTTTTCAAAATATATAATATATAGTTCGAATGCGATAAAAGTAATCGGTGATATCATACCTGCAAAAAGATACGCGTTGTTGTCAGTTAAAAACCATTTAAGCATATTCGTCCTCCCCTACCATTAGTTTGAAGACTCGTTTCATGAGTCGATATAATGTATATATATTTAATACCGTTGTTGAAGTTGCTAATAGCGGATGACTCGGGATTAATATCAGTTGTGTAAGTAGCATTGACAATCCAAATGGTAAAGTCAATAAGAAAAACGGTACTGATACTGTTCTTAGTTCATTTTTAGTCATTTTGTTCCTTTCTATACTGAAAATTCAATTGGTGAATCTAAAGCTAGTTGATTAATGGCTTCTACTATATCGTGGAAGTGCTTACATTTTTGTGCGATGTATTTTGGAGTTAGTTCTCCGGCATTATCGCCGAAATCTTTTTGGTCAGCATAAATGGTTTTCCTATCATTTACTGTTAATTGAAAATTGCCATTTTTTGTGATGACTAGAGTTTGAGGTCGACCAATGACATACTTTGTTATTGTTAATGTGGCATCTTTCCAATAGTAACCGATACCCAGTCGGTCTAATTCATTTGCGAGGTCTTGCATTGGTCTTTTCCTTTCTAACATGCGTCATTAAGTATTTTGGGTTCTAAGTGCTTTCGGACCATATCCAACCACCTGTATTTTTGAGCTTGTATCGCCCTTCTTCGAATGACTGCTCGACTGTTGTTAGCTGTCCAATGTATTGTTCCATGGAATTCAGCCATCCTGGTGGATATGTTTATTTTTCTTCTTCGGTTAAAGATAGAATTTCTACTTTATCGCCAACTTTAAATCTTTTCATAATTTTTCCTTTCTAAAATGCTTCAAACGTAGCCGTCGGTTCTAAATTCATTGCATGCCATGTCCATCCACCTGCGCTTTTCAGTTTATAGTATCTGGAGCCGATACATTTTTCGATGGTTGTAATGTTTCCGATATATGCATCCATTTCATGTACCCACGTTGACGGATATCGTCTCTTTTCGGCGTCTGTCAGTGGCATAATTTGGACCGTATCGCCTTTTTTAAACTTGCTCATGTATTTTCCTTTTAAAATGCGTTGTAAACAATTAATATTTTGTCTTTGTGTTTTTCTAATATATTAATAACATCCTGAATATCGCTTTCTGTGTGGCTATACCATTCACCTTTACGAATTGATTCGAGTCTTGCGTGATAGTATTGATAAATATCGTTCCAATTAATTCCTGGTCGTCTATATTTTTCTAAGAAAAATTCTTCCATGTCTTCAATTAAAATACTGCGATTTCCTTCCGTGTCATCCAAGAGTGATAAAAACAGATAATTGTCACGTTTTCCACGATATGTGTCTTTTTCTTTTATAATGTCTGACAATTTTTCATAGTTCGGGTTTTCGAGATATTGTTTTCGTTGTTTTAATCTAATATCTAATGCGGTTTCTAGTTGCATGTTTTCCTTTCTAAAAGGCCTCATAAATGGATGGGTCTTCCAACCATGCTTCATGCCATGTCCATTCATCATATTTGCCATTATGTTTAACGTTTAATCTATAGCAGTCTGGAAACGCTATCTCTACGATTCCGATTGTCCCTTCATATTTGACCATATCAGTCGCATAAAAAATCGATGTTTCATGGCGTTCTTTCGGCGTTAAATGACGTATGAAGACCTTGTCACCTTCTTTGTATTTTATCATATTTAATCTTTCTAAAACGCTTCGTAAATGATACTTAGTTTTTGACGTAATGGTCCTAAATAACTCATAACTATTTCCACATCACTTTTACTGGACAGACTAATGGGGTCTTCTTGTTCCATTTTCATGCGCTCATCAAAATAGGCATATAAGGAAACCCAATCAATTGTATCTTTATTTTGTTCTATTGCGTGGCTGATATCAATTGTTCGAGCTGTACCAATTAAGTCATAAAATAGATAGTTGTCCCGTATATCTCGATATTTATAATTGTCCATGGGATAGATATCTGAGAACTTTTTATATCCTTTAGTTTCCAAATACCGTTTTCTCAGTTCTACACGTTTGTCCATTTGTTTACTATTCATGGTTTTCCTTTCTAAAACGCGGTATATTCAGAGATTGGCTCGAGCCAATCATCAGCGTAGTGCCATGTGCGCTGCCCGACAGTCACTTTATTATATCCTCTTTCTGAATGGTCTACGACTTTACCAGTTTTACCTTGAAGTTTTAACATCTCTGGAACATATGTTATGTATGGATGTCGATGTTCAGACGGTGTGAGGACTTTTATGCGTACTTCATCTCCAACATTATATTTAGGCATCGTTTTTCCTTTCTAAAATACTTGACATATTAATGTGTATATTTTTATCGGTACGGTTCTACATGAATAATTATTGTTAACGGTACGTTCTACATGGATAATTTGCTTTTAAAATGCCTCGTATGTATTTGCGATTCTCAAATGCATTTCGTGCCAAGTCCAGTCATCTGTATTATTAAGTTTATATCGTCCATCTTCAAATGTTCTAGTAACTTCAGTCACTAAGCCTATATATTGGTCCATACTTTTCATCCAGCATGGTGGATATGTTCTCTTTTCTTCTTTTGTTAGTGGTAATATTTCTACTTGGTCTCCGACTTTAAATTTACTCATTTTTACCCTTCTTATTGTTAGTTTCTACTTATTGGAGTTGTCATATGCGATGCGTATGAATATGATTTAATATCCATTTACTAAAGAATGATGCCGCAAATCCAAGTAGTAATGGACTTTCCATTTTTGTTAATACTGTAATGAATATGATTATTAAACTAAAAATTAGTGATAGAATGAAAATATTGACAATTGATGGGTTTGTGGTTTTGAATTTAATTACTGTTTTATTTAATATCCAATGTTTTGGTGTTTGTATTTTCAATTCTTCTAATGTTAGTTCGATATGGTTAAAGAAATTACGTATCACTACAACAGAAATAATGACTTTGATGAATTGACTGACGGCTGTTAGTGTTGATTGTGAAATTTGAGCACTAGATGTCGGGATTAATA
>ENA-OWND01001657-OWND01001657.1-metagenome-genome-assembly--contig:-NODE-1657-length-13165-cov-24.835469_pt1 | contig 13165 bp, 12 predicted proteins | sample MGYA00245342_ERZ651119 | MGnify/ENA primary metagenome ERZ651119 (study PRJEB26857, sample SAMEA4031756) | metagenome | biome: human; feature: oral; material: saliva | place: Philippines | collected 2014...
CAGACAACAAAGAAGACGCAGCTTAATCTTAAGCTACGCAGCGTAGCCTAGCTACAAAAAATATAAAAAATATAATTTAAACTTATTTGGAGGAAATAACAATGGCATTGAACATTGAAAACATTATTGCTGAAATTAAAGAAGCTTCAATCCTTGAATTGAACGACCTTGTAAAAGCTATCGAAGAAGAATTTGGTGTAACTGCAGCTGCTCCTGTAGCTGTTGCTGCAGCTGGTGCTGCTGACGCTGGTGCTGCTAAAGATTCATTCGACGTTGAATTGACATCTGCAGGCGACAAAAAAGTTGGCGTTATCAAAGTTGTACGTGAAATCACTGGTCTTGGTCTTAAAGAAGCTAAAGAACTTGTTGATGGTGCACCTGGCGTTATCAAAGAAGGTGTTGCTGCAGCTGAAGCTGAAGAAATCAAAGGTAAATTGGAAGAAGCTGGAGCTTCAGTTACTCTTAAATAATAGAGTTTCCAATCAAAATGAAAACCGAGGTTTAGGCCTCGGTTTTTTTGTGCATTCTTTCTTTTATGATTTTTACAAGCCATGTATCATCAAATATTTCATTGAGATACGACAAGATTGTTGCTATAATAGGGATATTCTATGAAATAAGGAGAAGGTATGAAAAATTTTAAACAGATTCTTTTGGCTTTAGTTGCTGTTTTTGCAGCAGTCCTCTTGGTAGCCTGTGGTCCAAAAAGTGATAATGGGACTTATGTATTCGAACCCTCAACAGAAGAAGTGAGGGAGATGCTACCAAGTCAACTTGCTTATATCATTTCAGATGATTATAAATTTAAGGTTTCGATTATCATTAAGGACAAAGAAGGAGTTATGAAGGTCCAAATAAAATCAAATGTTCAAAATACCAATCTACCCTATGATTTTAAGGTTGATCAAAAAGCTAAAACAATTATATTGGAAAGTGAATATAGTAAGACTAAAATTACTTATCAAATTTCTGGTGGGGTATTAACAATTAAAGATGTAAGTGATTCTGGCATGAGTAATTCCGACACCTATATAAATTTCATAAAATTTGCGAAATTTAAAAAGATCAAATAAAAGAAATGGTAGGTACGGATCCTTCCTTTTTAATCGTTACATATTGGTTGATAAATATATTACAAGAGTATTACATTTGTAATATTTGATTGCCGTGTGTCTGAATTGTTGATATAATAGGGTTAATCTAACTAAAAAGGAGAAGTTATGAAAAACTTTAAACGTATTCTTTTGGCTGTAGTAGCTGTTTTTGCAGCAGTCCTCTTGGTGGCATGTGGTGCCAAAAGTGATAACGGGACTTATGTCTACAAACCATCAAAAACTGAAGTGAAGGAAATCCTTGAAGAACAAGGTGCTCCAAGTTCAAGTGTAGATGCATTGATCGACAATGTTAAATTGGAAGTTTCAGTGACCATTAAAGATAAAACAGGTAGCCTTAAAATTAAAGGTGAAATGATGGGACAAAAGACTGACCAATCATTTGATATGAAAGTTGACCAACAAAAGAAAACTCTTCAATCTAAAACAGGTGAAGGTGAGAAGGTTAAATACAAAGTATCTGGAGATGTGTTCACTTTTGATTTATCTGGTGAAAAGAGTTCAGGTCATGAAGCCGCTTTGGAAATGTTCAAAAACGCTAAATTCAAACGTACAAAATAATACAAGAGAAGGGCAGAGAGTATCTGCTCTTTTTCTTCTTTAAAACATCTTGAATCGGTATTAAAATAGTGGTAAAATCTGATTATAAAATACATTAGGAGATTGATTATGAAAAATATTAAACGTATTCTTTTAGCTTTCGTTGCAGTTTTTGCAGCCGTCCTATTGGTGGCATGTGGTGCCAAAAGTGATAATGGGACTTATGTCTACAAACCATCAAAAACTGAACTCAAGAAAATTCTTGAGGAGCAAGGCTTATCAGGTAGTCAATTAGAGTCTATTGGAGACGTTATTAATTTTGAAGTTTCTATTAAGATCAAAGATTCTAAAGGAACCCTCAGCATCGCGGGTGAAGTCGCTGGTCAAAAGAATGAGCGATCTTATGATGTCAAAATCAATCAAAAAGAGAAAACAATCTCGTCAAATGATGGTAGTGGAGAAAAGATTACATACAAGGTCGATGGTGACTATTTGACATTTGATCTTTCTAAGTTAAGTAATAGCAACCAAGGGGATCTTATGATTCTTAAAAATGCTAAACTCAAACGCACGAAATAATGCAAGTGAAGAGCGGGGAAACCTGCTTTTTTCTTTATTTAAAATATCTTGAATTAGTATTAAAATAATGGTAAAATCTGATTATAAAATACATTAGGAGATTGATTATGAAAAATGTTAAACGCATTATGTTAGGTATTGTTGCTATTTTTGCAGTTGTTCTGTTAGTAGCTTGTGGTGCTAAAAGTGATAATGGGACCTACAAAATGGAGACGAATATTAATCAGTTAATGGGGCAAGATTCAGAATCTGAAGTGTCGAAAGATGCGAAAGTTACCATTGAATTGACGATTAAAGATTCAAAAGGGGAATTAAATATTATTCAGAAGATAGCTGGTAAAGAAGTGCCCATAAAATTGGATTTAAAAGTTGATCAAAAGAAAAAATCATTAAAACGTTCTTATGGTGATATGGAGTTGAAATACAACATCAAAGGTGATGAATTGACATTTGATTTATCTAAGTTAAGTTCTAGTGACCAAGCGAATCTTCTTTTTCTTAAAAATGCTAAACTCAAACGCACGAAATAAAGCGACTGAAGAGCGGGGAAACCTGCTCTTTCGCTTTACTTTTATGACTGGTTTGATATAATAAATGAGACTACAGATGGGACTGAGGCAGGAATGATTTTCTTTGAAAATGATTTCGTCTCGCTCCCTCTTTTCTGTGTGATCAAGGTTATTATTTATGGAAAAGGAGAATCATCTATGCTATATATTTGGTCTTACTTGAAAAAGTATCCCAAGTGGCTAGCCCTGAATCTATTTTCAGCGGTCCTGTTTGTTATTGTCAATTTGGGCTTGCCAACGATTCTAGCTCGCATGATTGATGAGGGGATTAACCCGCGTGATGTGGATCGGCTGTATTTCTGGGGCTGGGTCATGTTTGCGATTATTTTGCTTGGGATTGTGGGGCGGATTATCTTGTCTTACGCGGTTGGCCAGCTAACGACCACCATGGTCCGCGATATGCGCAATGACCTCTATGCTAAGTTACAGGAGTACTCGCATCACGAGTATGAGCAAATCGGGGTATCGTCATTGGTCACTCGCTTGACTTCTGATGCCTTTGTTTTGATGCAGTTTGCGGATTCTATGTTGAAGATGGGGGTCATCACACCCTTGATGATGGTTTCCAGTGTTCTCTTGATTCTGACAACTAGTCCTTCTTTAGCGTGGATTGTAGCGGTTTCTGTACCATTTCTTGCTGTCGTCGTCTGGTATGTAGCAGTCAAGACACGTCCACTTTCTGAGAAGCAACAAAAGACACTCGACCATCTTAACCAGTTTGCGCGTGAAAATTTGACAGGACTTCGTGTGATTCGTGCCTTTGCCCGCGAAGAATTCCAAGAGGATAAATTTGCGGCTGAAAATGAAGTCTACGCAGAGAACTCGAATAAATTGTTTAAACTAACTGGTTTGACAGAACCCCTATTTGTGCAGATCATCATTGCTATGATTGTGGCGATTGTCTGGTTTGCTTTGGATCCTCTTCATGACGGTAGTTTGAAAATTGGGGATCTGGTTGCCTTTATTGAGTATAGCTTCCACGCGCTCTTATCTTTCCTCTTTTTAGCCAATCTCTTTACCATGTATCCTCGGACTGCGGTTTCTAGCCGTCGTCTCAAGGAAATCATGGACATGCCCATTTCGATCGATCCAAATGAGAATGGTGTAACAGAAACAGCATCTCGTGGCTATTTGGAATTTGACAATGTCACCTTTGCTTATCCAGGTGAGACGGAGAGTCCGGTTCTCCACAACATTTCCTTTCAAGCCAAACCTGGCGAAACGATTGCCTTTATTGGCTCTACCGGTTCTGGGAAATCTTCACTTGTGCAGTTGATTCCTCGATTCTATGATGTCACACTTGGGAAGATTTTGGTGGATGGTGTGGATGTCCGTGACTACAATCTGAAAGCCCTTCGCCAAAAGATTGGTTTTATTCCGCAAAAGGCCTTGCTCTTTACAGGAACCATTGCTGAAAACCTTCGTTATGGAAAAGAAGATGCCTCTGTACAAGAGCTAGAACAAGCGGCTGAAATTTCCCAAGCCAAAGAATTTATTGACAGTCGTGAGGAACGCTTTGATACGCATTTGGCAGAAGGTGGTAGCAACCTTTCAGGTGGTCAAAAACAACGCTTGTCCATCGCTCGTGCTGTTGTCAAAGATCCAGATGTCTTTATTTTTGATGATTCCTTCTCTGCCTTAGACTACAAGACGGATGCCACTTTGCGGAAGCGTCTCAAAGAAGTCACAGGAGATGCGACCGTCTTGATCGTAGCGCAACGTGTGGGAACCATTATGGATGCGGATCAAATTATTGTCTTGGACCAAGGGGAGATCGTCGGTCGAGGAACCCACGATGAATTGATGGAAAGCAATGAGATCTATCGTGAAATTGCCAATTCGCAGCTCGATAGTCCATCATTAACAGAAGAATAGAAAGGAGAAGCAGATGAAACAAGAACAAAACAGTTTTAGTAGACTATGGACTTACTTGAGAGCCTATCGCTTGGAAGTTTGCTTGTCCATTTTCTTAAAAATCCTGAGTGTCGTCATGAGTGTTGTCGAACCCTTTGTTTTGGGGCTTGCGATTACTGAGTTGACAAAAAATCTCATGGATATGGCAAAAGGCCTTGCGGGAGCTGGTCTTAACACCTCCTATATCGCGATCATTATGACGCTCTATCTATTCCGTGGGGTCCTCTATGAGTTGGGATCTTATTATTCCAACTATTTCATGACTAATGCTGTTCAAAAGACCGTTCAGGACATGCGAAATGATTTGTCTCATAAAATCAACCACATTCCCGTTTCTTATTTTGACCGGCATCAGTTTGGAGATTTGCTAGGACGTTTTACTAGCGATGTCGAAACCGTCTCGAATGCCTTGCAACAGTCCTTCTTACAAATCGTTAATGCTATCTTTACCTTGCTCTTTGTCATCAGCATGGTCTTATACTTAAACATCCAGCTGGGGCTAGTGGTCATCTTGTCCATTCCGATCACTTATTTCAGTGCTCGATTTATCATGAAAAAATCTCAGCCTTACTTTAAAGAGCAGGCAGATGTTTTGGGGGCAATGAACGGCTTTGTGCAAGAAAATTTAACAGGCTTTAACGTCCTTAAGCTCTACGTTCGGGAAAAATCTTCCCAGGAAGAGTTTCATGATATTACCCATCACCTTCAAAAGGTAGGATTCAAGGCTAATTTCATTTCCGGCTTAATGATGCCGATTTTAAATGGGATTTCAGATTTGACTTATCTCATTATCGCTTTGTTTGGTGGCTTGCAAGTGATAGCAGGTCGTTTGACTGTCGGGAATATGCAGGCCTTCGTTCAATATGTTTGGCAGATCAACCAACCGATTCAAAACTTGACCCAATTGGCAGGACAGCTACAAAGTGCTAAGTCGTCTCTAGATCGGATTTTCCAAGTCATGGATGAACCAGATGAAGTAGCAGATGTGACAGAAACCCTCTCTGGAGATTTGACAGGGCAAGTCAGCTTTAAAAACGTGGATTTCCAATATGTAGCAGACAAACCCTTGATTCGTGATTTCAACCTAGAAGTCAAACCAGGTGAAATGGTGGCCATTGTCGGACCGACCGGAGCAGGGAAAACAACCCTGATTAATTTGCTGATGCGCTTTTACGATGTGACTGCAGGATCGATTACAGTCGATGGTCATGATATTCGTCATCTATCTCGCCAAGATTACCGCAAACAATTCGGAATGGTGCTTCAGGATGCTTGGTTATATGAAGGAACCATCAAAGAAAACCTTCGCTTTGGTAATCTCGAGGCAACGGATGAAGAAATTGTTGAAGCCGCAAAGGCAGCCAATGTCGATCACTTTATCCGGACACTCCCTGGTGGTTACAATATGGAAATGAACCAGGAGTCTAGCAATATTTCTCTAGGGCAAAAGCAACTCCTAACCATTGCGCGTGCGCTCCTAGCGGATCCTAAAATCTTGATTTTGGATGAAGCGACGTCTTCTGTCGATACGCGTTTAGAACTCTTGATTCAAAAAGCGATGAAGAATTTGATGAAAGGGCGGACTAGCTTTGTCATTGCTCACCGCCTGTCTACCATTCAAGAAGCAGATAAAATCCTTGTCCTCAAAGATGGCCAAATCATCGAGCAAGGAAATCACCAATCCTTGTTAGCAGATAAAGGATTCTACTATGAGCTCTACAATAGCCAATTTTCAAATAAAAAAGCGGAATAAGCTCGTGTCATCATAAGAGGTTTGAGAAAGCATTCTCAGCCTCTTTTTTCTTACTCACTTTTATTACTACATAAAAAGGTTAACATTTCTGCAACAAATTGATACAGAATATTCACACAATTTACCTTGTTTGTCATGATAATTTTTATTAGGATAGAATCGTTGTAAAAAATAAAAGGAGAAATGTGTGATGAATCATTTAAACAAAGATATCGTTTTTGGCATTCGCAAGTCTAAGCTTGGAGTCTTTTCTGTCGTGATTGCGATCATGGGGGCTTGTTTTTTGACTGGACAATCTGTGGCAGCTGATCAAGTTGGAGAGCAGGCACAAGTCCAAACACAAGGGCAAGAAGCGACAACTTCTGATCCCGCAAGCTCTCAAGTAGATACCAGCCAATATGGAGCATCTATGCCTTACACCCGTTATGAGGCAGACAAAGGAAACCTCCTTGGAAAGGCAGAGGTAGAGCAGTCTCAAGATAGTCACTCAACAGCTATTGAAGCTTCTGATCAGACTTATGTCGCTTTAAAAGAAAAAGGAGATGGTGTTTCCTTTAAGGTCAATGAGCCAGCCAATGCCTTAACTGTACGCTACACGATACCAGATGGCGCCAGTGGACAACTTGATGTACAGGTGAATGGTCACAGTGTTCAACAATTGGATCTTTCGTCCTCATCTAACTGGCAGTACTTGAACGACAAAGGTGTACACGATAGTGCACAGGCGGATACACGTGCCCGCTTCCAATTTGATGAAGTGCATAGCCTCCTTCCAGGCATTCAACTTCAAAAAGGAGATGTGGTTTCACTGGTGAAAAACAGGTCAGACGACGTCCATTATGGTCTTGACTTTGTGGAATTCGAGCAAGCTCCAGACCCGATTGCTCAAGGGGACAATGCTATCAATATTGTTTCTAAAGGAGCTACGCCAAACGACGATACTGATGACAGCCAGGCCCTCTATGATGCGATTTATGAAGCTAAACAAACCGGAAAGAATGTCTATATCCCAGCTGGGCGATTTAATCTCAATCGAAAAGTCGGTATCGATGCTTCTGATATGAAGATTTCAGGGGCTGGTATCTGGCATACCCAACTGCATTTTACTAGTGACCAAGCTGGTGGTGGTGGATTTGACTTCCTTCACCAAGACAACCATGTTGAATTTAGCGATGTCTATCTTTCTTCCAACCTTCGTTCACGCTATGGTGAAAATGCTCAGTACAAGGCCATTTCTGGAACGCCAGGGAAGAATTCTCATATTCACGATATTTGGGCCGAACATTTTGAAGTCGGCATGTGGATTGGCGATTATGCTGGAAAAAATGATATGAAGTACACAGATGGTCTAGTAGTAGAAAATGTCCGTTTGCGCAATAACCTGGCTGACGGAGTCAACTTTGCCCAAGGGACTAAGAATTCGATTGTCCGCAATTCTAGTATCCGTGGGAATGGAGATGACGGACTTGCCAGCTGGTCAAGTATTGCGGATGGAACAGAATCGGCAGTAGCAGAAAATAATAAATTCTTGCACAATACGATTGAACTCGGTTGGCGCGCTGGGGGTATTGGAATCTTTGGTGGGAAAGGCCATGAGATCGCCTACAATCGGATTAAAGACAATATCGGTGATGCCGGAATTCGCTTGACGACTGTCTTTAAAGGCCATAACTTTGATCTGAATGAAGAAGGAATTCGGGTTCACCACAATCTTTTGGAGCGTACAGGAACGAAGAGCGATATCTACAACAAGCATCGTGGATCGATTGATGTTGAAACGCGCTATGGAGATATTAAAAATGTCACCATTGAGGACAATGTATTTGTAGCGCCATTTGATACAGGTGTGACCGATCACCTCAATCCAAATGGAGGTATCCTAAACCATGTCGAAGTCAGAAATAATCAAACCATGAGTCAACTCTCTCATCCAGCTCAAGCAGGATTATCTGCCTCTGCTTCAAAATCAGCTGGACAAGCCTTGAAAGTGAAAGAAAAATCCCTTCAAGTAAGCGCAGTGAAAGCTTCCCTTCAACCATCGAAAGTTCAACCGTCTAAAAAACAAACCGGTCTGAATCTTAAACAAGCAAAGACAGTCACTAAAACAGTCAAACCTAACTATGTCTTAAAAGCAACAAATTCCAAGCAAAAGAGCTTTTTGAAAGCTCCGAGCGCTTTATTCCTTTACCGGATGATGGGGTTAAGTCAAACGGTTTAAGAAGGATGGAAATCCTGGATACAATTCCAGGATTTTTTGCTTGCTGCTAGTCCTTCATTGACAGTGAGAAGGCATATCGGTATACTAGGTATAATCTAATGAGGAGGCCTCCATGATGATTCGACCCGTTCAGCTCAGCGATGCAGCAGCTATCCGAGCGATTTACCAACCTTATGTGACAGAGACAGCCATTACCTTTGAGGTTGATGTGCCGACTGTCCAGGAATTTGAAAGCCGCATCACAAAAACGCTGACTCAATTTCCTTATTTGGTCGCAGAAGTGGATGGGAAAGTTGTGGGGTATGCCTATGCCTCGACCTATTATGCACGCGCTGCCTATGATTGGACCACTGAATTGTCTATTTATGTAGCAAAAGAAGCGCGTGGACAAGGGATTGGATCGGCCCTTTATACGGCCTTAGAAGAGGAGTTGCAAGCACGAGGCTACTTACGCTTTCTGGCTTGTATCGCAGTTCCGAACGAAGCGAGCATTTCCATGCATGAAAAGCGGGGCTATGTTCAAGTCGCTCACTTCCCAAAAATTGGCTATAAGTTTAACAAATGGCATGATATCGTCTGGATGCAAAAGACCATAGACGGTCCTGTTAGGAAAATACGGTAGAAATCACGACATTTGTAAATTGCAATAGCTAATTATCCCTGACTTTTTCATAGGCTAAAATGATACTAATAAAATTACTGAAAGAGACCGGAAAGTTGTGATGGTCTCCCCTACATGAAAGGAGCCTTTATGACTGAAGAACAAAGTGCTAGGCTGTTACCTCAAAAGCCCTCCAGATGGGCCAAAATTCTACTTAACCGAAAGGTTCCCATTCTTCTGTTCTTCTTACTGGAATTGGCCTTTCTTGTCTTTTCATATCTCAGCCTACAAGAGCATTTCCCATCCATTATCTTATGGGAACACTTGTTGAGTGTCTTTACCTTCTTTTACTTGCTCAATCGTTCCATGGATTCTCGTTCCAAACTGTCCTGGGTGATTATCATTGCCCTCTTTCCAATTTTTGGGACGGCTCTGCTTTACTTTTCGTTAGCTGATTTGGGTGTGAGACGCTTGAAGAAGCGGCTTGAGGATGCTACAGTGCAGGCATCTGACTATCTAAGCACCGATCCAGAAGTTGCTGATTATTTATCCCAAAGTGATCGCCAATTACAGAAATTAGCTTATTTTTTGGAGCATAGTCCAGCACAGTTTCCTATCTACAGAGACACAGAGGTTACCTATTTTCCACTTGGAGATGACATGCTTCCAGCCTTGTTGGAGGATTTGAAAAAGGCGGAGCGTTATATCTTCATGGAATATTTCATCATTGACGAAGGGATCATGTGGGGTGAGATTTTAGCCATTTTAGAGGAGAAGGCCAAGGCAGGTCTGGATGTTCGTGTCATGTTTGATGGGATGAATGAGATGACTACCTTGTCCTACGATTATATCGAGCGATTGCACAAGGTTGGCATTAAAGCTCAGGCCTTCTCACCAGTCAAGCCTATTCTATCAACCTATTACAATTACCGAGACCATCGAAAGATTACAGTGATTGATGGTCAAGTTGCTTATACTGGTGGCGTTAATATCGCTGATGAGTATGTCAATAAACGAGAACGCTTTGGTCATTGGAAGGACACGGCCCTTCGATTAGATGGTTCAGCAGTTCAAACGCTAAAAGCTCTCTTTTTGACCATGTGGACAGTGACTGGAATAGAAGATAAAAGGGATATGGAGCACTATCTACAAGAAAAACCTCAACAAAGAAAGAGTCAGGGCTTTGTACTCCCTTATGGCAATTCACCATTGACTTATCATAAGGTGGCTGAGGATGTTTATCTTCATTTACTGAATACATCGACCGATTATGTTCACATCATGACGCCGTATCTGATCTTGGATGACGAATTGGTTAGAGCTATGACTTTCGCGGCCAAACGAGGAGTAGATGTTCGGATCATTATGCCAGGGATTCCAGATAAACAGTATGCCTTTGATATTGCGACGACCTATTTTAAAGCCCTCTTGGATGCTGGCGTCCGTATTTTCCGTTATACCCCAGGCTTTGTCCATGCTAAAGTTTATGTTTCTGATAGCCAACAAGCTGTGGTAGGAACCATTAATACAGACTACCGAAGTCTCTATCAAAATTTTGAAGATGGGGTTTATCTCTACAAAAATCTGGAAGTGCTTAAGATTGAAGAAGATTTTGAGAAAACCCAGGCTCTATCAGAGGAAGTCACTCTAGAAAGTTTGTCAAAAATGCCTATGGCTCATCGTCTAGGTGGCTATCTCTTTTCTTTGATTGGACCTTTGATGTAAAAAAGGAGGAATCATATGGATACAAAAATTCTTTTGAAATTGTTAGAAGACCAAGCTGATCCAGCGAAAGTCCCAGCAATGGAAGCTTATATGAAAAATAAATTCAGCTTTCTTGGCGTTCAAAAACCAATTCTCAAAAAGATTGAAAGAGATTTTTTTAAGCCTTTCATAAAGGATCCAATTGATTGGGCTTTTGTGGAAGAGTGTTGGCAGCAACCGTACCGTGAGTTCCAATATATTGCTATGGATTATCTGGATAAAAAGAAGAAGGAGCTTAGACCTGAAGATTTTCCAAAGCTAAAGGAATTGGCTCAAACCAAATCATGGTGGGACAGTATAGATCAGTTGGACCTTATCATCGGAGAGATTACTTTCACCTATCCAGAAACCAAGCAGGTTATGCTGGATTGGAGTAAGGATCAGGACTTTTGGTTGAGGCGGATTGCCATTGATCACCAGCTTATGAGGAAAGAAAAAACAGATACGGATTTGTTAGAAAAAGTGATCCTCAATAATCTAGGTCAAAGCGAGTTCTTTATAAATAAGGCAATCGGCTGGAGTTTACGCAATTATTCCAAGGTTAATCCGGATTGGGTAGGGGCCTTTATCGACCGCTATCGAGATCAGTTGTCTCCTTTAAGCATTCGGGAAGGAAGCAAGTACCTACCTTCTTGACAGTTTGTGGATGTTCATGGTAAACTAGTTTCATGCGATGAGTCGATTGGCTCTTAGGAGCCTTTTGCGCTGAGGAGGTCTACATTCAATTGTAACGCAGGAGCGGACCTTGAACAGTTGTGTGAACCGGCTGTTCTCACCGAAAGGTGCCTCGAATCCTGGTCTTCGGATCAGGATTTTTTTGTGTCTTCAAAGAACTGAAAACTATTATAATACAGTTGCTACAAAGTTATGTTGGTGTTATAATATAGTAAAGTGCCTCGTGTCAGAAAGGAGTGGAGTTGATTGGGAGATTTCTATCATTCTAATGATCCAGCATCTACAGATTATTCACAGAAAATTGAAGAGCTTGAAAACTCTAAACAATTTCAGGATGCCATCGGATTGATCCGAGAACAGATGAAGAACAATCTTCAGTGGAATGTTTTGCGATCCTTTGGTATTATTTGCGCCATACTGTCTCTCATTTTATTGCGTTTTGCAGCTATTCCTTTGATCCTTTTAGTTGTTGGTTTGTATTATTGGCCACAATATAAAAAACGAAAAGCCTTGTTTGGGGATCGAATTCGTTCGAACGATGAGATCTATCTTGATGATATCCTGTCGCCTGTATTAAAGGAAGTTTTTCCTAGAGCTTCGATCAAAGAGGACGGTTCCATCCCTTCTGAAGCTCTCTCGCATTTATGTCCTCGGTCGACTGATTTTCTATGTTTCAAAGAACTATCGTTTCATGATGACAAAGAGCTAACGGTGTCAAATCTCTATGCCCATCATACGGAGACTCGTTACCGGACATCTAATGGACATACGAGGACGGAACATGTGGAAGTTACAGATTTCCTTGGACAAGTGTTCTCTTTATGTCTACCGATCAATTTCTCTGGTCATCTTCGGGTGGTTCCGACCAAGAAATCATTTCTTTTTAAGAGGGAGGTGAATGGGGTTTATCCTGGAGCCAGAGGAGATGAAGTTCAGATTGAAACCGAGGATATTCGCAATAACGAAAATTACAATATCTACTGCACGGATGAACTGTCTGCCCGTAAATTTCTCACCCCTAAGATGTTGGAATGGTTTGATCGACAAATTTCTCAAAATGCCATGTGTGTATTTTTGAAAGACAAGAAACTATTTATTTCTTTGTATACCGATCGCTATATCTTTCCGACGCCCCAAAAACCAGAAGATATTGATCAACTATCTTTGGTATCTGAATATCATAAATTATGCAGAGAACTAGCTTTAATTAAAGAAATAACAGCAATTTTTGAAGGAGAAGCATCATGAATCTCATTATCGGCTTAATCATATTTGTTGCCCTATTGGCTATTTGGTTTATTAGTGTAGGAAATCGTCTCAATCGCTATCTAGTGACCATTGAAGAATCAAAGAGAACGGTCGATATCGTTCTCGTAAAACGCTATGATACCATTTCGGAAATGCTAAAAGTAGCCAAAGCCTATGCCAAACATGAACAAC
>ENA-OWND01001658-OWND01001658.1-metagenome-genome-assembly--contig:-NODE-1658-length-13163-cov-4.627785_pt1 | contig 13163 bp, 10 predicted proteins | sample MGYA00245342_ERZ651119 | MGnify/ENA primary metagenome ERZ651119 (study PRJEB26857, sample SAMEA4031756) | metagenome | biome: human; feature: oral; material: saliva | place: Philippines | collected 2014...
ATTTTTTTGGGGTATTTTTTATTTGTAAAAAACAAACCGCTTGCGCTTATTGCTTTTATATTATATAGGTATTGACTTTTTATTGCCTTTGTGCTATAATTCTAGCAGTTGACATATCATAATCACTACGATTTGTCAATGAAGCTTAACAAGAATTGGGTTATTATGAGGTATTAATCGTGCCTCAATAGTCATTATTTATTTTGGCCAAAATAAATAAAATCTATACAGAAAGGATGGTGCAAAAAAATGATGACTACAGAAAAAATCGATAAAGTTCTAGAGCAACTGAAGGAACTGGCTTCCACTGAGAAAAATGGGGAATCATGGTTTAAACGAATCCGCAGAGAGGCGTCTAAAAAAGAAACGGACGAAGAAGAATTGGAGTACCTTGAAGGTAAGCTCCAAGAGCTACGTGATATTAAAAACGAAGAGCTTGAAAAAGAAGCTGAACCTCAGGAAGAAACTCCTGTTCGCCTTCACACAAACTGGGTGATGGCTGCATTATTAGCTATTTGTGTAGTTGTTGTAATTGCATTTCTAGTTTTAGGAATGTTCGGCAAACATAAAGCTAACGATGTCAAAGCAGCCGACAGCAAAACGGTCAGCTCTCTGGTTCTTCCAAAAGAAGAATTCCAGGTTATTGACTATAAAGTCGACGGCGACACTGTCGTCTATAACAGCGAAATTGCAAATACCCAACAAAAGGTGTTCGCAAACGGTTCAAAAGAGGATTCTCTTTCAACTAACGCTAATGATGCAGTTAACGAGATGGTTCAGTACATGAGCCACAACGCAACTGCGTTGAAAGAGAAAGCCATGACATTCGGTATTGTTGATACCAATACTGATGTCAAGGACTGGCTCGCGAAAGGTAAAGACGGAAATCTTTACTACAACGAAAAAGGAAAAGATGTCTACTATCAGACAAAAGCTTTCCTTTCCCGGAGTCAAACCTCTTCTAAGAAAATGGAAGAGGGCTCAAATTACTATGCCACTGGAGTTAATAGCAAAGGTGACGTAGTAGTAAGCGAAAACTCACAAAACCTCAGCGGACAAGAATACGTCGAAGTTTCAAATCCGAAAGGATCAACTGAGAAGTATTCTTATCGCGTACTTGTTTACTGTGGCAACACAGTAATGCAAAGCAATAACATCCCCGGGGTTAAAACGGGTAAAGTAGAGATTCCTACAAAGCCTAATGAACCTGGAAAACCAAGTGAACCAGGCAAACCTGGAAAACCAAGTGAACCAGGAAAACCTGGTAAACCAGACAAACCTGGCGAAAGCAAGGTCGAAAAGAAAGATCCAGCCAAAGACCCAGCCAATCAAGGTAAAGCCCCTGTTGGTGGTGGTAAAAACGACGGATCTTCAAATGGTTCAGAAACTTCTCAAGCGAGCTTGCCTGAGCAATACTCTGCTCCGGCTGCTCCATCTGCATCTGCACCAGCGCAAAGTTCAACTGCTCCATCACAAGACGCTCGCGTTAGCGAACCGTCTCAATGGAGTGGAGCCGGAACAGTTACGGATTCAAACGGCACTACAACAGTAGCCGATAACGGAGCCGTAACAACTCCTGATAATCATCATTACGATGGTTTAGTGGGTCAATCTGCTCCTTCAGTTGAAGCCGGAGCTAACGGAGTTACAACTCCAAGTAGCTCTGCTAATTTTGCAGGTAATGGCTCTATGAGCGAACCTGCAATTGATGACTAAAACCTTATCTTAAAACGATTAAGTACTTTTTTTCGAAAGATTAAAATCTTTCGAAACGCACGCTAGGCGGTTTCCCGCCGCCTGGCTTTTCATTGATATCTCTTAATAACCCAATTCTGTGTTAGGTTTTAACAATTCGGCAAGCGAAGAAAAACAAAATATTGACAGACAGAATTATGATATTTATAAATTAATAAAATTTCTAATAAAGTGGAGATTAGAAGGGAGAAAATGAGGGACCAAATGAAAAAACTCATTAATTTTATTAAAAACCATTCTATAATCTCTGGTTCAATCTTGGCTGCAGTTATTGCTCCGGTTGCCGTTATGGCCTGGGGTCCAGCTCGACCATCATTTACTATTGAAAAACCAGCAGATTATATTACATTTAACTCAATCACAAATAACCCTGTTATTGGTGGTGACGAAAAAGACTTCGTTGGAATTCGTGAAGTTGGATCAAATGCTAACTGGACGAATAACATGAAAGTTCAAAATGGCAAAGAATATTATGTTCGAATTTACGTTCACAACAACGCAGCTTCGAATCTAAATCTTGTTGCCGAAAATGTAGTTGCGAAACTTAACGTTCCAACAACAACTGCAAAAACTGTAACTGTTCAAGGTCAGGTTTCAGCTTCAAACGCAAAACCTAACACAGTTTGGGATGAAGCAACTTTCTCAAGTGATAATGACTTCAACTTGGCTTATGTTGCTGGTTCTGCCCTTTTCGAAAATAACGGAATGGGTACAACTAAACTTCCAGACAGCATCGTAAACAATACAGGTGCAACTCTTGGATACAGCAAACTTGACGGAAAAATTCCTGGATGTTTCCAATATGCAGGTTACGTAACCGTTAAAGTTAAAGCTCAAGTTAACCAACCACAAGAGAAAACAGACATCGATCTTGCAAAAACAGTTCGAAATAAAACAAATGGCGAAAAAACTTGGACTGAAACTGTAAGCGCTAAAGGTGGCGACACAGTTCAATTCCAAATTCACGCTAAAAATACAGGTTCTGCAGGAATTCAGAACTTGGTAATTCGCGATATTCTACCAAAAGGTTTGAATTATGTTGCAGGTACAACAAAACTTTACAACACTTCAAACCCAAATGGCTTGAAAGTTAGCGATAACATTATTCAAAATTCTGGAATCAATATTGGTACATATCAAGCAAATGGCGACGCTTACGTACGTTTTGACGCAACAGTTGCAGCTGAAAAAGACTTGCCAGTTTGTGGAGACAACGTTTTGACAAACATCGCACAAGCAAGTGATCAAAAAATAGTTAAAAATGACACTGCTAGTGTACGAATCACTAAAAAATGTGATACTCCAAAACCTCAAACTCCAGCTTACAAATGTGACGCTTTAAGCTTAAACATTGTTCGAAAAGATGAAAAGCAAATCACTTATTCAGCTGATACAAAATATTCAGTAAAAGATACAGAATTTACTGGAACAAAATATATTGTTAAAAATTCTAAAGGTGAAGTTGTAGCTCAAAAAGTAATCAACAATGGTACTAAATTTGAAATTACCGTTCCAAATGATGTAACTGAGAAATATACAATTATCTCAACAATCATGACTAAAAATGGTGAAAACACAAATGCAAATTGTGAAAAATCTTTTGAAACAAAAGCTCCAACAGTACCACCAACACCAACACCTAACAAACCTGAGTTGGTATGTAAAAACATCACAATCAACCAAATTTCTCGAACACGATTCGAATTTAACACTTCTTACACTGTAAATCACACAACATTTATCGGTGTTAAATACATCATCAAAGATGAAAGTGGTAAAGTTGTAATCGAAAAGACTGTAAATAATGGTTCGAAATTAACAGTTGATATCGAAATTACTGGTAAATTCACAATTTCTTCAACAGTTATTACAAAAGATGGTGAGAATGCAAATTCAAACTGTGTAAAAACTTTTGAAGTTAAACGAGATGAAAAACCTTCAATCGTTATTAAGAAAACTGTAAACAATCAAAAATTTGCTAAACTTGAAGCAAATACTGATTTTAACTATGAAATTACAGTAGCAAACAACGGAAATGTTGATTTGAAAGATGTTGTTGTAACTGACCGAGCTCCTGTAAACATTAAATTCATTAGCTCAGACAGCGGTAAAATTGAAAACAACATTTTGGTTTCAAAGATTGACTCTTTGAAGATTGGTGAAAGCAAAACTATCGTTATCAAATCTCAAGCAACTGCAACAGGTATGTCAGCCGTAAACACTGCTTGTGTAGATACTCCAACAATTCCTGGAGACAACGATGGTTGTGATAGCGCTAAAGTGGAAATCCCAAAGAAACAAACTCCACCAAGCCCAACACCAAACAACCCAACACCAAATGTTCCAACACCAAACAACCCAACACCAAATAATCCAGTACCAAGCGTTCCTTCAGAATTGCCTGAAACTGGTTCAGACGCCCTATCGGCAGTTCTTGGACTAGGTTCAATGGTAACTGCATTTGGTTACTACTTCGCAAGCCGAAAAGCTGCAAAATTCTAAAGCTGACCGCTTCTCAATGGGGCGATCGAGCTTCAGATAGAAAATAGACCTCAATTTCGAGGTCTATTTTTGTTTATAAATCTTGTTGCCCTTTTTGATTTGCAACTTTTCTTGCTGCAACAATGACATTATCAATCAAAGAAGCAACCGTTAGTGGACCAACTCCACCTTTTATTGGTGTAATAGTTAGATCCTTTCTATTTTTTCGAACTTCATCCGAAACATCGCCCTTAATCTCTCCGCCTTCACTCGCCGTTCCAGCATCAACAACCACCGCCTTAGATTTTAGCATTTCTGAAGTAATCAACCCCGGTTTTCCAACCGCTGTAATTACCACATCAAAATCTTTAAGTGTTTTTACCATTTCTTCGCTATTAAATTCATCGAATTTCGAAACCATCACTCCAGATTTTTCAAACATTTTCGAAAGTGGCGCTCCTACAAGCCTCCCCTGTCCAACAACGGCAACCTTTTTACCTTCTAATGAAATATTATAGCCTGCCAAAAGCCAATTTATTGCTTGTGCTGTAGCTGGAACAAAATCACCGCCGTTCAAACCATCAACATCTTTTTCTTTCGAAATTTCACTCAAAATTGCTTCAGTCTCATTTTTCGAAAGCTTCTCACCATTTTCATTTTCAAGCGGAAGTTGCACGATAATACCATGAACATTCTCATCAAGATTAGCCTTTTGAATCTCTTCTTTCATTAATTCAATATCAACTTTTCGTCGCTCAACCTCAACTAAAATATCTTCGCCATATTTTTCTTTTAGTCGCATATAAGTTTCAGTTACGGGGTTTTTTGAAGAATAAAAAATCACTAACTTTGGAAAAACTCGCCAGCTTTGTCGCAAGGCTCGCACCTGCTTAGCTTGACGCTCTTTAATAAAATCACGGAGTTCCGCACCATTTAAAAATCTCATAAACCTTATTATAAGCAAAAACCTTGAAAAATTCAATTTTTTAATATATAATCATTACAGAAATTAATCAAAGAAAGGATTTTTAAATGTATAATTATGAAGATTATTCGTACGGATATCGAGGTTACGGCCACAGCACAGATGCGGCTGATGCTATCTTCGGAATGTCTATCGTATTATTTTTGACTATTGCATTGATTGCTGCGGTTATGGGATATGTTATTAGCTCTCTTCTTTATATGCTAATTTTTAAGAAGGCTGGTATCGATACTAAAAAAGCTTGGATTCCTTTTTATAACCGCTGGACATTCTTTGAACTTGGCGGTCAAGAAGGTTGGAAATCTCTTCTAACTTTTATCCCTTATGTTGGAATTATAATCTCGCTTGTTTTTGAAATTTTTGCAGTTATCGAGATCAGTAAAAAACTTGGCAAATCACCTTATTGGGCTATCCTTTTCGTATTTGCGACACCTATTTGGTTCTTGATTCTTGGCCTAGACAGCTCTCGCTGGAATGATGCAGCCGGAAAAGAAAGTCTTGCAAAAGGAACTATCCTTGGCTATAAAGTGGTAAACGAAGAAAAAGAAGAGAAAACTTCTGACCCTAAAGAAGAAAAAACAGAAGAATAATTCTTTTAAATTCTAAAAACGACATTCATAGCTGAATGCCGTTTTTTATTTTTATTAAATTTCCAGCGGTTCTTGTTCTATTTTTAAGCCAAATTTTTCAAAAACCCTATCTTGAATTAATTTTCTCGCCTGCGCCAACTTATCATAGCTTTTAGCTGAAACGTTAGTTAGAACTAAAGCACTCTCTGGATGAACCCTCATTCCAAAAAACTCTTTTCCTTTTAGTCCAGCTTGTTCAATCAGCCAGCCTGTTGGAATTTTATACTCATTATCACCAACTTCGAAAATAGGAATCCCTGGATATTTTTTTCGAAAATCTTCTGCGATATTCTCAGTTATTTTAACGTTTTTAAAAAAACTGCCCGCACTCGGGATTTCTTCCGGATTAGGGAGTTTTCTTGAACGAATCTCCACTACCGCTTCCATTATATCCTTAGCCGTTAAATTTTCCTTACCGATATTTTTTTTCTTTAGTTCTTGTTTTAAAGTTTCATATTTTGGATCCTCCGGCCGGTCTTTCGAAAGTTCAAGATTTATTGAAATTACAAAATATTTATCTTTTTTATCTCTTTTAAAAATACTATCTCTATAAGAAAGTTGACATTCTTCTTTAGATAGGGTTTTAATCTCTCCTGTCTCGATTTCAAAAACTTTAACACTTTTTAAGATATCAACAATCTCTTGGCCATAAGCGCCAACATTCTGAATAGGTAATGCACCAACCGTTCCAGGAATCATCACCATAGCCTCACAGCCACTTAAATTTTTCGAAACTGCAAATCGCACGAATTCGTCCCAATTAACTCCCGAATTAACCTTAAATTCGATTTTTTTGTCATCTTCAAAAACTTGCTCGAAACCTAAAATTTCGTTTTTAATTACAATCCCAGGAAAAAACTTGCTTCGAACGATCGTATTACTTCCGCCGCCCAGAATAAAAAATGGAATATTTTCTTTTTTAAAAAAACGTACCGCCGCAGAAAAATCCTCAACTTTTTTTACAACTGTAAAATATTTTGCTCGACCACTAAGTTTCATTGTTGTAAATTTACCAAAATCAACATTCTGGAAAATCTCTAAGTTTTCGAAAACTATATTTTTCATATTTTCATTATAGCACAGCCCTTATTTTTGCCAAAATAAAAAAACTCGCAAATGCGAGATATATGGTACACCCGGCAAGATTCGAACTTGCAACCGCTTGGTTCGAAGCCAAGTACTCTATCCAGTTGAGCTACGGGTGCTTACTGTTAGATTATACCATATTATTTTATTTTTGTGAAGACTATTTTGCAATAAATTTAAAAATTCTATACAACGGCTTTCCATCTATAGAGTTATTGTAAAATTCTTCATTTGAAAGCTTATATTTATCAAAACTTGGAGCAGTATCTTCGTTATTGATATATTTTTCAATTACATAAAATTCTTTATTCTCTTTCAAAAACGATACATATTTTTCAATCTTAGGTGTAAAGTCCGAACGAATCATATCGCCAGATCCATAAATTGGCGCTTCACCATAGAACCAAACTTTACTATCACTAGTCGAATATTGAGCCGCTGAATAATAAAGGAAATCTCCTACAGCTATTGTTGCGTATTTGTTCTCGTTCCGAATTTGTTCTATTGCTTGACGAATTTCCGTTATTTCACCATCATTTTTTGAAACTCCTCGCTGTAAATCAATTTGAAGAACCCCGATACTATGCGAAATTACAACCAGTATCCCCAGCAATAAACTCATAAAGATTTTCTTATTTTTATAATTATAATGGATCGCAACCGCCAAGGCTATCGAAATAAAAATCTCAGCCATCAATAAATACCTATCTACGAAAATCGAGCTCAACGGTGGCAAGCTTGTAACATATAACACTACAACCGGAATAATTACAATACTCAAAATCAACTGAATATTTTTTTCGAAAACCTTATTTTTCAATTCCCTTTTTATAGCAAAAAATACAATAACTATAATTGATACTGCTACAATCGAAAGCCAGCCATTTGTTTTATTTGCATCCAAGTAGAACAAAAAATTCGAAATCATATTTGGGATTGTTGAAAAATCTATAGCGGGAATCCAAAACTTTTCCTTAACGTAAGCTGTTTGCGCAATAAAAAACGGAATCCACGGTAGATACAAAATAGCAATAATTAAATGTATCTTAAACCAGTTTTCACCAAAAAAATCACAAAAAATACTTTTTTCCTGATTCTTTCTGAATCTCAAGAATTGAAACCAAGTCTTTTTTCGCTCTAACTCTCTACGTCTATAAACCAAAAAACCTCTATAAATCCACAAAGAAACCGGAATAAGCCCGTAAAGATACTGTGTCCAAATCCCTAAACAAACCGCTAGAACATATACAAAACGCCATCTTTTAATTATTTTCGTATCATTTTTAGCTATCCAACCTTCGTAAAAAGCCCGTACCGCAACAACGCCTAAAAACGCAACCATTGTGTACATCCTAGCTTCTTGAGAATAACGAATCAGCATTGGAGAAATCGCCAAAAGCCCGCTCGATATTAATGCTGTTTTCTTATTAAAAATTCGTTTAACTAATAAATAAGCCGCCAAAATTGTCAAAACGCCAAAAACTGCCGACATACTTCTTAGAGCCAAATCGCTTTTACCAAAAAATAAACTCCAAATCTTCAAACAAAAATAATATAAAGGAGGATGAACGTCAACAGATGTATAGTGCCAAATATCCGCAAAACTAAACCGAATTATATATGCCGAAAAAGCTTCGTCAAACCAAATAGATGCTTTCGAAATCGTAGAAAAAACTATCGCTAAAAAGCCAGAGAGAATCGCGAGCAATACAAAACTAGCACGCCATTTTCTTATTTTCGAAAAAACTTTACTCATACTACTTATATTATATCATGGAAAATTTATTGTATTCAAATTTTATAAATCACTCGGTAATGGGAAAAGTTTTGCAAAATCAGCAACTTCTTTTTTAACTTTTGCAAGCTCTTCAGGGTTGTCGCGATTTTCAATTGCAAACCTCATCCATTCGGCAATTTGCCCCATCTGCTCCTCTTTCATGCCTCGAGAAGTTATTGCTGGAGTTCCTAGGCGAATTCCACTCGGAGTAAACATTGATAACTTATCATTAGGGATCGAATTAGCGTTTAGTGTTAACCCAATCTTATCTATCGCGCGTTCTGCTGTTTTACCATCAATTCCAAAACTAGAATAAACATCAACTAAAATTAAGTGATTCTTTGTCCCACCTGTAACAAGCTTAAATCCTCTTTTCGAAAGCTCTTCCGCTAGTTTTTTAGCGTTTCTTACAACCTGATTAGTATAATCTTTAAATTCTGGTTGAAGAGCCTCATAAAACGAAACCGCTTTCGCTGCAATTGAGTGCATCTGCGGCCCACCTTGCGTTCCCGGAAAAACACTTCGATCAATTAAAGTTGGCAGATTCTCAAGAGTTTTTTCTGGTTTTTTAAGTGGATTTCCTACTTTTCCATTCGAAAGAATCATTCCCCCGCGCGGACCGCGCAGAGTTTTATGCGTCGTGGTTGTAACTACATTAAATCCATAGTCAAACGGGTTTTCAAGAACACCGCCCGCAATTAGCCCTGCAATATGTGCCACATCAGCCATTAACATTGCACCATATTTTTTACCAATTTTCGAAATTCGAGCATAATCTATTTCGCCAGGATACGCTGAAAATCCCACAAGGATAATTTTAGGTTTGTATTTTTCAGCCATTTCTTCAATTTGGTTGTAATCTATTTCACCATTTTCATCCAAACCGTATCGTATAAAGTTATAGATTTTTCCACTTCTTGTGACTGGTGAGCCGTGTGTTAAATGACCCCCTTGAGCCAAATCCATTCCAAGAACGGTGTCGCCAACCTCCAACCAAGCATTATAAACTGCTTCATTTGCATTTGCTCCACTATGAGGTTGAACATTTGCGTGGTCACATTTAAAAAGCTTTTTAGCACGTTCAATTGCTAAAGATTCAATAATATCTGTATTTTCCTGACCTCCATAATATCTTCTTCCAGGATAGCCTTCAGAATATTTATTCGTTAAAACAGAACCGAGAGCCGCTAAAACCTCTCTCGAAACATAATTTTCACTCGGAATTAATTCTAGCCCTTCTCGTTGGCGATATTCTTCACTCTCAATTGCGTCAAAAATTTTTTCATCAAACATAAAAATCTCCTTTTATTTAAAGTATCTCTAAATACAAAACCAGTATAAAAATATCGCTATATCATTCTCACATTTTATCACAATTGACATCCAAACACAAAATACTAAAAAATACTTGCGTTTTTTATATCATAAGTAGTATAATTCTATTATGAATAATGAAAAATCCTACCTAGAAAAAATCGGTCAATTAATTCAAGAATATCGGCTTCACCAAAACCTAACCCAAGCTGAATTGGCCGAAAAAATTGGCACCTCACAAAGCGCAATAAATCGCATCGAAAGCGGTAAACAAAATATTACAGTTGAAATGCTTGCACGTATTTCAGAGGAACTTTCTAGCGAAATTATATCTGTTAATTCTCAGAAAAAAACCAATTTTCGAGTTCATGGCGGTCGTGAGCTTTCTGGAGAAATTGAAGTTAAAACTTCAAAAAATGCTGCGGTTGGATTACTTTGCGCCTCTCTCCTAAACAAAGGAAAAACTACTCTTCGCCATGTTGCAAAAATCGAAGAAGTTAATAGAATACTTGAAGTTTTAAATTCGATCGGTGTTAAAACAAAATGGTTAAACGATTCCAATGATCTAGAAATTATACCACCAAATGAATTAAATTTCGAAAATATGAATATTGATTCAGCCAAACGAACGCGTAGCATTTTAATGTTTTTTGGGCCACTCTTGCATCAATATTCTAATTTTAAAATTCCTTTTTCGGGTGGTTGCAATCTCGGAACCAGAACCGTTGAGCCACATCTCGCTGGCCTTAAGAATTTTGGGGCAAATATCGTTGCAGAAACAGATTATTACGATGTCATAAATAAACCCAGAAAGGTTGAAAAAGCAATTCTTTTAACCGAACGCGGTGACACAACTACTGAAAACATCATTATGGCCGCTGCACTTTCAGGACAAAAAATTACTATTCGTAATGCCAGCCCAAATTATATGGTGCAAGATCTATGTTTCTTTTTAGAAAAATTAGGTGTTAAAATTGAAGGAATAGGTACTACAACATTAATAATTCACGGGGTAGATAAAATCAACAAAGATGTTGAATATTATGTTAGCGAAGATCCGATTGAATCAATTACATTCGTTGCTGTTGCCCTAGTGACAAATTCGGAAATTACAATTAAACGCGCACCCATTGAATTCAACGAGCTTGAGCTCGCAACGCTTGAACAAATGGGCGCAAAATTCGAAATTAGCCCCGAATATCTTTCGAAAAATAAAAAAACTCGCTTGGTTGATATTACCGTTAAAAAATCAAAACTACACGCCGCAAAAGACAAATTGCATGCACTACCTTTTCCCGGAATAAATATGGACAATTTGCCTTTTCTAGGCCTAATTGCCACAGTTGCAGAAGGTAGAACCTTAGTTCACGACTGGAGTTACGAAAATCGCGCAATTTATTTCACAGAACTCTCAAAGTTAAATGCCAAAATTGAGCTCGTTGACCCACACCGTGTCTACATATCCGGTCCGACAAAATGGAAGCCAGCCGATATTATCGCTCCAAGCGCCCTTCGCCCAAGTGTTGTTGTTTTGATTGCAATGCTTGCCGCGCCAGGAATTTCAACTTTGCGCGATGTCTACAATATTAATCGCGGGTATGAAGATTTTGCCGAACGATTAAATTCGCTTGGCGCAAAAATTGAAACTTTATTTTCATAATTAAACAACTCCCATCACTGGGAGTTTTTATTAATTTAGAGAATATTTGTATTTATTACAGTATTCTGTAGCGTTTCTAGACATACGATCAACAATTTCAGAACTATAATTATTCATATTTTTAAGTATATGCTTCATAGCTCTCAAATTGAATTCAATCGATGAATTTTCGCTTAACTCTTCACCATTTAAAATTTCGAAAATCGTCATAATTTCAATCTCCGTATCTGTATTTCCTGTTTCAGATCTTTCTCTAAGTATATCTTGAGCCGCTAATATCAGCGACGATTCAATAGCTGTTAATATTTTAACATACTCCTTTCCTAAACTCTGAAAACTTAAGTGAGAAGAAAGAAATTTCCGAAAAGTGCTAGAAAATTTGTTATGCATATCATATGTAAATCTAATATCTTCAAGGTTCATTTTTACCATTTTTTATTCCTCCTTGGCAAAAAACTAGTCAAAATTATACCATATTTTATATTTCTAGTCAAATAAAAAAGAGCCTTAAGCTCAAATTTACTTGGGGCGAATGATGGGATTCGAACCCACGGCCTCCGGTGCCACAAACCAGCGCTCTAACCAACTGAGCTACATCCGCCATAGCTTTAACAATTTTAACACACACCCAGTTAAAAATCAAGCTTTAAAATTTTGGTTTAATTTCTGGCTGAAAACTTTTTGTAATATTTTGTGTGGATTGTGAGATTCCAGAAGAGCCATAAAAACCAGCCATTCCCGACTGAGAAACATTATCGAATCGATTTTCACTATCCATTCCTCGTGCTTCCATTCTCATTCTAGTTGCTCGGTCTATTTGATCACCGGTAACCGTATTTTTTTGGCGATTAGAGTTAAACATATAGTCATTATTTTCTCTTTCAATACGCTTTTGACGAATTTGATCAAGGGCCGTCATTGATGATTCCATTTTAGTTTTTTGCGCCATTCTTAGTTGACCTAATTTCGAATCACCGTAAGAACGAATTCTTGATTTACGATAATCGACTGCCTGACGCTGACTAAAACTTTGTGTGCTAGCAGCGCCAAAACGTCTACCAGATTGAGCTTTAGCGTAACCGCTAGAGTGAGCAACTTCTTCCAAGTTAGATTTCACGACATAATCATTCAATTTCATGTTATTATATTAACATAAACATGTTATTTTTTCAAAAAAGTGTTGCTTTTATAGAAAATCTTTGTTATAATATTTTTATGCGGGCGTCGTATAACGGCTAATATACCTGCCTTCCAAGCAAGTGATGAGAGTTCGATTCTCTCCGCCCGCACCATTTGATCTTTTTTGTTTTAGCATAAGCCTCCACTATCTGGAGGTTTTTGCTTTAAAATAAACATATGGACTTTTTTAAAAAAAATTGATATAATTATTTTAGGTACGCCCCCGTAGCTCAGTGGATTAGAGTAAGAGGTTTCTACCCTCCTGGCCGTAGGTTCGAGTCCTACCGGGGGTACCAA
>ENA-OWND01001659-OWND01001659.1-metagenome-genome-assembly--contig:-NODE-1659-length-13162-cov-11.780270_pt1 | contig 13162 bp, 11 predicted proteins | sample MGYA00245342_ERZ651119 | MGnify/ENA primary metagenome ERZ651119 (study PRJEB26857, sample SAMEA4031756) | metagenome | biome: human; feature: oral; material: saliva | place: Philippines | collected 2014...
CGAGGATACCGGCTGCACCCGCATCAATGTGGTCACGCAACACCAACATGATCTGTTCGCCAGTGTGAGAATCCAACGCGCCGGTAGGCTCGTCGGCAAGAATGACCGAGCGGTTACCGACCAGTCCACGCGCGATGGCGATGCGCTGGCGCTGCCCACCAGAGAGTCTTTCTGGGAAGCGGTCAGCAAGTTCGGCGACGCCGACCTCTTCGAGGGCCGCCATGGCCGCCTCGCGCACCTTCGAGGGGCTCACTCCGTCGAGCTGGAGCGGCATTTCAACGTTTTCGAGTGCCGACAGCGAGGGAATCAGGTTGTAGTCCTGGAAGACGTACCCGATCGAGCGGCGGCGCACCTCCGCGCGGTGCACGCTATCGAGCGTCGCCAGGTCGACGCCGTTGACGTAGACGCTCCCGTGCGTGGGGCGCTCGAGTCCGCCGGCGATCGACAGCAGCGTCGACTTACCGGATCCGGACGGTCCCATAACAGCGAGAAGCTCGCCGGGCGCGACCTCAAGGTCGATCCCGTCGAGCGCTCTCACTCGGACGCCGTTTGCGCCGAACTCGTGTCCGACGCCGGTCATCCTGATCGGTAGCGGCGCAGGCTGGCTCATCGCACCCCGGCGCGCTCCGACATGCCAGCCTCGACCTGGGCCCAGTTCATCGAGCGCCCCTTCGCCGCGGCGAAGGCCGCGCGGCGAGCCGCCTCGGAGACAGCGCCGGACTCGATGTGGTCGAGCCAGTTGAGCTCGGCCTCGAGGTCGAAGATGTGACGCTCAAGGATGAGCTTCCACGCGATCTCACCCTCGTCGGCAGAGGCCTTCAGGCGGGTGACGTCGCGCAGGGAGCCCAGGGTGGAGCGACGCTGGGTCTGGATCATGGCCTCGACGTCGACCGTCGGATCGGCGGCGGCCACGGCGAGCTTCATGACCAGCTCATCGCGCTCGGGATGCTCACGCGGGACCGGCGTGGACCACCAGGCGTTGAGAACATCGCGACCGGCGTCGGTCAGCTCAAAGACTTCAGAATCGCGGCCCGCGTTGGTCTCGGCGTGAGACACGACCTGGCCGTCGCGCTCGAGGCGCTGCATCGTCTGGTAGACCTGGCCGATGTTGAGCGGCCAGGCTCCACACGTCTGCTCCTCGAACATCTGCTTCAGACGGTAGACACCCGCGGGCTGCTGCGCGACGAGTGCCAGCAGTGCATTGCGAACCGACATAACTCTCCGTTCGTTGTCGTGACGTGATGGCGATCGTGGTTGAACAGTATCTATCCTACGCCAAAGTGCCACGCGGAGCGGACAAATCGCGGTGGGTTACCTAACAAAAACCCTACCGGCCGGTTAGGTCAAACCCCTTGTCATTCCGGGAAATATCAACGCTACCGACCGATGGTCCAATAAAAGCGCCAACCATGTTGCAGACGACAGAGGGCAGTTTTCCAGTCATATTGCAATGTTTTATAAGTCAAGCGGTCAGAGTCCTCACACTCGCCGCCGCGACACACTCAAAACCGCTAAATCCGACCCGTACCCACAATTTCAATTGCCGAGACTCGAATATTTGACAGCACAAAATCTCACTAGCTGAGACTTTGCTCTCACGCGTGGACCTACTCGGCGAGAACGTCCTCAACATCTTCCCAGAGCACCTCCGGCGACGATGGAGCAGCAGCCGCCCAAAATTCGCCGTCCTTATCCGCCAGCAAGGGCACATCGTCTGGGTACAGCTCGGCGAATTCCACGACCGGCAGCACCTCGCACACGTCCTGGCTGGTGGCAATCACGCGCCAACTGTCACCCACCAGATCCGGGTACGTCACCACATCGTCGACCCGCACGGCGAGCCCCACCCATGCCTCATCCGCGACTGCCGCCCAAAAGGCCCCCGTCGCCTCGTCGACCTCGGTATCGATCACCTCGGCGATCTCGCGAGCAGCCCTCGGCACCTGCACAAGGAGCTCCGTGACGTCACCCCGTTCGAAGGCGCGGAAGAGCACCTCCGGCACCGTCGTCGGAACGATCCCCTCGCCCGACGGCTCGCCCACGGCACTGAACTCGAGGAAGGTCTCCCGCAGCTGCGCGACATCGATCGACCACACCGTCAACAGATCATCCTCACCGGCATACAGTCCCCCATCATCGCACCGCAACACCGCGACGGAGCGCGGGCCGACGAAGAAGGTGGCGCGGCGGCACCCAGCCGGAGAGACGACCCAGGCGGTGAGCACCTTCGTTGCCTGCGAGAGTCCCTCGAGGACAGCAGCGAGGTGCGGGACAGGAGTATCGCCAACGACGAGGCCCTGGCTGCGCAGCAGCTCAACGAAGGGATGCCGGGGGTCGACGAGGAGCCCATCGGCATACGAGCGCAGCGCGTCGCACTCCAGCCCGCTCATATCGAAGACGACGCTGTCCTCCGTCTCACACGCAATGATCATGAGTCCTCCTGTGTTCTCGAACGGGCGCAGGCGTTGCTCCGAAACGAGGACAACGCTACGGCACACTGACCGCCAGCGCGAGCGCCGAGGGCGACCGGCCCCTACTTGGGGACGCTACACTGGAAACGACCAGGAGGATTCACCGATGAACGTTCCTTTCCCCGCCGACCCAGTCCCGGCCTTGTCCCCCATCCCCACCCTCACTCTCCCCACGGGATCCCCCATCCCAGTCCTCGGCTTCGGCACCTACAAAGTCGCGCCCGAAGACGCCTACGATGCCGTTCGCCGCGCGCTCGACGTCGGATACCGCCACATCGACACCGCGCAAATGTACGGCAACGAGGCACAGGTCGGAGCAGCCCTCGACGCCTCGGGCATCGCGCGCGACCAGATCTTCCTCACCACCAAGGTCGACAACTCTAACCACGAGCCCGAACGCGCGGCCGCCTCCATCGCCCGCTCGCTGGAAGACCTGCGCACCGACTACGTCGACCTCCTCCTCGTCCACTGGCCCCTGCCCACCCTCTACGGGGGCGACGTCACCCTGCCCTGGCCCGCCCTCGAAGACGCCTTCAACGCCGGCGGCGCACGCGCGATCGGCCTGTCGAACTACGAGCGCGAGCACGTGGAAGCCGTCCGCGCCGTCGCCACAGTCGCCCCCCACGCCCTCCAGGTCGAGGCCCACCCCTTCCTGCCCAACGCCGACCTGCGCGCCTACGCGCACGGGCTCGGCATGGTCTTCGAGGCCTGGTCTCCCCTGGCGCGAGGACGCGCCACCACCGACCCGACCCTCATCGACATCGGCGCGCAGCTCGGCGTGAGCCCCGCCCAGGTCGCGCTGCGCTGGGCCATCGACCGCGGCCACGTCGTCTTCCCCAAGACCCTGAGCCGCCAGCGCATGGCCACCAACATCGACGCCTTCTCCTTCAGCTTGAGCCCCGAGCAGCGAGCCCGCATCGACGCGCTCGACCAGGGAGAGGCCGGGCGCACCGGATCACACCCCGCAACCATGAACAGACTCTGACGACAGGTACGATGGAGACATGGCATCGAAGCTCACCCGCGCCGACCGCGCCATCGTGCGACTCGCCGACGGCACCGTCAAACAGCAGAACCTGCTCACCGGCACGGAAGTCTGGACCGTCCCAGGGCGCGGAAACCGCCCACTCGCCGCGCCCCGCGCAAACCACGAGCCCATCGACCACGAGGAGCACGGGCGCTACTGCGCGTTCTGCTCGAAGCGCTACCTAGAGACGCCGCCCGAAAAGTCCCGACTCGTGCGCCACGACGACGGGACGTGGGAGCAGCTGGACGCCCTGAGCGCCGACAAGCTCAGCGACACGGTCGCCGAGTTTAGGCGCATCCCCAACCTCTTCGAGATCGTCTCGTACAACTACTGGCACCTCAACCACGGGCACGTGCCCTCCGAAAACGACCGCCACCGCATGGCCCGCTACCTGGCCTCGGACGCCGGCTACGAGCACGTCATGAACGTCGTGCGCGCCCGCATGCTGGCCTCGGGCATGAGCGAAGGCGAGTTCGCCGCCACCAGCGAAACCGCGCGCCTCCAGGCCGCCAACGGCTTCTTCTCCGGAGGGCACGACCTGATCGTCGCGAAGCGCCACTTCGTCGACGGCGCCACCGAAGCCCACCAGCTCGCCGGGTCGGGCACCCTCACGCCCGAGGAACACGCGCAGTACACCGCCTACACGGCGCGTTCCATGCGCGACCTGTACGACCTCAACCCCGCCGTGCGCTACGTGGCGACGTTCCAGAACTGGCTGCGTCCCGCCGGTGCCTCCTTCGATCACCTCCACAAGCAGCTGGTCGCCATCGACGACCTGGCAGTCCAGACCGAGGCGGAGCTCGAGCGCCTGCGCGCTCAGCCCGACATCTACGACCAAATTTTCACGGTCGCCGCCACCCGCAAGCTCCTGATCGCCCAGAACGAGCACGCCGTCGCCCTGGCCGGATTCGGCCACCGCTTCCCGGGAATCGCGATCTGGCCGCTGCACGCCCCGCGCAACCCGTGGGAGGTCAGCGACGAGGCCATGGCCGGCATCTCGGACATCCTGCACGCCGCGCACGCCGCGACCGGGGCTGAGGTGCCCGCCAACGAGGAGTGGTACCACCGCCCGCCGACCGTGTCCACGCCCATGCGCTGGAGGATCCTCCTCAAGTGGCGCATCTCCACCCTGGCAGGCTTCGAGGGCGGCACCCGCATCTACCTCAACACGATCGACCCGTGGAAGGTCGTCGAACGCACGGTCCCGCGCCTGCGCGAGCTGCGCGACAGGGGCCTCATCGCGCCCATGCGCATCGGCGACGAGTGCCGGGTCAGCCCCTCGATGCTGCGCGACTAGGCGGGCGCCAGACGCCCGCGAACGGATGGGCAGACGCGAGGAGAGGGGACGCGGCATTGCCGCGTCCCCTCTCCTCGTTGCCTCGTCAGCGAGATGCCTACTCCTCGTCGTCGGAGTCCGCGGCATCGTCGCCTGTCGCCCCGGCCTCGTCCTGTGCGGGGTCGGCGGCGGGGCTCGCCTGCTGCTCGGTCGTGGGTTCCGGCGCCGGCTCGGTCGTGGGCGCCGGGGCGGGGGCGGCGAGGGCCGAGCTCCACGTCACCAGCCACGCGTTCATCGCGTCCAGGGAGCCCATCGTCTCGTCCGCGACGACGGCCTCGCCGGTGATGCCCATGAGCCACGAGGCCTTCGTGTCCACCGCGAGGACCCCGTCGATCGGGTACGCGGCGCCCGTGGTCGCCAGGGAACGCTGCGCGGTCTCGCCCTGGAGCCACGCGATGAGGGACTCGGCGCCGTCGCTCGCGGGCGCCGTGGTCGCGGCCGCGTACATGATGCGGGCGATGCAGGTGGAGGACACCGGCGCACCGAAAGAATCCGCGCCCGTGTTCGTCGCCGCCGCCGCGGCCAGGGACCTGGGCGCGACCACGAGCGGGAAGGCGCCCGACGCGCCCGACGCGCTGCCCACGACCTCGGACAGGTAGGCGTCGGAGACGCGGTCGCCTGCCGTCCACGCGCCGATCGCCGCCCCCAGGGTGGCGTCCACGCGCGGGCTCAGCGACTGCACGAAGGTTCCGAGGCCCTCGCCGGTCTGCGAGGCGGCCTCCTGCACGAAGGCGCGCCCCACCGACGACGAGGCCGGGTCGGGCACCGCCAGGAGGGCGCGCACGCGCGGGGACGACAGATCCGCGAAGGACGTCGGCAGCGGACGGTTGTTGGCGCTCATCCACGACTTGTCCGCGATGACGCACACGTCGTCGCGGCCGTAAGCCACCGCCGCGGGGGCCCCGTCGACAGCCGTGCCCGCCAGCGTCGTCGTGTCCTGCGGCGCAGCGTCCGCGACCGTGCCCGCCGCGCTCGCCTGCAGCGCGTCCGCGCCGTCCAAGCCCAGCACGACGTCCGCGTCGGCCTTCGCCACCGCGTCCACGCCGTCGACGGGGACGACGGCGACCGTGAAGCCGGTGGCCTTCGTGAACTCCTGCGCCGTCTCGGTGGGCAGCTGGGCGCCGCCCACGAGCGCCACCGTCACCGTGCCGGACCCGCTGCGCGGCGTCGGGGCGTCAATCGTTCCGTGCCCCCCGCCGGAACCGGCCGAGGCACGCGCGCTCTGCCCGGGCACGATCGGGGCCGCGAAAGGATCCTGCGGGGCGCTCGACGACACCGACGGCGAGCAGGCCGCGACGGTCGTGGAGGCAGCCACGAGGGCCGAGAGCGCGAAAAGTAGGCGGGCGCGAGCCATGAGGAATCCTTCGGACGGGGACACTACCTCTCAAGCATAGGGCAGCGGACCCGTGGGCCTCGCACAAGAGGGCCGCGTGGGGCATCATGGAAGCACGCGCGCACGCGCGGGGACAACCAGACTGACGCCAGGAGACATCCATGGATTCCGCCACCATCGAAAAGGTCGCCACGACCGCCGTCATCGCCGGAGCAGCCTTCTTGGCCTCCAAGATCTTTGAAACCGGCTGGAAGATCACCACCAAGCGCCCCGTTCCCGCCGAGGACGCCGACGACGTCACCCTGACCTCGCTGGTCATCTTCGCGGCCACCTCCGCCGCCCTCGCCGCCGTCGCCCAGCGCTACGCCTACAAGGGCTCGCAGAAGTGGCTCGCCCCCAAGCTCGCCGCGCGCTTCGGCGTACCCCAGCTGGAGGCCTGAGACCCCGGCCCCCGTCCCTGCCCTCACACGAGCGGCAGGAGGGGCCCCAGGTCCGTGCGCTCACCCGACGCGCTCACCAGCGATCCCGCCACGGCCTCGTCCCACGTGAGAAGCCCGCACGCCAGCGACAGCCACGTGCGCGCGTCCGTCTCCACGACGGCGGGCGGCGTCCCACGACGATGCGTCGTCCCGGGCAGGATCTGCACCGCGCCCGCGGGCGGCACGCGCACCTCCACCGACCGGCCCGGGTGCAGCGCCCCCAGCTCCTCGAGCGTGAAGCGCACGGCCGTCAAGGCCACCGGGCGCGGGGCTTCCTCGCCCCGCTCAACCGCCTCGCGCCACGCGCGCAGCGCCTCCATCCCACTGGCCGTGTCAATCCGTCGTTTCGCCATGCGTCGATTCTACGGCCGGAACGATTCCCGCGTGGGCGCGCATTCCGACCGCTCAGTCAGGCACAATTGAGTGGACAACCCCCTACCGAGAGGCTAACCGTGAGCGAGACAGCATCCCTCATCACGCTGCGCTCGATCCTCGACATCGAGATCGCGCGCACCTACCAGTGGGATGCCGCCACCATCATCTCCATCTCCGGCGTCGACCGCGCCGGCGACCTGACGACGCGCATCGTCGAGCAGCCCGGCGCCCTCGCCGACATCGCCGCCGAAGGATTCTCCCCTCACTCCGCCGCCGGCCACGCGCTCTCCCACGAGCTCCACGACGCCATCCAACGCCGCGTGCGCCTGTGGATCGCTGACATCCCCACCGACCACCTGCCGCGCCTGCGCGAAGCCCTCGGCGCCGACGTCATTCACGAGGCCGGCGCCCCCTCCAGCGGTTACACGCCCATCGCGCTGTCCCCCCTCGCGCTGCTCGAGGCGTGGGCGGACGGCACCGACGAGCAACGCGCCTTCATGCGGGTCGCCATGGCCGGCCTCGACACGCTCTCCACGGCCTCGCACGCCACCCGCGCCTCGCGCGCCGTCGGCGCCCCCATCATCGAACGCTCCGCTTTCCTCAAGCTGTGCCGCAACCCCAAGTTCATCGCCTACGTCGTCGTCCTCGTGTACTCGATGGCGCGGGCCGTGCCCGTCATGTACGTCCCGCACTTCCGGGGCGACTGGCGCATCCTGTGGGCCATCGACATGGTCACCGCCATCCCCTACACGTGGGGTCTCATCGAAATGGTCGCCGGGCAAAAACTCTGGCACCGCATCGTCGGCGCCGTTACCGCCGCCGTCACCTTCCTCGCCCCCTACGTGTACTTCCTCATGTACGGGCGCCACGCTCCCCCGGGCGTGTGGACCGCCATCGCCCTGATTTTCTTCGGCGGCATCTTCCTGGAGGTCTTCCGCTACCAGCGCGACCGGGCCGTCAAGAAGGGCCTCGCGGAGCTCTCGTAGCACCGATTCCCGTGACCTCGGTCGCTCCTCGCGCCCGCGGGCGCGGGCGGTGCGCCGCCTCGCCGCATGCCCGGCCCCCGGCCTCGGACTTCAATTTCGATGTCCAAGAAACGGGAGACAGTTCAGACACGAACGGGGGTGGGAACCCTCTCGGATTCCCGCCCCCGGTGCGCGGCGCGTCAGTCGGAGTTCTTCATGAAGTTCCACGCGATGACGATGATGCCTGCTTCCCCTCTTAGAGAGATGATTTCGCGTATCTCATCTCGAGACATGTCGGTATCGTAGTAGTCGAGGAACTCACCGGCCCCTCCATCGATGGCCTGATCGAGCGCGCCATCCGTTACCTTCAGCATTGTTAGGTTGCCGTAGGTGCGGGCAGCGGACACATGCCACCCAGTGGAGTCCCTCACCGTGAAAATGCCCAGGCGCTCCGGATTGACCAGGCCCTCAGTAAAGCGCACGGTTTGGCTCTTCTTGCTCGAGCTTCGCGACCCACGGTCGGACTTTGGAACCGTGTACGTCACCGTGTCACCATTGAACGAGACCGAGAAGTCGCCCGCCGTGATCGACGTCGTCCCAAAGTTCACGATCGAACCGCCGTTGACCTTCGTGGAACTCAGACCCCAGTCAATCTGAACATTATTCATGAACTCGTTTATACCCACACCCCGTACCGCGAACAGCGGGGATGAATCGGCATCTGCGTAAACCGCGGCGATACGACGCTCGGGCAGATCCAGGAAACGGTAGAAGTCCTTGTCGGACATGCTGGCCCCGTTACGCAGCGCATCCACCATGCCAGAGACAGCCTCCTCCGGAGAGGACGCCCCCTCAACGTCGGTGAAGTCGGCATCATAGCGAGGCGCGGCCCTACGATCACTACCCAACGTCTGCTCAACCATCGTCATCAAAGGAGACACATACCACCGGCCCCCCTCGTTGACAGCCACGAGGCGCAACCCACGATCTCTGAAATCGGCGAGCATATCGGCATAAAAGTCGTCATGCATGAATGTTTCCCTCATGCTCTCGAAGAGCTCCTGCTCAGACGCGCTCAGGTTCGTCCCCTTCGCTTCCACGAAGTGCTCACGAACCACATCCACTATCCCCGGCCTGACAGACATCGTACCCCGCCAGTTTCTCAGCGTGATGATAGCCACCGAGTCGGACTTCTGATCGACCGCAGAATCGATAGAGGTAATACCGTCATCGATCTCGTTAATGTAGTCCCCGAGTGCTTCCGGACTCGTCATCTTCGACCAGTTAAACTGGCCGTCACCCTCGTCAACCTGCTGCGCGGCCGTCGAAATCGAGACTTCTGAGGGAGGCAGGGCGTTCGCCAGTGACATCAGCGAGTTCGTTTCAACAGCGGTCTCAATACTCGCAGCCAAGTCGTCGGGGGTCGAGTAGCCTCCCGACGGGAAGAGAACGCAGGTGATCGCATACGCTCCACCTCCGATGACGACCAGGGCGGCGACAACCATCATGGCGAGCAAAGCCATCGGCTTGTTGCGCTTCTGGGCGGGCAGCGGGGGCATCTGGCCCGAGAACTGATTCACCTCGGGAGGAGGGGGCATCTGGCCCGGAAACTGGTTCATCTCGGGAGGCGGGGGCATCTGGCCCGGAAACTGATTCACCTCGGGAGGAGGGGGCATCTGGCCCGGAAACCGACCATCGCTTCCCGGCTGGCCGATCTGGCCACCAAAGTATTGATTGGACATCGTTGGCACCTTTCACCGATGGGAAGTAACTACCGATTGTGCGCCGCCCCCGCGTAGATAGCAAGTATCTGTTGTAATACTGATGTGAGGCGCATCCTGGCGTATCACCGGCCCTCTCTCGGCGCAAAGCCTCCCGCAGCGCCAGCTGGTCGTTCAAGGACTTGATAGCGTCGCTGGTGTACGCGGCGCGTAGCACCTGAGGGCATGATCCGGTTCATGAGCGCGCTTTCAGCCCGAGAGTTCTCACTCCTGGCCGCGTACCATCCCAGCACGCGATCGGGCCTTGTAGGCGGTGATCACCGCACCCACCCGCCCCACCCCGGCCTCGTCGCCGCCCGAACGAGGCTCGCATAACAAACATCCCCCGAGCGCCAGGCCCGGGGGTGTTTGTCGGTGAGATCGTGGGGCGGGAGCTACTTGTCCTCGCCGGTGGCCGTGCGGATGAAGCCCGCGACCATGAACCAGCCGCCGCCGACCCAGAAAAGGATGAGCGTCCACAGGGGCTGGACCGGGTAGATGACGACCAGGTACGCGCAGGCGACGATCCACGCGGCGGCGCCGACGATGTTGGGGATCTGGAAGCGCTTGACGCGCGCGGGATGCGTGTAGTGCAGCGGGACGAGCGTCATGATCGCGAGGAAGATCGTCGCCGCGATGTTCACCCACGCGGGGGTCTGCAGGACGTACATGACGATCGCGACGCAGTTCCACGCGGCGGGGAAGCCCACGAAGTAGTTGTCGTTGGATTTTTCGCCGTCGTTCGCGTAGCAGAACAGGGAGGAGACGATGATGACGATCATCATGACGACCGGCACGGGCTGCGGACCGAAGGGCAGGTGCAGCGCCATGAACAGTGCGGGCAGGAAGGTCCACGTCAGGTAGTCGACGAGGTTGTCGACGACGCCGCCGTCGAACCACGGGATGGCGTCGCGCACGCCGACCTTGCGGGCGAGGGTGCCGTCGACTCCGTCCACGACCAGGGCGATGACGAGCCACAGCCACATCATGGGGATGTTGTTGTTGAGGATCGCGAACAGGGCGAGCGTCGCCCACACGAGGCCCGAGATGGTGAAGGCGTGGACCCCCCACGCGGCGATGACGCGGCCCAGGCTGGGTTTGTGTGTCGCGGACGAGGCCTGGGCGTCGTTGTGCGATTGGGTGTCGATGGCGGTTTGTTCGGGCACGGCGGCTCCTGTAGGACGGTTATTTTCCGTTCCACAGTATGCCAAAGATTGGTGATCAATCGGTAGGACTTGAGACAGACCACCCAGCTCGGCGGACCGGGGGGCGGCGGCACGTCTCATCGGTAACGCCAGGTTTGCCTTGGTTCATTATGGTCAACGCCATTCCTTATCCCGGTTGCACGAGAGAGGATGCCGGACGGGGGGAGCGTTGCCGCGTCGGTCGTCTGCATACGTCGTCCGTTGACGCGGAAAATGAGCGGAGAGCATGGGGACCCGTGAGACGACCCTCGAAGGCCTCTGGCGCCATGGCGTTCTCGTCGGAGGCTCCTTCGGACAGTTCGCCCCACCGGCGCGAGACGCCCGGGCTACCGCGCGAAACGAGCATTATCGGCACGCCTGTATTACTACTAATACCTAAGTTGACAGACCCTTCCCGGGAATCTATTCTCAGAGCAATTCCTCTCCAGTGAAAGAGAACACAACGATGTTTCACTCTCAATTTACCGGGTCCAAGCGCCGCGCAGCCATCATCGCCGCTGGCTTGTCGCTCCTGCTGGCGGCGTGCTCGCACGCCCCCAAGCCAGACGCCACGCCCACTCCTACCGCCACCCCGGAGCCCACCACGGCCTCGCCGAGCCCGACGGCCACGACACCCTCTCCTACCCCGTCCGCGTCGATGGCGTCGCCGACGCCGAGCGCAATGGCCAGCAAGTCCCCCGAGTGGAACCCGACGCTGGACCAGGCGGTCGCGAAGGAAGCATGCGGATCTGACTCCTGGGAAACTCTTTCCGGATCCGACGATGTCTCGGCCATCGCGCAGAAGACCTACAACAACGGCTTCAAATGCGACCTCTGGCATAAACTGGACGACGGCTCCGTTGAGCTCCTCGTCCCCAAGGGTGCCAAGACCTTCACCATCACAGCGGGCCAGTCGGACTACTCGCGCGACACAAACATCACGGTGACCTTCGAGATCAGCGACCCTATCTCGGACAAGGTCCTCGACACGGCGTCCCTACGCCTCAACGAGGCGAAGGAGTTCAGCATCGACGTCTCGTCGGTTCCGCGCCTCAAGCTAAAGGTAGTCGCGGAGGCGGCGCAGGGAGATAGCCGCAAGAGCGACATTAGCGTCATCGCCATCTGGGCAGACCCGAAGTTCTCGTAGGAGGACGCTTCCACGGGGACGATACTGCCGCCTCATCGACCCGGCCCGCGAATCGAGCGATTCGCGGGCCGGCCTCCGTTCACCGCGGCCCCGGCATGGGCAACGCGGGTGGAGAGAGGACACGCGTGTTGGTCGAGGCTCAGTCCCAGACATCGTCGAGGGCTGCATCGTCGGAACTAGCGGGCTCGCGTCGACGACTGTGCCGGTGGACTGCAGGTCGCAGTCCAGACAAATTTCGCACGTAATTTCCCTCGGTCATTTTTCGAGACCACCCGAAAACGTTGCAATTCCAACGACCTAACTTCATTATTTGAAATACTTGCAGGGGAATTACGTGCGAAATTGCTGAGTGTTGAGCAAGACATGGGAATGACGTGCACATCGCCGAGTGACGAACAAGACAAGGCAACACACAGCAACACAAGCCTCACCAGTGCGAAGGGCGCCCGGAACACCAGCGGTACCGCACAGCGAAGGGGCGCGGGCCGACAGGCCCGCGCCCCTAGGCGCTCGATCAGACGCAACTCAGAAGTGCTTGCGTCCCGTCTCGCTCAGCTCACGCAGCTCGTCGATCGAGGCGATCCAGCCGCAGCCCTCGCCCTCGGCAGCGAGCAGATCCACGCCGCTGATCGCGAGCATGTCGCCACCCGTCGTGCCGATGCGCACGGCGTCCACGCCCTCGGCCTCGGCGGCCGCGAACACGGCCTTGAGCGCCGCCTCAGGCACCACGACGAAGGCGCGGGCCTGAGACTCGGACAGGAGCATCTCGTGATCGCCCACGCAGTCGCGGCGCGCGGCGCTGGCGACGTCGAAGGTGCCGCCGATGCCGAAACGCAGCGCCGAGTCCACGAGGGACTGCACGAGGCCGCCGTTCGACAGGTCGTGGGCCGCGCGCACGAGGGGACGACCGTCCGGGCCGTCGGCGGCGCTCAGCGCGCGCACGACGTTACCGAGGGCCACCTCGGCCTTCAGGTCGACCTCGGGCGGCAGGCCGCCCAGGTGCGAGCGGGCAACGCGCGCCCACGCGGACCCGTCGAACTCCTCGCGGGTGGTGCCCAGGAGGATGACGGCGAGGCCCTCTTCGG
>ENA-OWND01001662-OWND01001662.1-metagenome-genome-assembly--contig:-NODE-1662-length-13149-cov-23.107148_pt1 | contig 13149 bp, 6 predicted proteins | sample MGYA00245342_ERZ651119 | MGnify/ENA primary metagenome ERZ651119 (study PRJEB26857, sample SAMEA4031756) | metagenome | biome: human; feature: oral; material: saliva | place: Philippines | collected 2014...
CGATGTCTGTCAGTGGCTCTACTTCTTCTTCCTCAAAGGTATCTACATAGCGAGGAATGTTGAGGTTATAGTCATTTTCGACGATTTCTTCATAGCTTGCTAGGTGGGCAAACTTATCAATCTCCTCACGTGACTTGTAGGCTTCCAGAATCTTCTCGATATGGGCATCCGTCATGATGTTCTGGTTCTTGCCCTTATCAAATTCCTTCGAAGCATCGATAAAGTAGACCTCACGGCTAGTACGGTTCTTTTTGAGAATGATAACCGTAGTCGGAATGCTGGTATTAAAGAAGATATTAGCTGGTAGGCCGATAACCGTATCAATGGCTCCTTCTTCTAACAAGGCCTTGCGAATGGTTCCCTCCGCATTTCCACGGAAAAGAACACCATGGGGAAGGACGATAGCCATGACCCCATTATCCTGCTTGAGGTGGTAATATCCATGTAGGAGAAAGGCAAAGTCAGCCTTGGACTGAGGCGCCAGTTTCCCAAAAGGAGAGAAACGAGGGTCAGCCATAAAGCCAGAGCTTGCAGACCACTTGGCAGAGTATGGAGGGTTCATGAGAACCCCGTCAAAGTTGGTCGGTTCTTGAGTCGGCCAGTCTTCATCTAAAGTATCGGCATTGTGTAGGAATTGATTCTCAACTGGAACGCCATGTAGGATCATGTTCATCCGAGCTAGGTTATAGGTCGAAGTATTGAGCTCCTGACCAAAGTAGACGACTGTCTGCGGTTTATGAGAGTATTTCTTGGCATTGAGCAAGAGAGAGCCCGACCCCATAGTCGCATCATAGATGGTAAAGCCTTCCTGGTTTTCACGACCCAAAAAAGCAATCTGAGTCATGAGCTTGGCAACAGGTTGAGGCGTATAGAACTCACCAGCTTTCTTACCCGAGTCAGTCGCAAACTGACCGATCAGATACTCATAGGCATCCCCTAGCATATCCCCAGCATGACCAGCCACGTCTAGCACAGCCAACTCTTTCATGACTGCTGCTACCGTTTGGTTTTGCTTTTGCGGAGTAGCCCCTAGCTTTTTAGAGTAGAGGTCGATATCTTCAAAGAGATTTTCATAGAGGTCGTCACTCTGCTCGATATCACGAAAACCTTGAGCCAAGTCTTCTAGCTGGAAAGTCCCTTCATTGACACGTGCTACCAGAGCCGTAAAGGTCAAATCTGGCTTGATGATGTAGTTGAGCTCGTCGTTCATGACAGAGACCAGATCCTCATGGGTATCCGCATCCTCGTAGTAGTTGCGATAGACCTCAAGGGCATCCTCAAGACTATCTGTCCCCTCCTCCATGGTCTCCGCCACGAAAAAGAGCATCTTGTCTGACAGATACTTATAAAAGACCATGCCCAAGAGATAGGACTTGTAGTCATTGGCATCCATCTTGGAGCGGAGAACATCCGCTGAGTTCCACAGGGCTTGGTAGAGCGACTGGGAAGTTTGTGTTGTTTCCATAGTGTTTCTTTCTTTTTATTAATTCAAAAATCTAACTATCTATTCAATAGTTTCATTTCTAATTCTTCAAAATATTTATGACGTAATGTAATCTGTAAATCATTATTCATTGCAATACTACTTAAAGCATTTTCTTTTAAGTTAGAAACTATTTCTTTAATTTCTTTGGATGCAATTATTTCATTTTTCAAATTACAAATCTTTAAAATTTTCGAAAAATCCGAAGAAGCTATGCTATCTTCAACAATTTTGGTTATATTTCCTAGTTTTAAAGTTAAATCGAATTCTTTTGATAAACTATCTAAAAATGTTTGAGCTTCATCCTCGGTTGGTTCATTATTCTTTATCAAATTACCTTCCATAAATTCATCAAGTTTCTTTTTCAAAGCGATACGTATTATTTTATCTTTATTTGTTATACACATACCAATAACAGTGTCTCGAAGTTTTTTAATTTTTTGTTTTTTATCCTCCTCATCATCAGATAGAACATAATTCACTATTTCTTCATCTATCAAAAACATCTCTATCTCATTAAAAGGGAGCACAAAAATATTTTTCTTTTTATAATTTTGAATTCTTGCCTCATCCATCCAGTCATAATCAATAATGCCGTAAGCTTCATTACCATATGATTCCTTTAATTTATTGTAAGCTTTTGTGTATTGAATAACTTGTTTATGCCCTTGAACTGGTTTGACAAAACAAAATTCACTGAATAATTTGGAATATATTTGATAGTCCAGACTATTTTTAGTTCCTTCGCAAAATAAAATTGGCTTTTTTGCACCAGATACTTCATTTAATAATGGTAATGGTATTTCTTGTGATTCTTCCAACACCTGATAATCCAAATCATAAGGTGCTTCAAAATTCTTACACCATATATAGGTTGCATTTGTTCTAGATTGAACAAAGTCCATGTTATGTGAAGCAAAAATAAATTGACAATCAGGTCGCTCTGATATGAGCAAATCCCATAATTCATTATAGACAGCAGCATTAAGGAATGTTTCTGGTTCGTCAACGATAATATAACTATTTTCTGGAGCTAGAAGGACATTACCAATATAAAATAATACACAACGTTCTCCATCACTAAGACCATTTATACTATATTTAGAACCATTTTTTTCAACTTTAACAACTCTATCATCAGGTTCAAGTTCAAATATTATTTCTGGGAAAATTTTATTCCATATTTGCTCTACTCTATCCCATAAAGTTAGAGGTAAATCTTTTTCTTTTCTTGATCTACGAGTAACTATGTTTGTATAGTCTTTTACCAATAATGTTATTAATTTCGTAAAAGTATTTGAAAAATTTGCATCAATCTGATTAAGGTATAGATCTATTGTTTCGTACTTTAGGCTTATATTGTTAAACTCAGTAATATAAGAGTCTTCATCAACTACATTCCTATCCTGAATATGAGTAGCAAAACACAACAGTTTTTGAGCAGGTAAAACATACATTTCATTACTATTAATCTTACTATTATTCTTTCTTAACTCATTAATAAGACTTGTTTTCCCTGCTCCATTAGCCCCTATAATAACAGTCGTAGAATCTATTTTAGCAATGAAAGAGAAAAGTTTAATTACTTCAAAATTATATAAAATTTGAGGAAATATTGAATCATACGATTTAATATCACCACCAAAACAATTGTAGATGCTTTCTAACAACTGATCACGTAATGTTTTATACCTTACCGTTACATCATTAGAGAAAATTTCTTCATTTAGCTCTTCATTTATAAAAGAAATAAGTTCCAATAGATAATTATCTACTCGATTATATAAATCTTTTTCATAATCATATATTTGACTTAAATTATCTAGAAACCTTTTCTTTTCAAATTCTAACTTTTCAATCAAATCTTTTTTAGAACTATACATAATTTCTCCTTAGACAAACATATCCTGTAAGAGTTTCTTTTTCAGTGTTTCTAGCTGAGAAATTTTTTCCTGGTGAGAGTTGATGAGGTTATCTAGGTTGGAGAAATAAGAGCCGATGGCTTGTTGTTCTTCATATTTCGGCAAATACAACTCATATTCCCCATATTCCTTACCATTAACTCCTGGTTGCCCCGATCTTTGAGAAGTCACTTTTACATACTGTGTGAATCTATCAGTCAATGTATTTTGAAAAATAAATTTTGAATCAAATTTTTCTTTTATTCGAGCACGAATCAAGAAGCCGGCAAAATAAACTTTTCCATCTCTCATGTCATAATGATACGTTTTCCCAACGCTTGCACCAGTACGAGCAAATAATATATCTTTCTCACACAGTAGATAGTTGTCGCATTCACTTACGTCAATGTCTGGAGATGTTATACTATCTTCTTTAAATTTACGAGAAACATCATCAATATCAGTTATGCGAATATATTTATTTTCTCCATCAAATTCCTTAGCTGAGGCATTTAATCCGTATTCAATACTCTCGGTTACATCTTTCAGCTTCACTTTTCCCCACTCGCCTTCAAATCCATCCAAACGAATCTCAGGAACGGTCTGTTCTGCTTTGGGGAACATCTTGGAGAGCATGGTCGCCTTGAGGGATTGGTAGTTGGCAAGATTGTCCTTGTAGCTTACTAGAAGGTCGTCGAGGGTGCGAAAGAGTGAGCCGATGGCGGATTGTTCTTCTGGAGATGGAACAATAACATCCCATTCTTTCACCTCAGACATCGGTACCAAATTTACCATTGCTGATGCTGGGTTAGCTTTCGTTAGCTTGTTTTGCATTTCTGGCGATCTCATCCATTGTAAAAAGAATTCTTTAACAGTGTTTTTATTAACTCTTAATCTGATTAGAGCTTGATTAAACACACCGTTCTCAACGCCCTCAGGTACTAGTGAAATTTTACCAATAGTACCAGCACCACTCATAATAAAGTCACCAGGTAACAAAATAAATTTCTTTAGTTCATGATACTTCTCTTCTGAAATTCTATATCTAGTATTAAAGTGATCATAAATCGCATTTTGCTGTTCATAGACTACATACTCGCTATTCTGAACAAATAATTCTTTTTTTAAAGCACTTCCAAATGGACCACGTCTAATTCCCTCTTCTGAGTTAAGCAAATTTTTAAATTTTACTTGTTGCCAATCAATTTTAGAATTGTTGAATCTAATTTTAGGAATATTTCGCTTTATCATATTTTTATCTAACCTTCATCAAGATTTTTTTAATAAAATTAATCTTCAAAATTAATTTCTCCCTCAGCAACATTGTAAATATCAATCATTTCCTGAATGTCAATTCTATTCACAAGCCAACCACGCATAGAACATTGACTAATAAAATCAGAAATCCTATTTATCCCTTTCATTTCTTTAAGTGTTACAACTATTCCAAACCTAAGTTCTCTACCATCACCATTGTTAAGTCGCTCCTTAGTTTTAAGACTAAAGCCCCACAAACCATCACCATATGCCTTCTTAGCTCGCCCATTTGGCTTGACGTACTCTATAATTGATTTGATATTATCCCATTTTCTATATAATCCTCGAGCATCTGTTTCAGAAAGAGACACATTATCATTTTGTTTATTATCATTTACAGTAATTATTTTCTGTCCATTAAGTCTACCAAAATAAATATCCAATTCCGTATTTGTATAATCAACTCCTTGGTTCCTAGAACACTTGGGAAAATAACACAACGTAGCTTTAGCTATGTAAGGGTGCTTATCATCAACAACAGGCACAGGAAGATTATAATTGTATGTATCAAACATGATTGATTCTCCAGATATAACAAACTTAATTTCATCATCTTGGGCGTTTAGCACATCTTCGATCCTTTGAGGTACTACGCCATACCCGATTAAATTCATGGAACTATTTGGTCTTGACCATGATATTGCAGAATCAATAATTAAAGCTTTCGCCACCTCCCTACTTAACCCTATCTTATGGATTAAATATGCTATTTTTCTAGTAATCCAAGGTGCCGCAAAAGATGTTCCTGCTACAAAATATTCTCCTGTAGGCATACAAACTCTTATTTTATTTTTCCCATCCCCTCCAAAATAAGAAATGTCAGGTTTATTAAAGAAGGACAACACTTTACCTTCTCTAGAATATGTCGCTGGTTTATTATCCTTATCAACGGCATTCACAACAATAGAATTTATTGAATCTGCTGGTGCTCCTATTTTCATTCTAGCTTTATCGCTCACTCTTTTATTTGTTCCTGCTATCACAAATACAACATCAAATTCATATTGTATTTTATCTAACAAAGCAGCTTCTGGAGAAATGAAATTTTTTTGAATTTCTAACGCTGAACCTAATGATAAATTCCATACTTTAATATCTCTATTCTCTGCTACTATTTCTTTAATTGACTTAAGTATAGAAAATGAACTAAACTTGCTACCCCTTGCAACTCCAAAATGTTTAACTCTAAAACGGCCACACCCATCATCTAATTCTGGATTAATTGAAGAACCGTCAACAATTAACGAAGATACAGCTGTACCGTGTTCATAATCAGTTGAATTAATTGGAATATCGGCATTTACCTTATCTTGAAATGTCACCCATTCGGAAAAATAAACACTACTATCAAACATAGTATCAATAACTCCGACTACCGGTTCATCAACAGGTGAAGGAATTGTCATACTATGCCCGCTATCAAAAATCTCAAAATTCTGAGTATCTAATTTCGATAAATCTGTAGTAGCCATAGAAATCAGATAAGGAGCCTTTTCAGTTAAGATTTCTAACTGATCCGGAGTCAATAATATCGTTGTCTCATCAATCACTCTGTGATCAGGAACATTCAAACCAACCCTCTTTAACAATTCACTTGTAGGTACTTTGGTATCAAAGATACTAATAATTGATGTTTTTAGTTCATCAAGTTCATTTTTAGGTATTGCAAAATTTTCAATCGAACTAATATCTACAATAGCTTGTAAAAATTTTGTCCTAGCTATTATTCCTGGTTCATAATTTTCTGTCCTATCACTAATAGAATTTAATTTTTCTGTAGAAATTTCTCCATTAAAATCTTTTATAAGTAATGATGCAACTATATTCAAAGTATTAATCGATTCATCTAAAACATCTAAATCTACGTAATAAGTAATAACATGTTGCTTCTCTGTAGAAGTTTTATCAATAAATTTGGCTCCAACAACGCAATCATTTGGTTGAATTCTACTATTTTTTTTAAATAGTTCTCTCATTCTTCTACTTTTTGCAACAACATCTACATAAGTTACTGAAATTAAAGCACCTTCAAAATATGAGATATTTAACCAATATTCTTTAAGTTCTTCGAGCTCTTTTTTTAATTTTAATATTTTTTTTTCACTTACAATTTGATTAGCCAACAACTTTGGAGAACCTGGTCGACCACTACTTGATTTTTGCTCAAAACGCCCCTTTAATTGCAATAATTCATTCATTCTTTAACACCCTTTTAACTCTCTTGAAACCTGACTTTTTGAAATACCTTTCAAAATCTCTATTTCACGTACTGTGAAACCAAGCTCTTTTAATTCTTCAATTGAAACTTCATCTATCGATTTATATGCATTTGTAAAGATTCGCCTTAAATAATCGTATTTATCAGTTAAACTGCTAAAAGCTACTGCACTCTTTAAAATATTCTTTAGTTCACCTGGATAAGGAATAGGTTTCATCAAAGAGATAATCTTTCTCAATAATTTACTATTTTTCCCAGATTGTTTAAAATCTTTTAAAATATCACTCATTAAAACATTCGAAATATCCAATAAATCTTCTTGACTATAATTATTAAAATTAATTACCGCATCAAAACGTCTTATTAAAGCCTTATCAAAAACATCAAACAGATTAGTCGTTGCAATTAAAACAACCTCATCGTTTAGCGAGTCGATTCCCTTCAATATCGCAGAAGTTGCTCTCCCCATTTCTCTCAAGTCATTAGTATCTAATCTATTTAAAGCGATAGCATCTATTTCATCAAACAATATAACTACTCTGTTTGGTTTAGAAAAACTATTTATTTCCTTAAAGAGTGAAGCAATATTCTTTGACGTTTGTCCTAATTTACTATCAACTATTGTTTCAAAATCTACAATATAAAGTTCTCGTTCCAATAAGCGAGTTATTTGTTTTGTTGTCTCTGTCTTCCCAGTCCCTGGCGCCCCTTCAAAGAGAAACTTATTTACTCCAATATTTCTCCGAACAGCATTCACGATTCCAATCACATCTTTAGAGATAGGTTCTGGCAAAGGCAATGATTCTAAATTCAGCAGTGATACCTTCCTTAACGATTCAATATCTTCTTCATTCATTTGTGGAACAAAAGTATTAGCATCTGAAAGTAATGCCATTATATATTCAGCTAACTGATAGTCTCCGTTTTTATCAAAAGATTTTGCTATCTCGTATGCTTCAGTCCTAAATCCAGATTCATTCTTCTCTGTAAAATACTTAATTAAGTTAATCACTTGCTTTTTTTTCATTGCTAGACCTCCATTTAAAATACTAAACTAATTATAACACTATGGGACAAAAATGTCAATTTAGGGACAAATTAGGAAAAATAACAGGTGTTGTACCTTACTATACAACACCTGTTATTTTATAACTTTGAGAACTTAAATTGGTTCTCCACCTCTCGTTTTGCTTTCATCCATTCCGCTTTCATATAACAAGAAAATTCATCAGAAACCATATTCAGCATAGCTTTATATTGTTCAGGCACATCATATCTTTGCAATTCCTGAAAACTTGGTACAAACTCTGAAAAAGTTACATCTCTATAAGAATACTCTAACTTTTCTTCCAAAAAATTAACTAATTCATTAAATATGCTTACAATCTCAGAGTTTCTTCCATCACTGTCTTTTTTGGGGAAATAAGAAATTAATTGATAATAACTTGACCACAAATTCCCCCTCACCATATTAAAATTCTTATCAAAATTTTCTTCGTTATAACAAACTCTTAAAAACAATAACTCATTATGAAACTCTGTACTTAATTTAATAAAATTCGAGTAGATTTCTCTAACTTCCTTAATCCACTGAACACGAGAACTTGAGATAATCTGGGCTTGTATTTGAGCCCTATTATTTTTAATAGTTACAAAAACATTCACAATTGAAATAAATGCAGCAATTCCTGCAAAAATCGTAGTCCAATTCATACTTTTTCTCCAAAACTACCTACCTCCCCACTCTCAACGGTTCTATCACTTCTTCTATCAGTTGGGTATAGGCTTCTTTGATTTGTTTTTTATAGAGGAGCGGGTTGAGGGCATCTGTCACCTCAACTTTATAGGCCTTGTAGCGCTGACTCTTGGTCAGTTGACTTTCTCCTAGTTGCTTTTTAGCACCCTTGCGGTAGTGATTGACATAGTAGCGGAGTTCATCTTCGCCCACATACCAGTTCTTACTAAAGTCTTGGATATGCTGCTGGATGACTGCTTCAATCATCTGGTCAAGGATATTGGCGATGGATTGACCTCTGTAGCGGTCTGGATTTGCCTGTACTTCTTGCCAAAGCTCTGAGATGATCTGTGCAAGATTTGGATTAGTCTTCTCCAGACTTTGGATATAGGTATCCACTGCTTCTCTATCCTGTGCACTGAGACTCTTTTCCTGGCTTTGCTCTTGCTCGATCAGGCTTTGGATCAGGGTCAGTATATAGGCATAGTTAATCTCATCGACTTGGATAGACTCCAGTTCGTAGTGGATATCCAGTGGCTCCCCATCCTCATCACCATCTTCTGAACGACTTTTAAGTTCGGCAAGGATATTTTGATAGAAGCCTAGATAGTTTTCCAATTCTTCTGCGGTTAGTCCAGTCTCTGCATAGATTTCTTCCTCGTCATACTCTTTATAAACTCGGATAGAAGCCAAGTATTTATCAAAGGATTGATAAGCCTTGGCTAGTTTTCTCAACTGTGGCGTAGAGATTTGTTCGATTTGGATTCCTTCTTCGGGGTCATCTGTGATGAGATTTTGGAAGTCGCTACAACTTCTCAAAAAGTTTCTCTTTTCTTCCTCCCAGCTCGGTGCTAGGACATCATTTTCTCCACCATTTGAGTAGAGTTTGAGGGCATTATCCACTGCTTCCTTAAAGGCTATAGGCTTTTGGAAAGTGATGATATGCCCATAGGTTTTACTAGAATCAAAGATACGGTTAGTTCGACTAAAGGCCTGTATCAAGTCCTGCGGTTGCATAGGTTTACGATCGATAAAGAGGGTCGATAGACAAGGTGCATCAAATCCTGTTAAGAGACGATTGACCACGATAACCAAGTCCAACTGCTCATTGCGATAGAGATACTTGTCTTGTTTACGGGCAAGGCGGTTATTGACATCTGTGTTAAAGCCACGGAGATCCGCCATAGTAAAGTGAGTATCAAACTCTTGGTTATAGTCCTCTAAGACCTGTTTCATGTGGTCTTGGTTGGCTCTTGAGTCTTCTTCATTTTCCGTAACGGAGTAGGTGATGGTCGCCTTTGGGAAGTCCGGAAGGACCATCTTGACCCTCTCAGATACCTTGACCCGTGTCTGACCAGCCTTGACTCTTTTGAGAAGGTCATAGTAGGCTTGGGCTTGAGGGATAGACTTGACCGTCAGGATGGCATTGTAGGTATTGCCGACTCCTTTTTGGAAGCCTAGTTGTTGGCGGGATTTATTGATAATAGCATCCAAGACTTCCAGCATGTGCTCCTCATTCTCGTAGACGGTATCAGGTATTTCATCTTCAACCTGGTCTGTGATGAGGGTATTACGATAATCCACCTTAAAGCCTAGGACAGCTCCGTCATGGATGGCTTCCTTGACCGTATACTCATGGAGACGGTCTCCATACTGTTGCTGGGTGGTTTGGGCTAGGTCGCCGACCTGCTGGCGTTTATTTTCCTTAAAGATGGGGGTGCCTGTAAAACCATACCAGAGGGACTGAGGGAAAAAGGCTTTAATGTCTTTTTGTGTTTGTGGTGTCACGGCACGATGGCATTCATCCACGACAAAGGCCACTCGGAGTCCCTTGATTTTGTCTGCATCTCGTTGGTAAAGACCTTGGTCAAACTTGCGCATCATGGTCGTGATTTTCTGGATAGTTGTCACCACGACACGCTTATCATTACTACCTAGTCGCTTGACCAAATCATGTGTATTGTCTGTCTCATCGATATCGATGACATCATTGGTCGCATAAGAGAGGAAGGATGAAGTGGTTTGTTGGTCCAAGTCCCTGCGGTCAACGACAAAAATGGTCTTTTGGATGGAAGGAATCTGAAGGAGATTCCTCGCTACCTTATAAGAAGTCAAGGTCTTCCCTGAACCTGTCGTATGCCAAACATAGCCTGATGCTTGCTGGCGAGAGGCTTCTTGCACCGCTTCGATAGCATGGATCTGGTAGGGGCGCAAGAGGATGAGAGATTTCTTGCTATCATCAATGACAGAATACTGCATGACCATCTGATGGGCACGAGGGATAGAAAGGACTTCGTGGGCAAAGCTAGTCAGGTTTGTCACAGGATGATTGTCCTTATCCACCCACTTGGTTAGAAATTGCTTGTTGAGTTTATTTTCACGAGCTGCAGCGATATAGCGAGTATCTACTTTGTTCGTCACAACAAACATCTGCAAGCTAGAGTAGATGCCACGGAACTTCCCTTCACGGTCATATTTTTTAATCTGGTGAAAGGCATCGATAAATGCTGCTTGGGTGCTCTTGAGCTCGATTTGAATCATAGGTAAGCCATTGATGAGAAGAGTAACATCCAATCTACGGTCTTGGTCCAGAGGATTTACTTTTTCTCTTTGGACTTGATTGACAACTTCGTAGCTAGACTTTCCTGCTGCGATATTGTCACGCCAAATGACTGACAAACGGATGGTGCCTAGGCTTGCATCTTCTCTTTGAACCTCGACTTTGGCAATGCCATTTTCTCCGACCAACCACTTGGCAGCATCATAGTAGCTGACAAAGTTGAGTTGGTTCTGAATCTGGCGTTTTTCCTGCTCTGTCAAGGGATGGTCTGCCAACAAAGCAACGTTATTTTGGGACAGCTTCTCAAAGAAATTGTCCCATAGTTGTTCTTCTGTTTTTAGGTCTTCTCTATAAGTCCATTGGCTTTCACCAGTTACCAGCTGGTTAATCAGTTGTTTTTCTATTTCCAGTTCTGGTTTTACCTGCATCTGTATTTCTCCTTCAGGGACCATATTCTTGCTATTATTATATCATATTCTAGACAGAAAACGCTCACTTCCTTTTATTTCAAAGCACTTTTGACCTTTTTCTTGGTGATGATGCGGTCGTTTTTGTTGGCTAGGGATTTGAGTCTGGCTTCGAGCAGGATTTTTCTACCTGCTTCGTTGCGGGTGTAGACGAGTTGATAGTTGCCTATATGTGGTGCGACGGCATTTTGGAAGAGCTGGGCATCTTCCTTGCGTTTTTCAAAGAGGCTAGGCACTACGAAATACTTGGACTGACCTGCTGGTGCTTTTTTAGCGACTAAAAGGTAACGTTGATTGTCCACAGGGGCAAAGAATTCTCCTAAGGCCTTGGAAAAAAGTTCCTTGTCTCGCATACTGCCACCTTTTAGATAGGCAAAGACGTTAAAGCTGTCCTTGTCCTCATCGACCTGCACGCGCGACTGGTCATCAGACAAATGCCCGGCAGTCACCATGGCTTTGCGAATAGCTTCACCGATCTGGCGCAAGCGTTTATAAGGACTCTTGTAGCTGTAATAGCGAAAGGCTGTGATAGCTAGGAAGAGGACACAAAGAGCTGTCAACCATGGCAAGGCAAAGAAGGTTAGTCGAACGACATAAGCTAGGAGACTAATGGCAAATACCATCAGAGCGTAGCGAAGCCACTTTTCAGCATCCGCTAGGGCGAGCAGAGGAATTCGTTTGCTGTCGGTCGCCACTTCATTGACAATCTCAATCTTGTCAGCAACAATGAGAGATTCCTGCCATTTTTTACGTAGGGAGGCACGATCCTTGGATAGTTCCATGATCTTCTCGTTGTAGTCTTCGAGTTTCTTTTTCTTAAATGGGAACTCAGGAAAGTTTAAGCGATCTAGACCTGTTTCAATGGTATCTTCCTTATAGGACAAGCCAAGAAAGTGGTCCATACGACGGGCAAGGGTCTGCAGGTCCTGATATGAATTGAGGTCTTGTTCTTCTTGATTTTCATTTGAAAAAGCTGGATTTTTGTAAGGTTTGATGGCTACTAGGTGCCAGATGTTGCTGGTCTTATCTGGATGCCTTGGCCAGATACGGATGGCACGGCCCCGCATTTGATTGCTGAGCATAAAGCTTCCGACAAAACTTCCGAGGATGAGAGAGTTGACGCAAGGCGCATCCCATCCTTCTCCCAAGAGAGACTTGGTTCCAACCAAGACCTGGATAGAACCACGTTGGAAGAGCTCGGTCACTGCTGCGACCATCCCCTTAAAGCTGGATGGAAAGCCTACCTGGAGATAAGCACCTTGATCGAGTTTTCCGATGGCAGAGAAGCTTAAGCTAGTGTTTGGGATGAGTGCTTGAAGTTCTGCCTTGACACTAGCCGGTATGATCACGACACTACCAGAAAGGACTGCTATAGGGACAGACAAGCCTTGCTTTTGTGCACTTCTGCGAATGGTTTCAAAGTAAGGGAGGACACCTAATTGCGTGATTGGTGCTTGGTCATCTCCCA
>ENA-OWND01001664-OWND01001664.1-metagenome-genome-assembly--contig:-NODE-1664-length-13148-cov-8.130986_pt1 | contig 13148 bp, 11 predicted proteins | sample MGYA00245342_ERZ651119 | MGnify/ENA primary metagenome ERZ651119 (study PRJEB26857, sample SAMEA4031756) | metagenome | biome: human; feature: oral; material: saliva | place: Philippines | collected 2014...
AACAGCCTCTGGAAGAGATTCTGACTGATATATCCCTTGTCGCCTACCAACTTGCAAGAGTTGAAGAGGTTATTTGTTTCCTCGTGCGGTTTATAATCGTTGGGAAATCGTTGAAGGAAACTTCAGAGAAAATCTTTTATAGGGGTCGGACGACTCTTATACCGATTTGGCTTGGATGTTTCTGCATGTATTTGAAAAGTGTCATCGGCTCATCAACTACTTTCTTGTGTATTTGCGAAGCATTGAGCAGATGTAATGTTCCGTCATTATGCCATGAGGCAATGCCTATATGGCTGGTGTCAAGTCCGGGTTTCTTGGTTAGTATTACAATGATGTCTCCATTTTTTATGTGCTTCTTTAGGAGGGCATGTCTGGCAAGGTTGTGTTTTGGTATGTAACGGAAGCGCCTGCCGGTAATTTGCTTTTCCGTCGTGCGGATATTCTTTATTAAGGAAGTGTCGCGCACGAGAGCGGGGTAGGCGGTGTGATGGGTTGACATGTAGTGCAAGGCTACAGTCTGTGTGGCTGTAAAGGGTGTTGTGCTGGCAGTGTGTTCCTTGATGAATCCGTTGCGTGTGTTCTCGTCAATCCATGCTGTGAAGTAATGGTTTCGTGCCGGATATGATATTCGTCCGTCTTCATAGCGTATCTGTCGTAGGAAGTTGGAAAAGTCGAGAAATGTGCGCTTGCCTGATTTCATGCATAGGCTTAGGGCAAGGATGTTCTCTGTGAACGTGGTGCAATCCAGTTCGCGCAGGTTGATTATCAGGTTTTCTTTTTTTGTCGTCTCGAGTGTTTTGGCAACATATGGCAGTCCCTTTAACCTGTTTCCATAGTATGACATGTAATCGTTCGTTGTGCCTTTGGCTGGTGCAGCGGCGAGCAGATCGACGACTTTCAGGCTATCCTCTCGCTCATAGATTATGCTCTGAGCATTTGTGTGATATGCAAGGAATGATATGGCTATAATCAGGCTGAATCGTTTCATAATGCTGTGTTTTCGCTCGTGGGGTGGGGTTTATCGTCGTTGACGGCGTTGCGATGACGTTCGATATTTCTTTTTCACTAAGAAGTTGAAACCGCCGTAGATATTAATCATGCCGAAGACGTTATTGACCATAAACTCTTTCTTGGAGTAGTTGTATGAGTGGACGATTGCGCTCGCTCCCACAAACCAACGACTGTTATTCCATACGAGTCCGAAGCGCCCGACGCCGTCGAGTGTGAGGTTTGATAATTTGAAGTCGCGGAAGCTGATGCTCTCACCGAAGATGTTTGATCCATGCGTTGAGTTTGATATGGTGTGCTTGTAACTTATTGCCAGCGATAGTGATGATGCAAAGAGCCAGTTCTTTGCAAAGACCCAGTTATAGCCATATCCTCCCGAGAGTGATAAGTCTGTGTATGTGATGTTTTCCGTTTCTGTGGTGTTGACAAATGGCGGGATGACATCAGGACCTAATCTCTCTCTTGTTATTGTATTCAGTTTTTTCCAGTCGATCTGTAGCGTGTGTTGTGTATAGCCTATGCCTACCAAAGGCGAGCCGCAGGAAATCTTTTGCTGTGTGCTCTGATTGAAGGCGGCAGGGTAGGAAAAACGTCGATGGTTGAATATGTAGTACAGGTTCATGCCCGTGACGCTTGACTGCAAACCATCGAATGGCAGGTTCTCCAATGCCGATGTGTTGTCGACACCTGCAATGCTCACATTCTTTATAGTATAGTCATCGCCAGATTTCCGCCAAAAGAGGTCGACGCCTATGGGCAGTGAGTAGAGACTGATGTCGAACTCCTTTCTTTTATTCCCGTCGTTCATGTGCAGTACGTCAACCGACCATCCAAGGAAAATCAGACTCCAGCCTATGTAAGGTCCGATCTTCATCGAAGGCTTTGGCTCGAATCGGACGCTGTTGCCCCTGCCGTCAGATACGCGATATACTTCGTATGAATAACGATTCTGCACCATTGCCTGCAGCTTGTAATGTTGTGGTTCGATGTATGCCGTGTCAACATTAAACAGATTATCTATAACTTTTGAAGCAATCTTGATGAATGAATGCCGCCGTGGTGGCACACGAGTCGTGTCGCGAGCCGTCGACAGTGTGTCCGACGTATGTGCCGCAGACGTCAGGCTGATGAGAAGAAAGAGGAGGAATATGATTTTCTTTTTCATTTTATAGCTTCCAGAGTATTCTATCCATTACCCAGTTGACCGGTGTGGCGCTGACAGAGTCGCACTGGCATAGACCGTAGCCCTGCAAATGCTCCGTGACATTCTTTATAAGCGGTGACTGTACGTGTGGCGGATTTGGTATGCGAAAACTTGTTATTCCTTCTTTGTTGACGAGCTTTATAGGGTCGTATGTGAAAACAGAGAACGACAGTGTACCTTTATCTCCAATGATTTCTATACGGTCCTCTTTGGCACTCTTATGCCCGACAAAACACCATGAGCCTGAGCCGGCGATACCACTCTCAAAAAGAAAACATGCCGATATATTGTCCTCTGCTTTGTATAACCCCGCCCGGTTTGTCGGATAGCCGTGGGCACGTGTGATGACACCGAAAATTTCTTGTAGAAGGTCAAGCTGGTGGGCTGCCAGGTCGTAGAAATATCCACCTCCGGCAATATCAGGCAGGAGTCGCCAAGGCAGGTTCTGGCTGTTATAGTCGAGTTCACGAGGAGGCACAGAGAAACGAAGTTGAATATTTAAGACCTTGCCAACGGAACCGCTGTCGATGAGTGACTTTACTTTCTTGAAGTATGGTAGGTATCGACGGTAATATGCTACGAAGCATGGGACGCCCGTCTCCTGACTGATGCGATTTATTCTAGCACAGTCTTCATAGCTTGATGCCAATGGCTTCTCTACATACACAGGCTTGCCGGCTTTCATTGACATTATGGCGTATGTGGCATGACTCGAAGGTGGTGTGGCTATATAAATTGCATTCACCTCAGGGTCCTCGATTAGTGCTATAGGGTCGGTATACCATTTCTTTATGCCATGCCTTTGAGCGTATGAACGGGCTTTCTCGGAATTGCGGCTCATCACCGCTTCAATGTGTGAACCTGCAATCTCGTTAAAGGCTGGTCCGGATTTCTTTTCGGTGACTTCACCGCAACCAATGAATCCCCATGCTATCTTCTTCATATTGTATTGTTATCTTGCTTTTGTTTATTGTTCTTTCAACCACATATCAATGAGTTGGCGTGCTATGCTTAGTTTCTCGGGCAGGGTGGGGAGATTGTCTTTTGTAAACCATTGTCCGTCGCTTAATTCTGACTGCTGTAGAGTGATACGACCACTCACGTAGTCGGTCATGAACCCCACCATCAGACCGTTTGGATATGGCCACGGCTGTGAACTGATATATTTCAGTTCTCCTACTGTCAGTCCTACCTCTTCACATATTTCACGACGTGCCGCATTCTCGAGTGTCTCGCCTAATTCCACGAATCCGGCAACCAGCCCATAGAAGTTTTTGCGGAAATTGTTCGCATGAACAAGAAGAGCCTTGTCACCATTACGTATAAGTGTTATAACAGCGATGGCAGGTGATGGCCAAATCTCATTTCCACACACGGTGCAGCGTTTAGAAATATAGCTTTCCTTTTTCATTCTGCCGCCACAAATACCGCAGAACTGTGTCGTGTAGTCCCAGAATAGTAACTGATGACAATGTCCTGCTTTGAGATATATCTCCTTAGGCAGTTTGTAAAATGAAGCTCTTAGTCCGCACATCTCGTGATCATCAAGGTATGTGATCGGAGCATCCACTCTGAAAGTTCTTACTTCTTCTCCGTCTTCCATTGGTGTTATTTGATGAATTTCGGTCGAATGCTTTACTGCTATTGGAGGATCGTCACAGCGTGGTACTGTGTATGTGCCATCATGACATTTTCTTATCAGCATATCGCTCTTAAAGAATACAAACCAAAGCATGATGTCTTTCTTTATTTGCTGTTGTTCTGGAAAAGAATCTTCTTATCTCTTTCTATTGCAGGCATGGTCCATTCCTCAGGCACAAAACGCCAGTTGTTGTTTGCTTTGGGTGTTATCGTACCAACGTTCTCTATTTCCTGCATGAGATAATAGCGTAGGTCGAGCTCGCTTTCCCACACTTTCCGTTTCTCAATTTCTGATTTTGATAAACCAGCCCCTCTTGTAAGCAGTTCGCCGCCACCATTGGCACGGTAACTGTTCATCGCCACGAGGTAGGTCTGACGTGGGTTGAATGGTTCGCCGTTGGAGAACTGGATAATCTTCACTTTATGTCCGTCAGGTTTTGTTACGTCAACCTCGTAGTCAATACCTGCTGCAGAATCGAAGTTGAAAATATAATTTTTGAATCCGGCACGTTCATTATTGTCCTTTGTGTTTTCGTTTAGAAGCAATATATGATCTTCTTTACTTTCCATGGTATTAATCCACAGACTGTAACTCATCTCCAGATGTCTACGTATTTCTTCGCCGGTCATCTTGACAGTACAGAGCTTGTTCTCAAATTTATATAGATTGAACATGTCGCCCACATGAAGTTCGCCGGCATCTAAGTGCGTGTTTAGAGTAAGTGGAGCAAAGAAGGATACCTGAGCTCCTGATAGTTTGAGTTGCATGTTCTGTACGAAATCTGTAAACGGACACGAACCGAAGTAACACTCATTAGTCGACATTGGCTCTGTGAGTCTGCCTATTGGGCGGTTTACATATTCGCTGACCATATCTGCTTGTTTCGCAAAAGCTCTAATGAAAGCATCGCTAATAGGTTCGTCTTCTATATTTACTATTTTACCTTCAATGTGTTTGTCAATAATCTTATTCTTTTTCAGTGTGACGGTTATCTCTGCGTCAGCAATATTTCGTGCATTGTTTGCAGGATTAAGAATCCACACATTTTTACCTTCACGGTTTGTCAATTCAGAACAGAATTTAATATGGTCGTGTCCGTAGAAGATAATGTCAAATCCCGGAATCTCACGAGCAATTTCTTCTGTGCAGTTTTCCTTATATTCGCTCGTACTTATGCCATCGCGTCGACCTGAGTGAAACAGTCCTATTAGAATATCAGGCTTCTCTTGTTTCCGTATTTGCTCAACCCATTTGCGTGTTGATACCATCATTTCTTCAAACTGCAAATTCTCCCATAATTCCTCTCCGAGCCAACTTGGTATGGCGGGCGTCAACATTCCCAGTACCACAATCTTTACTCCATCGCGATAAAAGACTTCATAAGGTTTAAGATATGGTTTACCGGTTGTTGTGTCAATGATATTTGCACCAAGGACTGCGGCTCTGGTTTCACCTATCCATTTATCATAGACTTCGTGTCCTGGTTCTATATCGTGGTTTCCGATGTTTTGGACATTATATCCCATGAAATTGGTTATAGAAGCAGCTATATTTTCTTGATTCTTTGCAATATAATTGAAGAAATATGTAATCGGTTGACCTTGCAGAATGTCACCATTATCAAGTAACAGCAGGTTTTTACCACTCTCTTTACGCACGTTTTCAATATAAGAATATATACGTGCCATGGAGCCTTTCTTTTGTTGACGCTTTATAAAATCGTATGGCAGAAACGAACCATGAACATCGGTTGTTTCGATAATACGAATCTTTACTGTTTTTGTCTTAGCGGACAGATTTGTTATAGCAAACATTGAAAAGATTGCTAATGAAATAAACCATTTCATTGTATCTATGTCATTTTATTTAATGGATACTTGCAAAGTTACTTCTTTTTTTTTGATTCTCAAAATTTTTATTCTAACTTTGCACGCTCTATTATATATACAATATACAGACAGTATAATAAACAAATATATGAATAAAATATCATTTTTTTCAGTTAGTGTCATTATGTTCACACTATCTGCCTGCGGTTCACTCAATACTGGTAATGACACTTCAATGTCAGGTACTATGGTAGGAAGACAGAATGGCAACGCTGTTGCAAAGACAACAAACTCTGCTGCTAATGCCGGAACTAACGTGTTTGGGTCACTATTACAGAATGCAACCTCTGGCGCAAATCTTGGTAATATTCTGACCTCTGTAATAGGTTTAGATAAAGTTGCAAAAAAATATCTTGTAGGTACATGGAAATACAAGCAGCCAGGTTGTGCCTTTACTTCTCAGTCTGCGCTTGCAGCTGCCGGAGGTGAGGTGGTTTCAGCTACAGTTAAAGAGAAACTTGATACTTACTATAAGAAATTTGAATTCAAATCTAACAATACTACGTTTGTATTTGCAAAAGACGGCACATTCCAAACTGTATTACTTGGTAAACAATTTAGTGGCAATTATACCTTTGAACAAACCACTCAGGCTATAACATTGCACTTCTCTATCTTAGGTGTTCCGGCTTATTCGCTACAGGGATTCGTTAAGAAGAATGTCGATGGTATGGCTCTTCTCTTCGAATCAAAGAAAATTCTTACAGTCCTACAGACGCTTGGTGCATTAAGTGGTAACTCTACAGTTTCAAATATTACCCGCTTGACCCAGAATTACGATGGTGTACGCATCGGCTTTGATTTAGTAAGATAATTATTGGTGTCCGATAAACAAATTATAGTGATGAATCGAGTAGGATGAAAACGCGAAGAACATAATTTATCACGCTTAAGAAATCTCCGGAAAACAGGCAATCCGTCAGGCGTAGGAGCATGATTTATCACATTCCGTAATCTCCGAGAAACAAATAATCACTCAGACGCTCGCAAAATAGCCCCAGGGCAACAGACGGAACGTGATAAATCACGCTCCTACGCCTGCCGGCAAATTTACAGCAAACATAGCGATATATTATTCTCGGACAAGATTGTGTATTGTTATGACCGATATTATCAGGTTAGATCCACTGACCCGTTAGAAGTACTGCTTAAGCAGTCCGTAGCAGTTAGTGTCATGCCTAAAATACAAAAGAAACGGTTACTTTCGCAAGCACCGTTTCCTATCATCATTAGGTATTAGTCAAACTTTTAAGGTAAAAAGATTGTTTTCAGGATAACGATGCAATATTAACGCTTTTTTTTGATGTATGCAAATTTTTCTTTATTTTTTTTTGAGAAGACACATTTGTGCACGTGCACATAAAAAACATTTCTTGTTTCTTTACATAATGAATGTTTATTTTTTGTGAATGGTTGTTTACTAAAAATCAAACGAGGCTTACACATAAAGAGTTTTGCCAATACGCATTCCACAATAATTATTTAGGATGCTTTTAGCCTTTTTGTTGAAAAATAGTCGTACCTTTGTTGTTGAATTTATTTTTGGTTTTTATGAACAGACTTTCAATCCTAATCATTTCTATTTTTATATGTATAAGCAGCTCTGCACAAATGAATATTAGCAGCTGGGAGTTTTCACGCGACAGTGTTAATTGGCATAATGTAACCGTTCCACATGATTGGGCAATTTCAGGTCCTTTTGATAAGAAGTGGGATCTTCAACGTGTCGCAATTGTTCAAAATGGTGAAACAGAAGCGACAGAAAAAAGCGGACGCTCAGGGGCATTGCCTTGGATAGGGCGTGGTTACTACCGTACAAAGGTCACACTTTCAAAGATAACAAAATATGCAGAACTTCAGTTTGATGGTGTTATGTCCGATGCTCATGTATGGGTTAACGGTAAATTCGTTGGAAATTGGCCCTATGGATATAATGCCTTTCGTCTAAACGTGTCTGATGCACTAACGCTTGGCGATAATATCATAGAAGTTTCTTTAAACAATCTTGATGAGAGTTCACGATGGTATCCCGGTGGTGGCATATACCGTCCTGTACACCTTTTCATGCGTGATAAAGCATATATATCAGATTGGCATACACAGTTGATTCCTATAATAGGGGTAATTATTGATAAAACAAAAGCGGAAGATGCCATTCTGCATATTAATACTCAGATAATAGGGGAGGGAGCAGAAACTATTAAGGTAGAGCTGATAGATGAGAATAATAGCATTGTCAGCGAAGTAACGTCTTCTATAACTCAAGCAGATAATATTAATGTTAAACTCACAGATGCACACCTTTGGTCTCCCGAGTCACCTTATTTATATATAGCGCGCGTAAGCATTATGGATGATGCAGAGAATATTATTGATAAACGAGATTTCAAGGTTGGAATGAAGAAAATCGTTGTTAATAGCAACGGCTTTGCTCTAAATGGAGAAAAACGAAAGTTTAAAGGTGTCTGCCTGCATCATGATCTTGGTCCTCTTGGTGCTGCTGTAAATAAAGCAGCACTAATACGTCAGGTTAAGATGCTCAAAGACATGGGCTGTGATGCTATAAGAATATCCCATAATATGCCTTCAACGATGCAGATGGAAGTATATGACTCACTTGGTATGATGGTAATGGCAGAATCTTTCGATATGTGGCGTTATGCTAAATGCAAGAATGGATATGCAAAGAATTACGATGAATGGGCGGCAAAAGATCTTACTAACCTTATCTTGAATCATCGAAATCATGCTTCACTTGTGATGTGGTCTATTGGAAATGAGATTCCTGAACAGTGGACTGACGATGGCTGGGGCACACGCGAGGCTATTCGTCTACAGACCATTATACATAATCTTGATTCGTATCCAGATAACGGTAGATGGATTCATCCTGTCACACAGGGGATGGATAATGCAGATGGGGCAATTGCCAATGGTTTCGCACAAGTTATGGATGTCCCCGGTTATAACTATCGTGTGCATCGTTATGACGACGGAATTAAATCCCTCCCACAACAATTCTTGCTTGGTTCAGAGACGGCGTCGACAGTATCTTCACGTGGTGTTTATAAGTTTCCTGTTCAGCTACGTCCAGGTGTGACTTACGCTGATGGACAATGTAGCAGTTACGATACAGAATATTGCCCTTGGAGTTGTACACCTGACGATGATTTCCTCATTCAGGACGATAGAGAATGGACCATAGGACAGTTTGTTTGGACTGGGTTCGATTATCTTGGCGAGCCTACTCCCTACGATGAATATTGGCCATCCCGTTCATCATATTTCGGTATTTGTGACCTTGCAGGTCTTCCAAAAGACCGTTTTTATCTCTACCGTTCTATCTGGAATACAGAGGAACATACCGTTCATATTCTGCCACATTGGACATGGCATGATAGAGTAGGGAAGATTACACCCGTTTATTGCTATACTGATTATCCTGAAGCGGAGCTTTTTGTAAATGGGAAAAGTCAAGGGAGAATAAAAAAACAGATTGGTCAGACGAAGATTATGACTTCTGGGAAGACCAATTGGGACGAGCAGATGAGCCAAGAAGATGGTATTAGATATGCCAGGGAACAGAGCGTACTTGATCGTTATCGCTTACGTTGGAATGACGTAAAATACGAACCGGGAGAACTTAAGGTCGTATGTTATGATAAATACGGAAATAAGACTTGTGAAAAAGTTATCATGACAGCCAAAAAGGCAAAAGCTTTAAAACTTGATGCTCCTGAAGTTGTCGATTTGAATCGTGAAGGAGATCTTGCTTACATCACAGTTTCGTTGATTGATGATGCAGGAACAATAATTCCTGATGCATCTGATGATATTGAGATTTATGTCAAAGATGAAGGACAATTTAAGTGTATTTGCAATGGTGATGCAACAAGCACTGAAGTCTTCACGGAGCCAAGGATGAAACTTTTCAATGGACAACTTGTTGCAACAATTCAATCGAATGGAAAACCAGGTGTTGTCACTGTTACAATTAAAGACAAAACAAAAAGAATATCTGCAAAGAAGACTATTAGATTTGTAGATTGATAAAAGAGAACTGAGTTAGAGAAAATAAAGTTTGTAAGTTGGTCATTCTCTAACTCAGTTCTCTCTTAAATTAAAACTCTTGCATGTGTATACAATAGAGGAATATTATATTCTACACTATAATTGATAATGTTCAAATCTTATTTATCATAATACAGATTATATTCCCAACGCTTATTAAGTTTTAAGATGCTGTGAATAAATTCAACAAAAAGGCTCTTCTGACTGCAAATACAGCCGATATTTGCCGACACGTTTTACTTTGATGGCGAAAAACGCTTGTTTTCAGCATTAAATACAAGACACTGACAATCAATGTAATAGACTTTTTTAATGAATATAAAAATACGAATCTGTTTCAAGAAGCGCCGGTTCTTGGCTCTAAAACCACCGTTTCTTGCCGATAAAACCGTCCTTTTCAACGTAAAGAACCACACCTTCTTGAGAGAAAAAGCAAGGAATGAAGCTTGTTTTTGCTTTGTCCGGTTATCGAAGACATGGTTTTATGCCATGTAGGCTTAGCAAATCATTCTTTTTAGTTTTCTATTTCGTTAAAAATCGCGATGATGATTTTTCTTTACTATAGCAAGTTCGTGATAATACAGAATGTTGATGCAACATACGGAAAACCATTCTTGATGAACCTTACTGACAATATTTTAATAATCAATAAATGGCACACTTAAGTATAAAAGCTAAGTAATAAATTTAAAGAGCATCATCAATATTGACAATGCTCTTATCCAATGACTTTCCTTTATAGGAATTGTTTATTTTTTCTTTGTATCAGCCTTTGTATCAGCTTTTTCCTTCTTTGCAGGCTTATATGATTTGTTCAGCCCTGCAATCACTTCGTTTGTGATATCGTATTTCTTGTCTGCATAAAGGATATTGTCACCAGCCTTGGTTAGGATGAGCGAATAATTCTTATCCTTGTTATATACTTTCAAATAGTTCTGGATAGAGTCACGCAAAGCCTCATTGAACTTTGCCGTCTCTGCCTGAAACTCATTTGACAGGCGCTGGTTAAGGGCGTCAAGGTCGGCTCCTTGTTTTTGGATAGCAGCTTGACGAGCCTGTGCAGCATCCTGTGTCAAGGCATTTGCCTGATAGTCTTGTTGAAGTTTAGCTACAGCAGCCTGCAGAGTCTGTTGTTTAGAAGCGAGGGTACTCTGTATGTTGTTAGCCTTCTTCTGCAGAACTTCCTGGTACTCCTTTGAGAAAGTGTACTGCGACATGATTGAGTCAACCTCCACGAAAGCAATTTTCAATCCTGATTGTACTGATGCCGGGGTTGCTGCATCATTAGATTTTGGTGCGTTGTTGCATGATGCAAGCATTGCAGTGGCAGCAAGTGCCAAAAAAATCTTCTTCATTTTCTTTGTCAATATTTAATTATTTATTCGTTATACTAATAGTATTAGGTGTAAGACTTAGTATGCTTTGTCTTCACTGCGAGCCTGACGGTCTTGGTCCATCACACATTTTATGCCACGTTCTTTCATTGCCTCTGAGTCGTGTATATGCATTGAAGTAAACTCTCCGTTCTTACGGAAAAGTAGTTTTACACATAATAATGCAATTGCTATAGCAATTATTAACATGGATATAAGTAGGGTTCTGACCATTTTTCACTATATTTGCAAAGGTATTGATACCTGATTACGAAAGCAAAGGTACAAATAATTATTTAAACCACATCAAACAATGATGTGTTATTAAGGGAAATTAATGATTCAAATCTTATAAATATGGAAAAGAAAGAACTCAAACCTGCTCTTGTATTTGAGCATTTTGCTAAAATCAATCAAATTCCTCGACCGTCAAAGCATGAGGAGAAGATAATTGCATATCTAAAGGAATTCGGTGAGAGCCGTGGTCTGGAGACCCTGATAGATGAAACGGGAAACGTTCTTATTCGTAAAGATGCTACACCTGGTTACGAGAATAAGAAATGTATTGTTCTGCAGAGTCACATGGATATGGTCTGTGATAAGCTCGTAGATCATGAAATTGACTTTATGAACGATCCTATAGAGACATACGTGGAAGGCGAATGGCTGAAGGCGAAAGGTACTACCCTTGGTGCTGACGACGGTATCGGTTGTGCTATAGAGTTAGCGATTCTCGATTCAGACGATATTGAGCACGGACCAATAGAATGTCTTTTCACGCGCGATGAAGAGACAGGACTTACTGGTGCAGAGGGACTGAAAGCCGGTTTTATGAAAGGACAGTGGCTTATTAATCTTGATTCTGAGGATGAAGGACAGATATTCGTCTCTTGTGCCGGTGGTCGTACAACCACTGCAACCTTCAACTATGAAAAGGAAAAGGCTAATGATAGAATGTTCTTTATAGCAGCACAGATAAAAGGTCTGTTCGGCGGTCACTCTGGCGATGACATAAACAAGAAACGAGCTAATGCGATAAAGATAATGGCACGTTTCCTTTATGAGGAAAACGAGAAGTACGGACTTCAGCTTGTGTCATGGAACTCAGGCAAGCTACACAATGCAATTCCTCGTGATGGTCGTGCTGTATTTGCTATTCCTGTAGATAAAAAGGAAGCTGTACGTGCTGATTGGAATGTATTCACCGCCAAGGTGGAGGATGAATTTCATGTTACAGAGAAAGATATGGAATTTTCACTTGAAAGTACCGAAGCAGGACTTGTACTACCAAAGACAGTGTCAGACAATATCATACGTGCTATCCAGGCTGTTGATAATGGCGTGTTCTCTATGTGTCAGGACGAAGAACTTGCATGGTTAGTAGAAACATCAAGTAATATTGCAAGTATTAAATCAACCGATACAGAAATTAAGGTCGTTGCTTCACAACGTTCAAATGTGATGAGCAATCTTGATAATATGTGTGCAACAGTAAAGGCTACCTTCCAGTTGGCAGGTGCAGAGGTTGTTCAGGGCGAAGGCTATCCTGCATGGAAAATGAACCCTAACAGCAAACTTACCAAGATCACAGTTGACACTTATAAGGAACTCTTCGGAAAAGAACCACTTGTTCTCGGTATACATGCAGGATTGGAATGTGGTTTGTTCTCTGAACGTTATCCGGAAATGGATATGGTCAGCTTCGGTCCTACCCTACGCAATGTTCATACTCCAGAAGAAAAGCTGCTGATTCCTACTGTACAAATGGTTTGGGATCATCTCTTGGCTATTTTGAAGAAGGCTTAACGAGTGTTATCTAAATGTAAGCCAATAACCAGCGGCAGTCTACACTTCACAGATGACGTTTACCTCAAAGAAATTTAAAATCAATTTAGAGGAAATCATAAAAAAACAGATTGCTTTTTCCTTAATGGAATCAGCAATCTGTTTTTAAATAAGAA
>ENA-OWND01001665-OWND01001665.1-metagenome-genome-assembly--contig:-NODE-1665-length-13147-cov-7.773679_pt1 | contig 13147 bp, 6 predicted proteins | sample MGYA00245342_ERZ651119 | MGnify/ENA primary metagenome ERZ651119 (study PRJEB26857, sample SAMEA4031756) | metagenome | biome: human; feature: oral; material: saliva | place: Philippines | collected 2014...
CTATAAGAGAGCTAGTGCCTTCAAAGATGAGATCATTACTCTCTAGTACAATAGAATTTAACTCTCCTTCCTCTTTATATTTATTCTTAAAAAGACAAACTGTGCCACTTGGCTTCGCCTTACCTTCAGTGCTAAGTGTTGCTTTTATAAATTTAAAAATATCGCACTCTACCGCTATCGTAAAGCCATTTGTCTTTGGATAAAAATAAGATGAATTACAATCTAGGTATCTAATTTTAGATAGATCAACTTTATTTTCTAAACCACTACGGTTAGATGAACCACAACAAAAAATATCCTCAATTAGAGTATTATCACCTAAGGTAAGAGTTAAATTTGCATTGCCTTCTATTGTTGATATGCCTGAGCTATAAAAGGCTGCCTTATTTAGCTCTTCCTCACTTATTTTTTTAAAGGACGAAGAGGTAAATATAAAGGTGCTCTTTCTATTATTTGCAAAGTTTAAAGTCTCAAAATGTGGTGACGCCCCATCTAGAAAATCAACATTGACCCCATCATTGTCGCCTAGATTTAGAAGCTCTCCTATTTGTATATATCTTTTATTTAAAAAGTTAAGCCCAGCCTTAGGAGATATAGTTCTTACTGCGTTTTTATCTGGAGCCTTAGTAAATTCAAAATAGGCAGCCTTAGAAGGACGTCCCATAACACTAGGAGCCTCAGTTGTCTTTGATATATTATAATCTTCTATATTACATCCATCTGGGATTTTGAAGAATATGTTTAGGCTCTCGCCTTCAAAAAAGGTCTCATACTCGTTTTTATCAACTTCTTTAAATGTAAAATCGCTCATAGTAACTCCAAATTCTCATCTGTTTTTAAAATTAGGCTATTATCTTCAAATGTTATGCCCTTCTTCTTTCTCTCTAAAATCTCATCAAGGATATTTGTAGTTCTATCTTTTATCCAATCGTTCTCTATTGCTACTACAGTAGATGAGCTCAAATTACTACTATCAATCTCAGATAGATTAACAGATGAGACATTTTTTAGAACAATTTTATTGGCTAGAGTAGAGTTGCTTGCTTGAAACTTACCACTATCATTTTTCTCAATAGATAGCTCTACTCCGCTTAGCTGAGTATTATCAATATTAGTGTCCTGAGAGAACACCACTATATTGTTGCCATTTGAGACCTTGACATTGCTTAGGCTAATTGTCTTCTGATCAACGTCGTTAGCCCCTATTGATAGTTCACTACCCTCTTCTAAAGTTACCGATGAGAGATAGGTGCTAACTCCTGTCTCTTGAGCGTTTGCAGGCAAGATATTAAACTGACTACCCTCTTTTATTGTGATCTCTTTGCCCTTTACGCTATTAACTGATCCTGCAAGAGTTCCACTAACATCACTAAGGGTTGAATCTCTACTGATAAAGTCTTTAATCTCGCTATAGTTTTGATTTTTCTCAGAAAAACTAATCTCTGAATCCATTATAGCATTAGACTTCCCCTTAAAGAATAAACTCTTATGAGAGATAACTTTTGAATTTACAAACCTATTATTTGATTCAAAAACCACGATATTTTTTGCCACAAAAGAGTTCTCTCCTTGAAAGTTAAGGCTTGGAGCATGCTCGATATTGCTTGAAGGAGTTTTCCACCAATCAAAATTAACCGTCTGGGCATCTATTTTTGTATTAGTGCTATCAAAGTTAAGCTCTATATTTTTAATATCTTCACTATCTATGACGGTTGGTTTATCGTTATCATTTCTCATAACAAAGCTATTATTGCCTGTTATGTTTAAAATGGACTCTTCTAATTTGATGATATCGCTATCAATAGTAAGAGTAGAGTCTCTTGCGTCACTATTTAGTCTAGCCATTGTTAAAAAGATATAGCCTGCTTGTCCAAAAGAGAGCTTTATATTCCTTTTAATAGGGTCCATGCTCGTTGTTATATAAATCGATTTGGTATCAACCGCAAGAGAAAGATTGAGATACATATTACTTTGAATTGTATTTTTAGTATAGGGATAGGCTCCATCTTTGTTTAACTGATCAAGCTCTCTAGAGTTAAGCTTTCTAGTCCTATCCTCAAAATTAATTACAGTATTGTTGTTACTCTTAATGATAAGATCATTGAATTTTGGCATCTTAGGTTTTAACTCTTGGCTATTACGGCTAAGAGTTAGGTTAAAGTTTTTACCTAGAGTAAGAGTTCCTTCTACTTTAACCTTTAGGCCATTAAGAAACCTAGTATTTGCCTCGGCGTCAACTACTATGCTTCTCATCTTATCAGGTGCGTCTAAAATAAAGACCACATCTTTGCAAGCTTTTACACTGTTTATGTCATCATTGCTAAGAAAAAACTTATAGTCCTTCATCGTATAGCCCTCTGGTACTTCAAAGGTCACGCCAAAGGGTTCGTCCTTAACATACAAATCCCAAGAGCCACTACTATTTTGCTTAAATTCGCTTTGCATGAAAATCCAATCATTTATCTTTAGTAGTAATTATACCAAGCTAAAGCAACTCTGGCTCTTCTAGCATCTTAGGAGCTATAGGTTGTGCCTCTTCACATACACTCTTCTCGGAGTTAAAACCTAGAAGAGCTTTAACGTTGGCTGGAACTTCATAGTCTTTTAAAAAGCAATCCTCCACTACTCGTACATAATGTGTAAGAGTGCTATCTTGAATAAATGAGTTAGAGACCTTCTCTAGGTTATCGCAAGCTAATAACCCATTAATTTCAGAAGCACTGATCTCTATCTTTATATCTCCGTCAAGATTATTATGTAAAACATTTACTCTATTAAAAACTGAGTTAGAGATTATAATTTCTAACTTTTGAGCATCTGAATACTTCTTGTTAACCCATTCAAACTTACCAGTGAAGCTAGAATTATTAATTTTTATCTCTTTTTTGCCATCATCAGGATAAAAATGAAACACATCATTTTCCCCTAAGCTAACTGTGCTATTGCTTATCTCAAATGGGTGCTCCTCTATTTTAATTATTGAAAGAGGGTCGGATAGGCCAAAATAAAAAGAGTTTCTATCGCTCTCATTCTCATTTTCTAAAGTAAAATTCTCTAATCTTGCATTATTAACTCTAGCGTTATTCATATTGCTGATATTATAAAAATCACAAGATACAAAGAAGCAATCCTTAATCGTTAGGCTATGATAATCCTCTCTCTTCTCATTTTTAATATTAGTATCATATATTGATACGTCACCTATTAGGTAGATAGGGTAACCTGCATTATCGAAAGTGGTCTTAGCCACTATAGCATTTATCTTATCACTACCCTGATCTTTTTCATAGTAAAGGTTGTTCTTTGAATAGACGTTCTCGATCGTTAAGCTATCATTTTTAACACAACTGTTATCTGTTTTAATATCTAAGCTTCTCTCAATGTTATTATCTCCACTTATTTTAAGCTTCATATTTTCAACCGATAGGCCCTCTCCTACTTGTAGTATAGATGTGCCTCGTCCAAAAGCTAAATCTCCATCAGATACCTCTATCTTTCCACCAGAGTAGATACCACAGCTTGTAATTGTATTGAGATCAGCTTCTATCTTTACATGATATAGCCTAATGGCTCCATTTGCACTAATAGGAATATAACTTACACCCTCACCAAATAGTGCTTCTTTCTTTTCTACATTTGATGGTAGAAACACTCCATAAACGTAAATTAGCTCTCTCTCTTTATTCTTGATCCAAAGATAGGTCTCATTATTTATTGAAGAGATGGGCCTCACCCCTTGAATAATAATCTCTGCGGCCTTTGAATTCTCGATATTTAGATCGATCGTGTTGTGGCTTCCCTCCTGAAATTCTCCAACCATAAAATTGGTGCATTCCATCTCATCATTAGGAAATTTAAATACGACAGTTGATCCATTTGTATCAAAGGTAAAAGAGCTATGTGGCTTTATGGTAACAGCTGGAACAAGCTTATCTTGATAGCTTTTGCTATAAAGCGTAAGAGAGGCAGATTGAAAAGGTAATCCTCCAGGAAAAAAGCTCTTCTCATCAATCTCATCAGGCAGATCAAGTATAATCTTTTGCTTTTGGGGGATATCTATAGGATTACGTTTTAGAGATACGCTTTGCATATACATCGCTTCATCACGCTCTCTCTTACTCAAAAGTTTTTCAGCCATTGCCTTTGTTATATAACCATAGTGTAGAAAATCTTTTTGTTCTTCCTCTTTAGCTAAAAACTCATAGACCTCTTTATTATCAACCTTTGTCAGAGAGAAAAGCGCTGTATAAAATTTTCCATCATGAGACTCGAAGTGAAATTGCTTGCTTTTCATAGTCATCATCGCTTTATCCTCATAGAGTTTCAAAATCTGTAGTAGTCATAGGACTAGCCAGATCATTTTTAGGCTCTTCTTTTGAGTTAGAATTATAGTCTTTTATCCTTGAAAATGGAGTATTAGCCGTAGAAAAATCTTCTAAAAATGAATTCTCTACGCTTGTAATATCACAAAGGCTAACATTAGATAGCACTGAACCTTCTATGTTTGAAAGAGCCAGAGCCTCTAGTTTGCCACTCACCTCTGCATCTGCTATATTAACCTTAGATGTGCCAATAAAACTCATCTCGGCATTATTAAAGAGAGAGTTTTTCATAGCTACCTTTGCTCCTTCTGGAACAAAGAGATTGAATGAGCCATTAGAGCTAATATTGCTAGCATTAACCTCAGCGTCGCTTCTCATATCAAAAACATCATCTCTGCCTAACTCTATCTTGCTGTCTCGCATCTTAATTATTGGCGACTGCTTCTCATCCTCATCTTCAATATTTCTTTCGTCATAGTCTGATTGCATTGGGCCTATGAAGATCACACCTGCTCTAACCAAGCCATTTCTCTCAAACTCTTCGTTGATAATTTCGCAGTTCTCTACCTCAGCTCTAATGAGGTTGGTATTTGTGAAAATCTTTGTATTTATAGCCCTTGAATAGATAAAATTACTACTTCTTATTTGGAGGCCTTCGACACCATCATTTTCTACGTAGCTCTTGTAGAAGCAAGTCTCATTGCCTCTAATAAATATTTTCTTGCCTCTGTTTTTAATCGTAGATTGATTGATAATAAGCTCTACTTCACCACTTGCGTCTGGTTGAAGTTCGAGTGGGCTCTGCACGTCAGCCTTATTAAAGAATATTTGAGCTTGCTGGCTCTGTTTTTTTCTATGTTTTAACAGATAAAGAGCGCTTGCAAAGTTATTGCTACTATGGATTTCGCCTTGAACGTTATCGATCTTACAATCGCTACCAACATTTAAAACAGGCTTGTTATCAGGATCAAAATTATCAAACTCTAATAATGCCATGTCAAGAAGAAGATGGCCTTCTACATTAAACTCACCACTCATATCTGAAGCATTAGTACGAAATCTAAGGCTAGATGAAAAGACCTCCATCCCATCTCTTGCTCTAATCTTTAACACCTCTCCATTTGCACCCTTAGCAGGCACAACAAGGGTTTTTATATCAAGGTTACAATCCTCTCCTCCATTATAAGAGAAATATGCATCTTTGCTAAAGGCTCTAATCGGCTGTATACGATTAATGCTTACTATATCAGCCCTATTATTCTCAATATTAAGATCAATAGTTGTTGTACCTTCATCGTTAGTATCAATGATGTAAAAGCTATCGCAAAGTAGCTTATTATTATTAAGCTTAAAGATTAGTGGAGCATCAGCAGTTGAAACATTAAAGAAATTTTTTATTGCTACAGTTATAGTTGGCTCTAGCCTGTCACTATATTTTATAGGATCAAGTGATATTTGAGGAATGGCGTTGCCTGCTTCAGGGTGGCGATCTATTATGATCTTTTGGCTAAGATTTGCTATCTCATCAGGATATTTGATTGGAGATTTAAGAGATAATCTCTCAATATTAGCAAAACCAAATTCATTTCTTTGATCAAGAAAATCAGCCATCTCTTTACTGAGATAGCCGTAGTGAAGCTTCTCACTCTTACCTACTATGCCTGTGCTATCACTTACTACGGCCTCAATATTATAAACCTCTACTCCGTCCACCATTTCTGGGACTAACTCAAGCTCAAATATATCGTGGCTATCGCCCTCTTCAAATTTATATTTTCTAACTTCTAGGCTCATAGAATCTCCAAATCCTCGGTAATTTTACCAGTTTTAGTATTTTCGCTACCATTTATGTTTTTACCATTGGCAAGGTAACTACCGCCTTCTATCTTATTAATTTTGCTATCTTCAAAATTGACTTGATCTATCATGGCATCTTTTATCTCTCTAACCCCGTTAAAGCGGACACCTCCTTTAATTACTGAGGCTTCGATTAAATCAAGGTTGATAGCAGCTACGTTGTAGTCAATATCTGAATTTATTATTGAGATAGGCTTATCATCTACAATAAAATCTTTCTCAATGTATAAAAATCCTCTTGCTAGTGATGAGTTTTCTATATTAATAGGGAGTGCTTTATTCCTATTCCTATACTTTGTCTCTATTGTGTAGTCGCCTTCAATAACACTATTAGAGATATTAAGGCCCTTGCCTACTTTATCATGAAACCAATCACCCTCCCAGAGAGTTATTTTTGTATTTTTTATAGATGAGTAGATAGTCTTATCAATATCTGCCCCCTCCTTTGGGCTATAAAATTCGTTTATATCATTGTAATTTGTAGTGCCAAGACCAAAACAAAAAGATTGTGTATCTTTGCTTTTGTTTGTAAGACTAAAATTTTCTACCTCACTATTTGAAATCTTTGCATTTTTAAGATCACTAATGTTGTTTAAAATAGAATATCTTATATTGACATTTTCAAGTGTTAGCTCTTTAGATTTTATCTCGTTGTTTAGCCTGATGCCTACAAGAGAAACTTCACCTTTCATAACAATATCTTTCTCTCCATTGCTAAGATAAGAGTTGCCAAGTCTAAATATGCACTCACTTGAGTTTTTAGATTTCAAGTAGATTCCACTCTCTGAGGCAACATCTCGCATCCAAACAGAACTCTTTCTTGTCTGTTTAGCTGTCGGATCGCAGCGGAAGATGCCATCAATATCACTTTTTCCAGTTAAAACTGCATCTGTCTCTTTAAGTAGTATCTTCCCATTTACAACCAAAGATACAGGACTTAAGTCATCTTCACTCTTTAGAGTAATATTAGAATTCATTAAGAAGATGCCATCTTTTTTAGAAGCAATCCGAGAGGGCTCTTTACCATTAAGTGCATAAGTCTTAGGCATATAGGCTCGCCCCTCTCTTGCTGCAAACTCACCAGCTGTCTCAAAGTGTATATAACCAGCCTCACTCTTATCATTAGTATTGCCATCAATAGTGTAGCCAAGTATGGTTATATCTGGGGCGACCTCTTCGTTGGTGCATTTTAGTTTAAGATAGGGCCCACCAAAGGCACTTTCACCATAAAAACCATCGATATTTAGATCGCCAACCCTGTTTGTTGCTAGATCAAGATCAATGGTGACGCTCTTATCTGCGGTTCCGCCTATTCTAACAATAGAGAAGCTCTCTGCTTCAATTGAGTCATGATTAACCTTGATATCTAATGGGCAAAAAGGGCTCATTACTCTAAATGAGCTAGTGGCAATAGTAAGAGCTTTATTGCCCTTTTCTATCTCTTCTGGATAGATAGTTGGTCTCAAAACTACACCTTGAACAAGGATTTTGCTAGGCTCTTTTGGTGCATCTAGAATTATTTTTCTAGTTAAAAGGGTTATATCGCCTCCCTTTGAAAGAGTTAGATCACCTGCCCACTCTTGTGTCTGCCTAACAACAAAATTTCGGTTAACCCTTCCTTCTTCGTCATTTACTTTAGTGAGCGCTTCAAGAAATGCCTCAGTCACATAGCCACAGTGGATATTAGAGCTATTTTTCACTTCATAAACCTCTTTGTCATCAACTATAGCAGGGGTGAAATGAACATCATCGTAATCTTTTTTCTCTATATCAAATACTTGAAATTTCTTTTGTTTTAAACTCATAGAATCTCCAATTCGTTATTGGCTTTGCCTACATCTTTTTTAGGCTCTTCTACAAAGGTACTTGCTGCCCCGTTATAACCAATAAGCTCTTTTTCTCCATCTTTAGCGTCTTTGGTTATTCCCTCATCAAAATAGCAAGAGTCTACTTTGCTATATCCACTTAACTGAGTGTTATAATTTGCTATTGAGTCTTTTAAAAGCTCTAAGCCACTAAAAACTACAGCATCATTTATCTCAGAGTTGATCACACTTGTGGTTAAGAAGTTGCCATAAGGTCCTTTTGCGAGGCTAAAAGAGCTAAGATTTATCAAAGAGTTTTTGATATTAAATGTAAAATCTTTAATCTCTTCTTTTTTATCTTCATCTATGTAAAATATGAAGGTAAAACCTCTATCAAAGGTTGAATTCTCAGCTACAAACTTGGCTCCTTCAAAATTAACAGCACGAAACATGTAGCCTTTATCTACTCTTATCTGGCAATTTTTAAGAGTCCACTTAGTCTCCCTATCCTCATCACTTAAAATATTAGATAGACCAGTGTTCATTTGTGGCCCTATCAAGATATTTCTCTTGTTACTCTTATCATTTTCAATAAGGCAGTTCTCTACCTTAGCGTTTGATACGAGAGCCTCCACTATATTATTAGTATCTACTATTTCAGAGAGCCTAATTGATGAGGTTGATATGGTTATTGGCTTATTGTTGCTACCAAGGATTTTTGAGTTTAACACTAAGGTATTGCCTTCAATAGCAACCTTAGCTTTTCCATTATCAACAAGAGACTCTTTTATTAATAGTTGTCTATTTTTTGCAGCAGATAGGTATGTAGGGCTATGAAAAGAGGATTGCATTATCGCAATCTTATTCTCATATCTTTGCATTTCACCTCTCTTTTTCTTTTGAGAAAGGTAAAGCCCACCATTGTTAGTAACAATATCATAGATTTCGCAAAAGCTATTTAGTACTCTAATATCCCCATCTCCTTTTATGCCAACAATTTGATTATTCTCTAGTTTTTCTCCTTTATTTTTAAGAGATATGCTTGAATTTCTTATCTCTATATCCTTAGCACTACTAAAAATAATATTGTTTAGGTCATTATTAGTATATACAGTTTTAACGGTTGAATTGTCTAGGTAAAAATTCTTGCCAGCTTTAAAATTAATATGACCATTTTCGCCTGAAAAACTAGGAATTGAACCATTTTGTACAAATAGTATGCCTCCCTCGTTTTCAAAGCTAACACTTAAATAGACCTCTTTTGCGCTAGTGTTATCGGGAACTAGGTTATCAACAAAAATAACGTCCATCTTACTATTTTTAGTGTTAATCTCTAAAACTTGATCAGTTTTTTGTTGACTATATATCTTAAAGTTATTACACTCTAGCTTATTGTTAGGAAGAATTAACTCTATAGCTCCACCATCTTTTCCAAGCCCATTTAGGTGATATTGTCTTTGAACTTTTAATACAACTGGCTTTTTTTTAACATCTTCTGTATACTGGATAAAAGGGAAAGTCATAGAGTCAAAGCTATGAGCATCTACTTTTTCTGGTAGATCAAGAAGCAGCTTATTTTTTAATTTTACAAAATAACCTCTACTAATAGCTAAAGTGAAGGAAAAGCTATCTATATATCTATCTTTGCCACTTGGTCTAAGCTCAAAAATTTTATCTACCATCTCTGGAGTCATATAGCAATAGTGGCCGTGCTCGTTTTTAACTTCGTAGACCTCTTGATCATTGAGAGTGCTTGGAACAAAATCTACACGAAAATCAACCATACTATGTCCTCTTAGTATTTGGCTAACGTATTCTCTTTTTTCGAGCATTAAAAATCCTATCTATTGTTTATCTTTAGTAGTAATTATACTTATTTCAAGCTCTGAGAGGTTAGGTTCGCCACTATAAAATATCTAATTTATTGGTTACCACAGAAACGACTTCATCCTTTTTCTCCTGCACTAAACCAGAACATTCATCAATAACTTGATCGAAAAGAAATAGATCGCTAAGAGCAATGCTTGTACCAGAGGAAAGTGTGCTGTTTGATATCTCTGAGTAGCTTAATTTGTCTATGTTTTTAATTTCAACGTCTCCATTAAAGATAACACCCTCTATCAGTGGGCTACCACTATTGCTGCTGATAAAGACTGTGCTTTCTTCACTATTATTATTTTTTATTGTAGATGAATTTATCTCATAAGGACAATCACTTTCAACGGAAATCTCGCCTTCAAAATAGCAGTTACTTAAACTTCTTGTGAAAATTTCCCCATCATCAAAATATACATAACCATCTGGAGCAATTGTTATATTATTGAGATTTAAGAGATAATCTGGCTCTGGCAATTCGTTTCTAGAAACATTGTGAGTAAAACGAGCATCTTTACCTAGAATGATATTATTAGCCTTGACCCAAGATATACTGCCACGTAAATTTCCAGAAATATTATCTAAGGCTGAGTTGGATATTGTTAAATATTCTATTTCAGATACACTATTTTCTTCACTCGCCTTAATGAAGTTAATAGAACTCTTTTTAAAATCACTGCTAACTATGTTTAGCTCTAAATTTTCTGAATTAATTGTGGTATCGATAAAGGCAGAATCTTTAATAGCTATTTTTTCTTTCGCCTTTAATTGATTTTTACCCCAAAATCTCATTGTTTCGGATTTTTCACCACCTTTTCCTAGTTCTAGTTTTTTAGCATCAACTTCAAGAGTACCACCATTAAAGAAAGATATATCAGTGTTCTTTATATCAATTCTGCTAAGACCCTTACCTTTATTGATTATCTCAAGTGAGCTTGTTTTTACATTCCCCTCGTCTGTTTTTGCTAAGGATATGTTACTAGTATGTAAGATAAAAAGATCACTAACAATATTAAGGCTATTAAGATTTTGTTCAGGATAAAAGGATGAACGCCCAATATCAACATACCTAACCTTAGATAGGTCTAACTTGTTTTTAAATCGATCTGGTGTGAAGAAATTGTCTATAGACTTTATAAAACAATTATTATTCACAAAAAGCTTCATATTATTATTTGAAGTAATGGCGGTCTCTTCAATGTATAATTTTTCATCTTTTAGCTCTTTTTGGCTCAATCTTTTAAGCTTGTTTGAAACAAATGTAATTGAGCCTTTTTTATTTTTCTCAATCCTAAGAGCATCAAAATAGATGTCAGGGCCACCATTGGTTTTTATCGTCATATCCGTATTCGCGCCTAGAATAAGCTTAGAGCCTATCTTAATAGGGAAGGCTTTTTCAAAGTATAATCCAGCATCAGTGGCAATCTCTATTGTGAATGTATCTTTTGGCTCTTTTGTTAGTTCAAAATAGGCTAAATCATTCTCTATCTTGTTGCAAGGCCCATAGGTATTGATCGGATAATCTTCAATTTTGAACCCATCAGGGATTTTAAAAAAGATTCTGGTGCTCTTACCTTTAAAAAAGGTCTCGTAATAGCCATTATCTAGTTTTTTAAAGGTTAAGTTGTTGTAGGCCATTATAAAACCTCCAACTCATTAGTAGCTTGGCCTATCTCTTTTTTAGGTTCATTTGCTACCAAATTAACCCCTTCTATTGTTGTAGGCATTTCATAGTTTTTCGCAACCTCTTTTAAAAAGGAATTCTTGATTTCGCTTGCATTGGCGAGAGTAGCATTTTGGAGCACAGAGTTTAATACTAAAGTAGTCTCTCTTAGCTCATTCTCCCCTGTTAGCTCTGAGCCATAAATGGTAAGCGTTTGACGATAATCTGGGCTTTCCCACTCTTTGTTAGTTAAAAGGCCTATTGCATACAGTTTGGCGTTTTTAAAATTTGAATTAATAATATTTATATCTAAATTTACGTCACTTTTTAAAAATAAAAAATTACCATCCTCCAAACATGAATAAAAATTGTTCACTCCAAAGAAACTGGAGCTAGATGCAGAAAAATTGCCATGAACATTGATAGAGAAGTGATCATCAATATTGACTATGCAGTTATCTAAAGTAACACGACCTTGGTTCTTTCTGTTCCCATCAACTGTTAATGTTTGAACAAGAAAACTATTATGGTCTTTACCCTTATTTTCTAAAATAAGGTTATTTATATCAGCATTTAGAATAAGAGCATTAGTCAAACTTAGAGTATTTTTTATAGTTGAATTGTTTATACTTATTCCATTGGCTAAAAAAGCAATTCCGTTACCTTCATTTTCTATTTTTGAGTTAATAATTTCAAAACTGCTAGAACTGTACTTAACATCTGAGCAATATGAAATTGAACCATTTATTGTGGCATTTTCGATCTTAATTGCTGTTTTTTGAGTTTGATTATTTATTATTTGTGCGTTGAAATTTTTATTCATAACTGAATAATCCACACAAGTCAGGCAACTATCATAAAAAGTGGTTGTTTCTCTTGCGTATAGGCCAACTTTTTGGCTATTAGCCCCTTCAAAAGAAATTGAGCTATTTTTTAAATAGAAAGAATCAACATCAAGCTCTACCTCTCTATTTTTTAAGCTTTCTCTATCAAAGGTAATTTGAGACTCTTTTAAAGAAAAAATGCTGCCAACCTTTATAGGGTTAAAGGTAAGGGTTTCTTTATCATCAACCATCATATTAACAGCTGAATTTTCCAGTATTATGCTAGTTCCCTTTTTTGCTTCAAAAGTTAAATTAATATTATCTAGCGCTTTATCGTTGGTCCAAGAAGGTTTGTTCATATCTCCAATCAAGATAGAGTCAGCATTATTATCTTCAAAATTAAAATTATATATTGCTTTTATATCCTGAAAGTTTTGTAATAAAAAGAAATCAACCTCAATAATATTATTATTAAAATAAAGCTCCAAGTCGCCTTTTTTATTATTCAATATAAAATAAGAGTGTACTTTTATTACTATATCATCAATTTTCTTTTCATTAGAATAGGCAATTGGATTAAGATAGAATTGGCCATAGAAACTTTCTGTTTTTATTTTTGAAGGCTTATCAAATATGATCCTTTGATTTAGTAAGCAGAAATCTATATAGCCAACATTTATGCAGTCAAATTTTATTCTCTCAAAAAAAGAAATTCCATTTCCATCAGTTGTTTCCAAAAAAGAAATAAGTTCATCTGTCATATAGCCATAATGGAGTCTCTCCCTTTTAGCCTTATCAAAA
>ENA-OWND01001668-OWND01001668.1-metagenome-genome-assembly--contig:-NODE-1668-length-13132-cov-44.793301_pt1 | contig 13132 bp, 3 predicted proteins | sample MGYA00245342_ERZ651119 | MGnify/ENA primary metagenome ERZ651119 (study PRJEB26857, sample SAMEA4031756) | metagenome | biome: human; feature: oral; material: saliva | place: Philippines | collected 2014...
ACATCTGTCCAGTGCCTGGTATCTTATCTGTGCATTCTTATTGGTTGCCATAATCCACTATAATTTAATATTCGATGCAAAGTTATTGTGCAATAACGCAGCAATCCAGCATTGTTGAAAGTTTTTAACCAATATCATTAGACTTGTGGAAGTCAATAATATATTGGATGCCCACATGTGTGTTCACATTGAAAAGCATTAAGTTCTCATGATAATTTACGTCGTCATATTTCTTTTGACTGTCATTATAGCGTAACTTCCAACCATTAGCAATACCGCCATCGGGATAAATTGAAAGTGTAAAATCTGGACCTTTCAGATCTATCCAACGAAAATGTGGCTGTTTTTCTAACATAGTAATCTGGACATTTTTATTAACTAATTGGTCAATACATGCAGTAAGATAATCATTTCTTTCTGCAGCATCATAGAAGTTATCCATAAGTTTGTTTCCCCAGTTATTGGAATTATTGAGCCGCTTTGGGAAATAACATTTAACAGAGCCAAGCCTTACTCTAAGCACATTAGGGATAGCCTTAACCATATTTGCTAGAATCATGCAGCCTAATGGCGTGTTTAAATATTTCTCATTATAGGAAACGTCCACATTTTTCCCTTCAATAAAGGATTTTATTGCAGACCATTTTTCCTCATATTGTTTAGTCAATAGACTAAGTAAATCACTAATTTGACATGCGTCATCTTTCAGCCGAATAAGACTTGTAATATCATCCCCTTGTGAGAGAATTGTATCAAGTTCGATGTCGAACGTATTGAAAATAATGTCATGTGAGGTATAATATATATTTTCGCATTCTCCCCAATGTTCATTATAAGCAATTGAGCCTTCTAACGTGAAATATAACCGTAAAGAGCCATCCATGAGTTTTACTATCATCAATGGCTTATATGGTTGTGCTATCATGTCGGTTGTCTTAATGCCCCTTTTATAGATTGTTCCCAACAAGGCTATCTTGTTAGGGCTTACTCTTAGAGCATCTAACATCGTCTTATTAGAAACCAAATTTGTGGTGAAATGCCTGTTAAACAGTGAAGCTGATAGGGGAAATTCGTCATCTTCCCATTCATCAACGTTAGGATCAACAAAAACTGTTACAGACTCGATATTGTCATCAGAATCAAGACGGCTGATTTCAGAAACGAAGTCGCCAGTCATTGTTACTGCATCATCAAAAATAGCCTTTATTTCTTTTGGCGCAGTGCGGCTCTTTCTTTCCATCTTCAACCATTCAATAGCCTTATGGCGATCTAAATAGTTAGAATACCATTGAGTACGCCTATTTATAAGGCATTTCAGACATGCTCTTTCACAATTGCATGATTCTAGTGCTGTTAATGCATTCTCAAATATGATATTCTTATATTCAGGCAGATGCACTGAATAGCCTGAACCGCCAAGTGCAGTGTCAAAGATAAAAATGGAGTTGTAGTCCTGATTATATCCGAAAGATATTTCATCATCACGAACACCAAGGTATTTTGATAGTTCTTGTGTTATAACCGTACCCAGTGAATACAAAGTGGAGATGTCTTTAATCTCTTGCTTTTCATCATCATAAAACTTCATCTCTACTATATCAGTTGGATATTCTGCTGTTAATAGGACATGACGTCTTATATTGTCACGCTCATTTCCAACACATCTTGTATTATCTAAAAGGCTAATATGGTTTGATAAAGGATGGTCATTTGTAGGGTCTTCTGTTACCATCCTACCACAGTGGCTACAAAGTGCGAAGCCCGTTCCTGCCCCATAATTGTAGAATAGAATTTTGGACTTCTCTGACCCTTTTCTCATCAGTACCTTGGCATTATTAGTTCCTTCATTTCTCCATGGCTGCATTTCTAATAGCAAAGGCTGGGTAATGGCTGCTCCTGCATCTTCTATTTTTCTTTTGGGTGCCGATGTAAATGCAACCGTAAATCCCGCAGGCTCTATTACCTCTGTAAATGGAGATAACTTGCCATATACATCTTTTAATCCATGCATTTCATGGTGATGGCATACGGGACATTCATCTCCAACAGATGTAGGGGCTATTGTGGCAAAACCACAATGGCTACATCTTTGTAATGCAAATCTCCCAGCCTTATTATAATCCGTTTTAAGATATATTCCTTCAGACCGATATGCTAATTCATTTATAACAACTTGTCGTCCTGGGGAATACATTGAAATAGCTTGGCTGAGATGCTGAGTAATATCTCTATGGCTCCCACTGTCTTTGTACCAATCATTGTGCATTGAATAAACATCCTTCGTAAAAGGAACTAATCCTGTTGGCATTCCTGCACTTGGAATAAAGCCATTTTCTGCTAGATAACCAAGCAGAAAGCTATCCTTATAATTGCCTAATGCATTTTCTATAGCCTTTTGTTGACGTCCGCTCGCATCTTTTAACTGCATTTCATAGGCACTTAATCTATTTTCATAAATTTTCTTTATGTATTGAAGTTTGAAAAGCGCATTTACGGCAGCATCTTTTAACTCAGTTTTATTTTCAAAAACCGTACCACGAGTTAATGCTATATATGAATCATTCATCTTATTATCCATACCATTAGCTATACGATACAGATAATCTGAAAAAGCATCATATCTACTAGGGGTGTTATCAAAGAATTCTCTTAATTTCGTGGTAACATTAACACTAGTCCTAATATTCTGTTGCACAAAATCTGTAAGCAACAATGAGTTTACATGCCGCTGTACAAGTTGCTGACTTTCAAACTTTAATGTTGGCAGTTCATTATCATGGGATAACATCGACATGGGAGCATTCCATGTTGATGTACCTATAGGGGTAGGAGCACAGAATGTTACTGCCATTGACTTTGTCTCATTTCTTCTTCCTGCGCGGCCAGCTCTTTGTTGATAATTTGATGGCTTGGGCGGAACATTGTTCATCACGACTTCACCAATACCCCCTATGTCAACACCCATTTCCATCGTAGTCGAACACGAAAGTATATTAATATGCCCAGCATTGAATGCCTGCTCATATTTACTTAATGTTGAATGGTCTATTTGTGCAGAATGTTCAGCTGCCATAAATATCGGTCGATATAAGAAGATGGACTCATGTAGATTGGAAAGCAACCCTTTTTCTTCAATATTATTTAAATTGTTATTAACCCAAGCAATTATTTCCTCGTCAGAAACGTCAGTAGTCCTATCTCCTTCTGTTTTTCTGTGACAAGCAAAAGGAAAATAAGGCATTGTGATCTGGGCATCATCTTTTACTTTATAATGCGCAAAAGTAGAGTTTGCCAATATACCTGTTATACGAGGACTATATCCTTTCAAAATTGTTGTAACAGGAACATTATCTATAGGGCATACCCATGCTTGCTTTATAAGTTGAAGCCGAACCTTATTCTCGTCCATGAGATTGATGACATATCCATCATTTTCACTATCAACCTTTTCCAGCACATATTCTGTCAAGAATTTCCAAGCCTCTTTCAAAAGTTGATTGATCGTATTCTCTTGCTCTTGATTTAATTCACCAGAATAACCTAATGCAGCACAGAGTAGGAGTATTATTCGATGCTGCTTTTTTCCTTTTTCACCGACTAGTTTTACTCCTGGTATCCATTTTTTGACATCAACAACATTACCCTGTTTACTTTTATATGTCAAAGTACAATCCGAAGGGTAAACTGCGTTTGCTCTAATCTGCTGAGTGAGATAATGGCTAAGTTCTGCGGGTATGAAATAGTGCCTGCCCGCTCTAATAAAATAATCAACACAAATGACCAAGAAGTCTTGCCAGTCTTTATCCGTAAACTTATCGCCTACGCATGGTGGGACATGAGCATTTGAGATAGTAGGGTAAACTAGCCTTACCAGTCCCATATTTTCCAAGGAGTTTCCATATTTTGGAATCCAGCCAAATTGGTCTAAGAACATAGCATCGATGTAATTCCCCTTATTATTGAAATTCCTTTTGCTTAGGTTCATCAGGTGTGAGAATAATAATCTAAGCTGAGAATCTTGAAGTGTCGGGCTTCGCTTGACCTCGCCCCATCCGAACGACTTATATTTCACCACCGACGATGCTACGGCATCCTTGTACATGTTCATCAAATATCCTGGTACTTTCTCTCCTACAGATAACTTATGCTCTATATCCTTAATCATGTCTCGAACATCATCTGTAGGTTGTTTGGGTGCAGACATATTAAGGAGAGTATGATAAATAGCTGTTCTTATCCAGTTACGCTCAACATCCTGATTAATAGACATAGCAACCTTAGCAGATCCTTGACGATTATCCATGAATGACAAGTATTTGCGCCCACCGTAGGTTACTTCTGTATCATGATTATCTTTCGCTGGGTCTGTTGCGTTTAGAAGTGTAGAAGCCAGAATTCGACTCAGAAAAGACGAGCTCGCCCGTAAAGATACTCCGTTGGAAACCCCTTTCCCACAATGTGGGCAACGGTATCCACCTGACTCCCTAACAAAAGAAAAGGAATCTTCTGTTTGTTTGTCATCAACCTTTAGCCTTCCATTTTTTAAGGTAGTGAATTGTACATGTTCTGGATCCACATAGATATTATCATCGACTTTTGCTAAGACAAAACCTTCGTACACATCTGGTGTAGTACTTATGGTATCTGTTCCATAATCGTCCAGATTATCATCTTCTATATCTTGACCGAAAATATTTTGCTCCAAAGATTTGTCGATAGTCTTCATACGGATTTTCCCATAGTCATCTTTTCCTGTCACAACATTTTCTTCGCCAACAACAAGTACTTGCCCACATTGTGGACAAGTAGCTACCTCAAGCATAGGTTGCCTACAATCTTTATCAGGACAAACATTACTTTGGTAAGTTGTCATACTGCCCAATGAAGGGCGTATGGCCTTGTCACGGTTGCAGTCTGGATTAGTACAAACGTAAACACCATTAATTGACCGTATAAAGAAGTGAGCACGAGTAGGAATCATAGCCTCGCTAAGTTTATCTATAACCTTCAAGCGTTCATCTATGGTTGCTGATGGAGGCATAAAATATGTCAACTGAGACGTTGTGAGCCCATTTGATTCGTTTATTTTCCGACGCAAATGTTCTACAGTTTTCAAATTGAGACTACTATCCCCAATCATATTATTAACATCTTCTATGTCTCTATCAGCCTGTTCTTTATTTAATTCAGGAATAATTCTTTTACCATCAATTACCTCTATTGTATCAATAGGCTTTCCAGTAAGTCTATGAACAAAGGTTTTCAACTTCAACTTAATTGCTGGATCAGATGTATCACCAATTGTTGCAGATGTTACGGCGAAATTCACATCATCAACAGTTTCGCCGAACGCATCTATTATTCGCCGAATTTGAAGAGCTAATTCTGAAGCGGCAGAGCCTGAATATGAATGGGCTTCGTCAAGTAAAATCCAACGGAGTTTACCACGAGATTTTTGAATTATTGGCTGGTCCTCTTGGCGAACTAACATATAATTCAACATTGTTGGATTCGTAAACATGATTTGTGGAGGTGTACTTCTGATTTGCTGGCGGTACACCAATTCCGGTAGAGCTTTCTTTATACGCTCGTTTTCTTTGATATTTGGTTCTTTCTTCTCAAGATTATTTGTATCACCATTGTAAATGGCATAGGTGATGTTTGGATCAAGGGCTTTACACCACGCATTAATACGTTTTTGCTGGCTTTTCATCAAAGCATTTAACGGGTATATAAAGATTGCCTGAACCCCACTATCAAGTGGATTCTTAATCCGCTGCCGATATAAGTCTTGAAGAACTGGAATCATAAAGCACTCTGTCTTTCCTGAGCCAGTGCCAGTTGTAACCACAATAGTCTTGTGTTTGTTAAGCATACAATCCCAGCCCTTCGTTTGATGGAGATAAGGGCGACGCTCTGCAGGAAAGTTCTGTTCCTCACCGGTCAGACATTCGTCAGAAATTGCTTTTACGAATTTTTCGTCTAATATCTTCAACTTTGACGCATGGTCAGAAAAACTTTCAGTTGACTGCTCCCATGGAAATACCGTTTGGAAGATGGGCTCCGACATCAAAGACTCACGTTTTGTCAAGATTTCACGCAAATAAATTTGCTCCTTGCCTTTCCCTTTGAACCAAATGGACAGTAAAGTATTAACCATGATGCGGTTAGCATCCCTATAAAACTTAGAATACTCCATATCGTTATAAATTTATATATATTGAGAGTGCCTTAATTAGAATCCGTGAATACGTCTTTGTAGCATAAATACGATAAAAATTAATAACCCGTCTTAACTCTTCATTCTCATCTCCCCAGAAATTGACATCATCAATGTTCTCTGTCAGAAGTTCTGCTATCTTTACAGGACATAACATAGCAACCTTTTGCCATGGCAGCGTATCTTTAGAGAATTCCGGAAAAATATATTTGCTCAAAACAATTTTTGTTGTTGGCAGATCCTGACCTGTATCAGATACCCCATGAATACTTGCCTTATACTCACGCAAATCTGAAAGGTAAAATGTTCCTCGTGCTTTTATTTTATTCGACATAAGGAATAATGAAAACTCATTTGCTTGCCCTTGATACAATTCTGTCTTAAAAACATCTGTCATAAACTTAAAAACATCATTCCTCAGATATTTTTGCTCCAATTCACCAAGTGTGTTGATAAATTGAAGAACACCTTTCCATATCTCAGGCCGGATCCAATGCAAAGCGAACGCAAGTTCACCTGCGTATCGATTAAAATCAGAGATACTATTGTCGCTATACCCATTATAGCAAAGGCCAAGAACAAATTTGGCAATGAGTTTAGGACTTTTAGCAATACTAATGAAGCAATCAAATGTTGAAAAGACGAGATTGTTTTCAGTGACGACTTTGTAGCATTGAAACACTTCGTCCCATTTTTCACTTGATAAAGAAGCAGACTCCAATATATTCTCATATTCTTTTAGTCGGGCTCTTCTGGTGGCAATTCGTTGTGCCACGGTAAGATCTGGAACTTCTAAGTTGTAATATCGAGGAATTACTCTATCTCTGTCATTCTTGTCAGAGAACACTATGAATTGATTGGCTATGTCAGGGTCGGGAAATTCAAACTTCGTAGAATCTGTTGTTTCACGCAAAGGTAATACTTCCAAAGCGTTTGATCGTTGCCCGACAATACAAGCCAACAGTCGCCCAGAATAATTCTGTGGACGTGTAAATATTTCATCGTCAGGATTATCATCTATATCCATTACCACGCATGAGTCTGGGCATAACATTTTCGTATCCAATGAATAATGACGAACTCTAAATGATTTCTTATAACTTCCATAAGAGCCTTTTATAGTTACCATTACAAACGAACTTCGATTAAAAGCACGTCTTTCATAAAGCATAAACAATCTGTCAAGTAGATCGTTTATGTCGCTCAAAGACATGATTCCATTTGAAGGACGATGAATTTCTAATGATTTTGTATTTTCTATATCATCGCTAATGTAGCTTAGTTTGATAGTTATATCCCCAATACCTTGTGCAAAAACTTTATAATTATATAAGTTTTGGGTACAAAGCATTGCACCATTAGCAACTTCTTTTCCCTCACTATCGAGGACTGCCAATCCTTTAAAAGGTGAAGAAATTGCCAATTTTGTTGGAGAACAAGCAGGGGCAAAGATGACGAAGGTACAAACAGAAGGGAAAAAATTATTGTCTTCTGTTCGATGTAGGTGAAAAGAATTGTTCCCATTAGATGTTACATCAACTCCTTCCAAATCTAAACAAGAGATTCTGATATTGTTACTATTTTCCCATTTAATATCGGCATCGTAAAGAGTTGCCTCTGATGTAATATACTTTACATCACCCAAATAGAAGAAAGAACGGATATCTTCCTTTCCGTCAGGATATTTCACTCGAATTTGTATACTTTGAGGAATGCTCCCTTCAAGTTCTTTCAGCGGTTGCCACCCACATCTGGTGCCTCTTGTCCTATAACATTTTTCGACATTATGAGTACAATTCTCGCCATCTTCATTAAAAACGTTGATTAAAGGAACTGATGTGAGGAAATTTTCTGTGCTATTCAGACACCAAGATGCTATATTGTAACGATATTCTGCATGATAGGTAGAAAATTCATTATCATAGGTCATGATTTCTCCTTGCATATTCTGCAAACGTATCGTATCATTGAAGACGACATAGAAGTATTCTTTATCTAACAAAGTGATGCTCCTTTTTGTTTGGCCATCAATTATACTCCAGTTGTCATCAAAAATGATAATGTTATCTGTATCGGATGTACCATGTTGTACATAATCATCACCATTCTTTATGAATGTCTGTGGGGTTGAAAAGTCTGGTGCATAACAATTACTAACCGTAATTAGCCTTTCTTCTCCATTATCCAGTAATAATTTTACGGGAACAAACTGCTCTCCCAACCATTCAATGACAACACTATCTTTGCTTACGCAGGTGTATAGCGAATAATCTTCTTTATGCTCAACTCTTGCATACCGTGCCACAAATTTGCCAGAAACATGTATTTCAAATCTATAGACCGAAGATTCTATGGACAATACATCGGAACGTAAGCTATTTTGTGTATTCAAGCTGTAGAGGAGATGGGCTTTTTCATTAGATATTTTCAAGGACCAAGAAAAAGCCATTGGATTTGCTTTCCTACGATGAAAATATATATTTTGTAAACTGGTATTCAGTTTCTTAAATCGCTCTTCTTTTATATCATACGGGAGAATATCAGATTTGTCTTCGACAATAGACCTTACTACTTGCATACTTACACTATAGATACACTCATTTTGGAATGATTTCGGTAAGTACTTAACACAATCCAAGGTCTCGAAAATAGACGTGTCTTCCCAATTGGAAACACCCCGAGTTATCAATTCCCTCATGGCACACTCTAAGAAGTTTGTGTAGTTTCCCCATGAGCTTTGTATTTGCTTCATAGGTAAACCACCTTGTAGCAACAACGAATAGAAGTACATGTGACGATTAATGCCATATACCTTGCACTTCCATTCATGCATTGCTTGCTTTGCCAGCTTAAACAGTATCTCTGAATCGTCTATACCAGCAGCACGGGCAACTTTCTCTTTGCTTGGAGTCCCTCCGTTATATTCTCGACGCCACCATTCTGCGTAAAAAATAGCAGCTTCCCTGGTATAATTTTCAAGATTACCTCTAATATATGCGGCACTTAGTGTGTCTTTCAAGTCAAGATATTCTTGTTCTTGTACATGAAGTTTCCATAGAGGAAATTTAATCTTCCCTCCATTCCTTACCATGATTTGAGCAAGAGTCGTATGTTCCATGAATCCTCTAAATTTTTGATTTTCTATTTTGGCATATCTTAAAGAGCGTGCCAGATGTCTTTGAAATTATTCCTCTCCTGGCCTGGGTTCGGCTGCGATGAAGTATCCTTGCTCACTCTCGTCAAACGCCTCATATCCCTGCTTAGGCGAGTCGGGGTGAGACTTTGTGTCATCATTCATCGAGCCAGCAATCATTCCACCCATCTCCATATCGGTGATATTGATCATGGTGGCATAGAGATACATGGCCACGGTCATGTGTATGCCGGGCTTCAGGTCGCGTGGCTCGATGACTGGTGCTTGATGGGTGGTATCATTACGCTGCTGGTGTACAAATTCGTAATAGGTTTTCATCTGGTTGAGATAATCCTCTACATCGTAATGCAACTTGTTTACCCCGACAGCCTTGGCTGCGTCGAGGAACTGGACAAAGCCTCCGTCTGTACGCGACAGTTCGTTACCTTTACAGAGATAGTATATCTTCTTCATGTAGGGTTCAAAACCACTCAACAACAACTTCAGCCACTCTTCCATATCTTCGTCACGTCCTATTGTGCGATAGGCTAGGTTGAGGATACGGCGGATCGACTTGATACCATCCAACTTGGAGATGGTTGTAGCTTCCAGCACATCGAAATACCAATCTATCACCTCTGTCAATGCCCGATAGCGCATGCCGCATAGCTCGGAGAAATCACCGGCAAAAGCCTCGTTGAGCTTTTCTTTCAGCCGCTGCTCGTTGTAAGAAGGATTAAACTGTTCTTCCAAATGCTGGAGCAATGAAGCGTCAATAATCTGGCGCACATTCGGGTCAGTGGCATACCGTAGTTGGAGTTCGCTGGCATTGGCTGTGAGGATGCCGATGATGTCTGACATGTTGTCGTGTATTACCTGCATCTTGGTGTCTTCATCATTGTTGAGCAATGCATCACGCACCTCATCGTTTACCTGGAGCGAGCTGGCAGCCTGGGTGTACTGCTGCTTCACCGTGTCGGTATCCTTCCATTCTATGCCACCGAGGAAGGTGTTGAAGTCGTCCACTATCTTGTCGAGCGTCTCCATGTTAGGGTCGGGCTGCCCACCGCCTGGCTGTCCTACTGGGATAGGCTCCACCTCAGCATTCTCATTCTTCAGTCGTATCTCCTCGTCGGTTTTCTTCGTCACGCGATACTTGTCAAAGTCAACCAGCTCCAACAGTCCTTCTGCCCAGTCTTCGCGTTTCAGCTTCGGAAGTTTGCGCAGCAGGAAGTGGAAGAAGGTGTTTTTCTTTTCCCACTCTGGTACACCTTCGGGCAGCAGGGCGGCGATGAACTCATACAAACGCACAAACGACTTCATGGCTCCCTTGATCTCTGCCTGGCGGTCTTCGCCGTCTTCCTCGCCTATCTGTACGAAGCGTTCTCGGCATGTGTCGAGTATCGGATCAAGCTCTGTGCGATCGGCACCGCTCCAGTACTTCTGGTTGAAGTCCTCTACTTCTTGTTCATAGACCAGGCTCTGGTCGCAGATGTCGAGCAGGTCGCTGGCCTTGTTGATGTCGGTCTCATGGCTCAGTGATGTCTGCTTGTAATACTTCTGGAACGACTTCTCTATGTCTTCTGCCGAGTTCACGAAGTCGAGCACATAGGTATCCTTCTTCAGCGGGTGTACCCGGTTCAGGCGCGAGAGTGTCTGTACCGCCTTGATGTCGCTCAGCGTCTTATCCACATACATGGTGTGGAGCAGCTTATTGTCGTAACCTGTCTGAAACTTGTCGGCAACGATCAGGAAGCGATAGCCGTCGGTGTTGAATGTCTTTTCTATCTTCGATGAGGGAAACTGGTTGAGTTGTGCCTCGTCGTAGCTCTTGCCACCATATTCCTTCGTGCCCGAGAAGGCAATGATTGCCTTGTAGGGGCTGTTGCGCTCAGCCAGCAGTCGCTTGATGGCAAAGAAGTAATCGATGGCACGCTCTATACCATTGCATACCACCATGCACCGTGCCTCACCGCCTATCTTGTGGCACACGCTCTCGTGGAAGTGTTCCACCATGATGCGTGCCTTCTTCTTTACCGTTTCGGGACGGCTCTCCACCCATGCACGGAGCTTCTTGGCAGCCTGATCCTTGTCAAACATGGGGTTTGCCTCGGTATTCTTCAGTATCTTGTAGAAGCTGTCGTAAGTGGTGTAATTCTTCGTAACGTCAAGGATAAACCCTTCCTCTATCGCCTGTTTCATGCTGTAGAGGTGGAAGGGACGATACCCTTTCTCTCCATCAGGCTTGATGTATTCGTCGCCAAACATCTGTAACGTCTTGTTCTTTGGCGTGGCAGTGAAGGCATAGAAGTTGGCATTCTTTGCCATCAGTCGGCCTTCCACCACGTGTTCCATCAGTGTGTTGAGCCCCTCCTCATTGTCCTCCATGCTCACGCCTTTCAGTCCGTGTCCGCTGAGCACCTTGTTGAGTGCGCTTGCCATGTCGCCGCTCTGGCTGGAGTGTGCCTCGTCAATGATGACGGCAAAGCGCTTGTTCCTCAGTTCGGTGCCGATAGCCTGCAAGATGAAGGGGAACTTGCACACCGTGCTCACGATGACCTTCTTGCCCTTGTTCAGCGCCTCTTTCAGTGCTTCGCTGTCGTCGGCCCACGTCACGATGTCTTTCTTGGTGATAAACGAGCGCAGGTTATCGCGTATCTGCTTGTCGAGCACCACGCGGTCGGTAATGACCAGCACACTCTCAAAGTGGGGCGTGATACCGTCAGCCTCTTTCAGGTCTACCAGCTGCTTAGCTGTCCAGGTGATGGTGTTGCTTTTGCCCGACCCTGCGGAGTGCTGTATGAGGTAGCGGCGACCGCTCTCGCTCACACGAGTGTCGGCAAGCAGGGCACGTGTACACTCCAACTGGTGATAGCGGGGCCAGATCACGTTCTCCTTCGTCTTGCCCGTGTCCTCGTCTTTCTCTTTCACCACCTGTGCAAAGTTCTCCAGGATGTCGCTCAGGCTCGCCTTCTGCAGAATCTCTTCCCACAGATAGGCAGTCTTCAGCCCGTTGGGGTTCACGGGATTGCCAGCACCGTCATCTACTCCTTTGTTGAAAGGCAGGAACCATGATGCCTCGCCATTGAGGGCTGTACACATCATCACCTCATTGTCGTCTACGGCAAAGTGCACGGCGCATCGTTTCTTCTGCAGCAGCAGTTCTTTGGGGTCACGGTCGGTGCGATACTGGTGAATGGCATCGGCCACGGTTTGGCAGCTGAGGTCGTTCTTCAGCTCCATGGTGATGATGGGCAGACCGTTGAGCATCAGCACCATGTCGATACTCAGTTCGGGGTGCTGCTTGGAGTAGTGCAACTGGCGCACACAACAGAAGCGGTTGTTCTCGTACAACGCCTTTGCCTGCAAGTTGGCATCGAGTGGCGTGGGAAAATACAAAATAAACTTGGTGGCATTGTGCTCCACGCCCTGGCGCAGCACATTCACGATGCCACGCTGGGTAATCTGTCCCCGCAGCCGCTCGTAAAACTTACGGGTGTTCACCTCACTGTCGTAGATGCGAGCACGCTGTACCTTGTCGCGTTGGGTGCTCTCCAGAAAGGTGCGCAGCATGCCCTCGTCAATGGCGTAATCGGTATTAAAATCCTTGCTTGTGCGCTTTTCGTACCCGCTGTTCAGCAGGACACTCTCTATAATTTCTTCCATACCTTTCTCTGATGTATCTGTAGTCATTTTATTTTGCCTTTAATTGTTTACTTCCCTCACGTCAATTTTGCCTGTTACTGCATCGCTGATGATGCGCTGCTTCAGCTCCTTCA
>ENA-OWND01001672-OWND01001672.1-metagenome-genome-assembly--contig:-NODE-1672-length-13123-cov-10.930211_pt1 | contig 13123 bp, 7 predicted proteins | sample MGYA00245342_ERZ651119 | MGnify/ENA primary metagenome ERZ651119 (study PRJEB26857, sample SAMEA4031756) | metagenome | biome: human; feature: oral; material: saliva | place: Philippines | collected 2014...
ATTTGGTGATGAACAAGTTCACATCTGGCGTCGTTCATACGATGTATTGCCTCCAAACATGGATCGTGATGATGAGCACTCAGCTCACACTGACCGTCGTTACGCTTCACTTGACGACTCAGTTATCCCAGATGCTGAAAACTTGAAAGTGACTTTGGAACGTGCCCTTCCATTCTGGGAAGATAAAATCGCTCCAGCTCTTAAAGATGGTAAAAACGTATTCGTAGGAGCTCACGGTAACTCAATCCGTGCCCTTGTAAAACACATCAAAGGTTTGTCAGATGACGAAATCATGGACGTGGAAATCCCTAACTTCCCACCATTGGTATTCGAATTCGACGAAAAATTGAACGTAGTTTCTGAATACTACCTTGGAAAATAAAAAATTGTAAGTCTAGAATTGATTTCTAGGCTTTTTATGTTAGTATGGTAGTATGATAAGGAATAAAAAACAAGATTATGTATTGGCCTACAAGCGACCAGCGTCAACAACTTACAAGGGTTGGGAAGAAGAGGCCTTACCAATAGGCAATGGTTCTTTAGGGGCAAAAGTATTTGGTCTTATTGGGGCTGAGCGGATTCAATTCAATGAAAAAAGTCTCTGGTCTGGTGGTCCACTTCCTGATAGTTCAGATTATCAGGGTGGAAATCTTCAGGATCAGTATGGTTTTTTAGCTGAGATTCGGCAGGCTTTGGAAAAGAGAGATTACAATACTGCTAAGGAACTGGCTGAGCAGCACCTAGTTGGGCCCCAAACGAGTCAATATGGGACCTATCTGTCCTTTGGAGATATTTTCATTGAGTTCAGCCGGCAAGGTAAGACTTTGTCTCAGGTGACGGATTACCAGAGACAGCTGAATATCAGTAAGGCGCTTGCGACGACTTCTTATGTCTATAAGGGAACGAGATTTGAACGTGAAGCCTTTGCGAGTTTTCCAGATGATCTCTTGGTTCAAAGTTTTACTAAGGAAGGGTTGGAAACTCTAGATTTTACTATAGAACTATCCTTGACCCGTGATTTGGCTTCTGATGGAAAGTATGAGCAGGAAAAATCTGATTACAAGGAGTGCCAGCTGGATATCACTGCTTCTCATATCTTGATGAAGGGGCGGGTTAAGGATAATGATCTGCAATTTGCTAGTTATCTAGCTTGGCAAACAGATGGAGACATTAGGGTCTGGTCGGATAAGGTTCAGATATCAGGAGCCAGTTATGCCAATCTTTTCTTGGCGGCTAAGACAGATTTTGCCCAAAATCCTGCTAGTAATTATCGCAAGAAACTAGATTTAGAGCAACAGGTGAAGGACTTGGTGGAGAAAGCTAAAGAAAAGGGCTATGCCCAATTGAAATCAAGGCATATTGAGGACTACCAAGCCTTATTTCAGCGTGTTCAATTGGATTTGGGAGCTGATGTTGACGCATCCACTACAGATGATTTGTTAAAAAATTATAAGCCACAAGAAGGGCAGGCTTTGGAGGAGCTGTTCTTCCAGTATGGACGGTATTTATTGATTAGTTCTTCCAGAGATTGTCCAGATGCTCTACCAGCTAACTTGCAAGGGGTCTGGAATGCGGTCGACAATCCTCCTTGGAATTCGGACTATCACCTGAATATCAATCTGCAGATGAATTATTGGCCAGCCTATGTTACTAATCTCCTAGAGACGACCTTTCCGGTCATCAACTATGTAGATGATTTGCGTGTTTATGGTCGCATAGCGGCTGCAAGGTATGCAGGAATCGTCTCTCAGGAAGGGGAGGAGAATGGTTGGTTGGTCCATACGCAAGCGACTCCTTTTGGCTGGACGGCACCTGGTTGGGATTACTATTGGGGTTGGTCTCCAGCTGCCAATGCGTGGATGATGCAAACTGTTTATGAAGCCTATTCATTTTATAGGGATCAAGACTATCTCAGGGAGAAAATTTATCCCATGTTGAGGGAAACGGTTCGTTTTTGGAATGCCTTTTTACATAAGGATCAGCAGGCGCAGTGTTGGGTCTCTTCTCCGTCTTATTCTCCAGAACATGGGCCGATTTCGATTGGCAATACCTATGACCAATCTCTGATTTGGCAGTTATTTCATGATTTTATTCAGGCTACTCAGGAATTGGGGCTGGATGGGGATTTGTTGACTGAGGTCAAGGAGAAGTTTGACTTGCTTAATCCTCTTCAAATCACTCAATCTGGTCGAATCAGGGAGTGGTATGAGGAGGAAGAGCAATATTTTCAAAATGAAAAAGTGGAGGCCCAGCATCGGCACGCTTCCCATCTAGTGGGACTCTATCCTGGCAATCTCTTTAGCTACAAGGGACAAGAGTATCTTGAAGCGGCGCGTGCTAGCCTCAATGATCGTGGAGATGGCGGCACAGGCTGGTCTAAGGCCAATAAGATCAATCTTTGGGCGCGTCTAGGAGATGGCAATCGAGCCCATAAATTATTAGCAGAGCAGTTAAAGTCATCCACCTTGCCAAATCTTTGGTGTAGCCATCCTCCTTTTCAGATAGATGGTAATTTTGGTGCTACGAGTGGCATGGCAGAAATGTTGCTCCAGTCTCATACAGCTTATCTGGTGCCTCTAGCCGCCCTACCTGATTCATGGTCAAGAGGTTCCGTTTCAGGCTTAGTGGCACGTGGACATTTTGAAGTTAGTATACGGTGGGAGGATAAAAAACTCTTACAGATGACCATTTTATCAAGAAGTGGAGGAGATTTGCGAGTATCTTATCCAGGTATTGAAAAAAGTGTGATTGAAGTGAATCAAGAAAAAGCAAAAGTGAAATGCATAGAGAAAGATTGTATTTCGGTGGCAACAGCAGAAGGTGATCTTGTTCAATTTTATTTTTAAGAAGATGATAAAAGGCAGTAATTTGAAACTGCCTTTTAATAAGGATTTGAGAATGTAAGCAGTTTCCAACTAGTTGAAAAAGCGTTATAATGGTAGTAGGAAGTAATTTGTTTGAGAGAGGGTGGGGCTTATGGCTTATATTGAGATGAAACACTGTTACAAGCGTTATCAGGTTGGGGACACGGAGATTGTGGCCAATCGTGATGTGAATTTTGAGATTGAAAAGGGTGAATTGGTTATCATTCTAGGTGCATCTGGTGCAGGCAAGTCAACGGTTCTTAACCTTCTTGGGGGAATGGATACCAATGATGAAGGGGAAATCTGGATTGATGGTGCCAATATTGCAGACTATAGTTCCCACCAGCGCACCAATTACCGTAGAAATGATGTCGGATTTGTTTTTCAGTTCTACAATCTAGTTTCCAATCTAACTGCTAAGGAAAATGTGGAGTTGGCTTCAGAAATCGTGACAGATGCCTTGAATCCTGAGCAGGTCTTGACAGATGTAGGTCTGGCTCATCGTCTCAATAACTTTCCAGCCCAGCTTTCTGGAGGGGAGCAACAGCGAGTCTCCATTGCACGCGCGGTAGCCAAAAATCCTAAAATCCTCCTTTGTGATGAACCGACTGGAGCCTTGGATTATCAGACGGGTAAGCAGGTTTTGAAAATCCTCCAAGATATGTCTCGTCAAAAGGGAGCGACGGTAATCATCGTGACTCACAATGGAGCTTTGGCGCCCATTGCTGATCGCGTGATTCATATGCACGATGCCAGTGTCAAGGATGTGGTGATGAACCAGCATCCTCAGGATATCGACAGTTTGGAGTACTAGCATGATCAAGCGAAAAACCTATTGGAAGGACTTAATTCAGTCCTTCACAGGCTCCAAGGGACGTTTTTTATCTATCTTGACCTTGATGATGTTGGGCTCTCTAGCCCTAGTAGGTCTCAAAGTAACTAGCCCCAACATGGAGGCGACAGCTAATGCTTATTTAACAACTGCTCAAACCTTGGATTTGGCAGTTATGTCTAATTATGGTTTAGATCAAACAGATCAAGAAGAACTAGAACAGATAGAGGGCGCAGAGGTTGAGTTTGGCTATTTGACAGATGTGACTATGGAAAATGGGCAGGATGCCATTCGGCTGTACTCCAAACCAGAGCGAATTTCAACCTTTCAGCTAAGAGAGGGACGACTTCCTCAGTCAGATAAGGAAATCGCTTTGGCCACTCATTTGCAAGGCCAATACAGCGTGGGACAGGAGATTAGTTTTAAAGAAAAAGAGGAGGGTCATTCCTCTTTAAAAGACCATACTTATACCATCACTGGTTTTGTGGATTCAGCTGAAATCCTCTCCCAGCGAGATATGGGCTACGCAGGAAGTGGAAGTGGGACTCTGACAGCCTATGGGGTGATTTTACCTAGTCAGTTTGATCAGAAAGTCTACAATATAGCTCGTTTGAAATATCAAGATTTAGCAGGCTTAAATGCTTTTTCAGAAGCTTATGAAGAAAAATCCAAGCAACATCAGGAAGACCTTGAACAAGTTTTGTCAGATAATGGCAAGGCACGTCTGCAACTCTTGAAAAAAGAAGGACAAGAGTCTCTAGACAAAGGCCAAGAAACCCTTGACAAGGCTGAGACTAATTTGCAGGAAGGCAAGCGTCGTTTAGTAGCTGCTCAAGCTCGTATACAGATTCAAGAAAGTCAACTAGCCTTGCTTCCTCAAGTTCAGAGAGAGCAGGCCAGTGCTCAACTTACCCAAGCCAAGCAGGAATTGAGCAAGGAAGAGGACAAACTAAAGCAGGCTGAACAAAATCTAGCCCAAGAAAAGGAAAAATTAGAAAAACATCAGCAAGTCTTGGATGATTTGGCGGAGCCAAGGTATCAAGTCTATAATCGTCAGACCATACCAGGTGGTCAGGGCTATCTCATGTATAGCAATGCTTCAGCCAGTATTCGAGCAGTGGGCAATATCTTTCCTGTGGTGCTTTATGCCGTAGCAGCCATGGTGACCTTTACAACCATGACTCGCTTTGTGGATGAAGAGCGAACTCATGCAGGGATTTTTAAAGCCTTGGGCTATCGTAGTAAGGATATTATCGCTAAATTTCTCCTCTACGGACTGGTAGCTGGGACTGTCGGAACAGCTCTTGGTAGCATACTTGGCCATTATATGCTAGCCAGTGTGATTTCAAGTGTCATTACAAAAGGCATGGTGGTGGGAGAAACCCAGATTCAGTTCTATTGGACCTATAGCTTACTGGCTCTTGTCTTGAGTTGGTTGGCGAGTGTGTTACCAGCCTACTTGGTAGCTCGTAGGGAACTTCATGATGAAGCAGCCCAGCTTTTACTGCCTAAACCTCCTGTTAAAGGAGCTAAAATCTTACTGGAGCGCATCGGTTTTATTTGGCGCCGTCTCAGTTTTACTCATAAGGTAACAGCTCGCAATATCTTCCGTTATAAGCAGCGGATGTTGATGACGATCTTTGGTGTGGCAGGTTCAGTCGCTCTGCTCTTTGCAGGTTTGGGAATCCAATCCTCTGTAGCAGGAGTTCCGTCTAGACAGTTTCAACAAATCCAACAGTATCAGATGATTGTTTCTGAAAATCCTAGTGCGACCAATCAAGACAAGGCAGAGTTGGAAAAAGTGTTGAAAGGGCAGGATATTCAAGCCTACCAGAAAATTTATTCTAAGATGCTAGACAAGGATTTCAAAGGTAAGGATGGTCTTCAGACAATTACCCTTATGATGACAGAGAAGGAGGATTTGACTCCCTTTATTCATCTGCAAAATCATCAGCAGGAGCTGACATTAAAAGATGGCGTCGTTATTACAGCTAAACTTGCCCAGTTGGCAGGTGTCAAGGTTGGACAGACTCTAGAAATTGAAGGTAAGAAGCTAAAGGTCGCTGCCATTGCTGAGAACTACGTTGGTCACTTTATTTATATGAGTCAGGCTAGCTATGAGCAAATTTACGGACAACTACCCCAAGCCAACACTTATTTGGTCTCGTTAAGGGATACCAGTGCTACTAGTATCGAAAGGCAGGCAGGTTTACTTATGAATCAATCTGCGGTGTCAAGTGTTGTCCAGAATGCTTCAGCCATTCGACTCTTTGACTCCGTCGCTAGCTCACTCAATCAGACCATGACCATCTTGGTCATCGTATCGGTTCTGTTGGCTATTGTTATCCTCTACAATCTGACCAATATCAACGTGGCTGAGAGAATCCGTGAACTCTCCACTATCAAGGTTCTCGGCTTTCATAATAATGAAGTCACTCTCTACATTTATCGTGAGACGATTGTGCTGTCCCTTGTGGGAATCGTATTTGGTCTGGTATCTGGTTTCTATTTACACCAATTTTTGATTCAAATGATTTCTCCTGCGACTATTCTCTTTTATCCACAGGTAGGCTGGGAAGTCTATGTAATCCCAGTGGCAGCAGTAAGCATCATTTTGACCTTGCTTGGTTTCTTTGTCAATTATCATCTGAGAAAGGTTGATATGCTTGAAGCTTTGAAATCTGTAGAGTAATACTCTTCGAAAATCTCTTCAAATCACGTCAGCTATATCTACAACCTCAAAACAGTGTCTTGAGTAGCCTGAGGCTAGAGTCTTAGTTTACTCTTTGATTTTCATTGAGTATAAGGTAGTTGTTTTTAGCTGATTGAACTTTTATTTACTCGTATTCAAAAATCCTCCGTTTCAAAGAGTAGGGAACTCTTTGTAACAGAGGATTTTTTCTATAGGGCTTTAGCAGCTGCAATTGCGGCTTCGAAGTTTGGTTCAGAGTTGATATTGTCCACGTATTCAACGTAGCGAATAGTATTGTCAGTATCGAGGACAAAGACTGCGCGTGCCAATAGGTGCCACTCATTGATTAAGAGGGCATAATCACGTCCAAAGGAATGGTCGAAATAGTCTGAGAGCATGATGGCATTTTCAATGCCTTCAGCACCACACCAACGTTTTTGGGCAAATGGTAGGTCCATAGAAACAGTCAATACGACCGTATTATCCAGTCCAGCCAGTTCTTCATTAAAACGACGCGTTTGAGTTGAGCAGATGCCTGTATCGATAGAAGGCACGACACTCAAGACTTTTTTCTTGCCATCAAAATCAGCCAGAGATTTTTTAGAAAGGTCTGTTGTAGTGAGAGAAAAATCAAGTGCCTTGTCGCCGACTTGTAGTTGTTTACCTGTAAAGCTCACAGGATTTCCGAGAAAAGTTACCATAAGATACTCCAATCTTTTTTCTTCCATTTTAGCTGAAACAGTCGGAATTTTCCAATGATTTGACTGAAAATGTGTGCATAGAAAAAAACGCCAGCTCATGAGAGAATGACGTTTTTCAGAGGCTTATACTCAATGAAAATCAAAGAGCAAACTAGGAAGCTAGCCGCAGGTTGCTCAAAGCACCGCTTTGAGGTTGCAGATAAAGCTGACGTGGTTTGAAGAGATTTTCGAAGAGTATAACTTTCTTCAACAAGGTTCAACAGTCCTTCACTCCTCTCATTATAGCACTAAATTCCTTTCATTGATGTAGTTTTTGATAGCAAACAAAAAGAGTCAGCAAGCCAACTCTTTCGATCTCTATTCACTTTTTTCCATCAAGAAATCATAGATTTCTTGGACTGTTCCAAGCGCCATAATCTCCTGATCTTTAACAGTTTGTTTTAGCTTTTGATAAATCTGACTTTCAGCTATATCACGCTTTTCAGCCTCTTTATTCACCCTCATGACTCCATTTTCAATGGTCACAAAGCCAAGCTCTTCAAATATCTGAATCATTTTGACTAATAGGATTTGCTCAATCTTGAGATAGGCCGCCAAATCCTTGAGTTTATAGCGAATGTCAAACTCTGGGAACTGATAGATGGTTTTATACAATTTTGCAAACTGCTCTCTTGTGCCATAGCCCGTCAAATAGTAAGCCTTGGCTATATCATTTTTAAAGTAAAGAGCTGAAAATTCCTGCTCCTGACAGATTTTCTTAAGGAGGGATATATCCTCAGGGATATTCTTCACGACAATAGCTGAACAAGAGGTCACATCAGGTAACTCTTGCGTAAAGTCCAAAACGGCTACCCCTTCTGGCAACAGGGCATTCTTACCACGGATGTTAAAGAGCTGGACACCTTCTACACGGGCATCAACCATCATCAACTGCAAGGTGGTTTGTCCATTCCATTGGTTGACAGAGAGAGTCACCGCCAATTCCAATTGCTTGGTCTGTGAGAATTCAGTCACCCATTTCCCTTGACCAAAAGCGACCACCTCAAAACTAGCCTCACCTTTGGAAATTTTCAGCTTGAGATGAGCATTACCAGCCCCCATAACGCGAGCATTTTCAACTTGAAAATCTCGAATATAAAAGACAGGTTTTTGGTTATCCATCCCAAAAGGAGCTAGACGTTCAAAACTTTTCACCGTCTCCAAACTCAAGGCCTCTAAATCCAGTTCTTCGTCTAAAAATAGATTGTTTTTACCTTGGGCATCTGCACCTTTTTCTCGTATATATGCTTCCAAAACATCAGACAAGACTTCCAACTTATCCACTTCAAGGGTCATACCTGCAGCACCTGCGTGACCACCAAATGCGATAAACAGTTCTCGATGCGGGTCCAAGGCTTCAAAGATATCGACTGCTTCTATGCTTCGAGCACTTCCCTTGGCGCGTCCATCTTCGATATTTAGCACAATAACTGTCTGACCTAGTTCTTCCAACAAGCGTCCAGCTACAATTCCAAGAACCCCCGGATTCCAGCCTTCCTTGGCCAAAACTTGAACACTTTTATCAGGATCCACCATGCCCTTGGCTTCATCGTAAATCGACTGAACAATTTCCTTACGTTCTTCATTCTTTTGATGAATCAAAAGGGCGATTTCATGCACTTCCTCATCGTCAAATCCAGTCAACAAATCAATAGCTGGATTAGGATCATCCAAGCGCCCTAAGGCATTTAAACGAGGTGCTAACTGAAAACCGACCGTTTCTTCTGTCACATCACTACTCGAAATCCCAGCGATTTCAAACATTTCTTGCAGACCCATTCGCTGAGTATTGCGCAAGACCTCAAGACCATACTGGACCATGATACGATTTTCGTCCGTCAAGCTGACCATGTCGGCAATTGTCCCGATTGCAACCAAGTCTAGCAATTCAACCTGTACTTCTTCCAAAAGGGCACAAGCCAACTTAAAAGCGACCCCACAACCCGCCAAATGCTTGAAAGGATAGTCCGCCCCTGGATGTTCAGGATGGATAATAGCATAGGCATCTGGTAAAACCTCAGGCATAGAATGGTGGTCGGTCACAATGACGTCCACTCCCATAGACTGGGCCAAATCAATGGCTTCATGCCCGGCAACTCCATTGTCCACCGTCACAATCAAAGACACACCCTGCTGCTCGATGAAATATTTGTAGACACTGGCATTTGGACCATAACCGTCTGTAAAACGATTAGGGAGATAGACCAAACACTCTGCACCTAACTGTTCTAAACTTTCCTTGACAATGGAAGCCGAAGTCATCCCATCTGCATCATAGTCTCCATAGACAAGAATCAATTCCCCTTGCTCGATGGCCTGGCGAATCCGCTTCACTGCCTTATCCATATCATGTAATAGATAGGGATCATGCAAATTTTCTAAAGAAGGCTCTAAAAAACATTCCAAGCTTGCTTCATCTTGAATTCCTCGTTCAAATAATAAACGAGCCGCTTCGGCACCTAAACCAGATTTCTTAGCAATCTGGGTAAAGTCTGCATCCTCCACTTGCGGAGTAAATTGCCATTCGTAGGTAGGAATTATCACAAAATTATCCACTCTTTCTTACCATTCTATCGTTTTATTATAACATGCTTTTTAGTTTTTCTCTTGATATTCTGTCTGTATCCATAATCGACTACATCATAACTTATAATTATGAAACACCAACCCTATCAGAAGTTCTAAAAAACACCTCAACTACTAGACCTTCATCTAATAAATCAAGATGTTTTTTTATTTCTCGCATTTATTTACTTATTCTGGCTTCTGCGTCGGCTACCACTTGCTCCAAACTCGTTTGACTAAGTTCTGCTTCCATAGTTTGCTGAATTTTGTCCAATTTTTGGTCCAAAACTTGATGAATATGCGCCCCAACTGGACAATTTGGATTTGGATTTTCATGGAAACTAAAGAGTTGTCCCGTCTTTCCAAGACATTCGACAGCTCGATAAATATCTAGAAGGCTAATATCTTTGAGATTTTTGATAATCTCTGCTCCTCCAGTTCCACGCGCAACGGTAATGAGTTCTGCTTTTTTCAACTGAGATAAGGTTTTACGGATAATGACTGGATTGACTCCCACACTCTCTGCTAGAAAATCACTAGTTACCTTAGTGTCCTTTCCCTTTAGCGCAATAACCATCAACATATGAGTCGCAATGGTAAATCGACTTGGAATTTGCATATTATCCTCCTTTAAACCATACAATTATCTCATCTTTCTATTATATCCCTTAGAGTTGTAATGTCAAGAGTTACCACGGAGCCAGGCATCTAATTCCTCATCATGGCCTTGTTGTTGAGCAATTTCCTGCAGCAAGTCTTGATTATGGGTATGATGAATCCCATTGACTAAACTTTCATAATATACTTGATAGTAGGGCAATTGCAAGTCTCGAGCCAGCTGCAATTCTCCCTCCACATCATAATCGACACGGCGAAAGTCTACATCCTTCAATCCTTTTTCATCAAATTCTAAAATCAGATATTGGGCCCTCAAGTCTTTTCGTAAATTTTCTGCTAAAAAGAAGGGTTGTCCGATTGAACCTGGATTCAAGATAAGTTCCCCACCGCTACCATATCGAAGAAACTGCTGGTGAATGTGCCCATAAATTGCAATATCGCAAGCAGGATTAGTCACTAAACGATCAAAATCCTCTTGTTTTCCGAGATGAATTAGTTCTCTTCCCCAGTTTTTATCAGGTAAGTGATGAGTAATTCCTACTTTCAATTCACCGATGTGACGGTGAACCTGCAAGGGATACTCTTGCAGAGCTTCAATCTCTTCTGGAGTCACTTCCTCCAAGATATACTGGCATTGGCGCAGAAGATAGCGATGACTCGGTCTTGTCTCGTCTAGTTTTCGATGAAGGGCTCTCCAAAGACTATCTTCCCAGTTCCCTAAGACTCGTACAGTAATCGGCAGAGTCGCCAAAAGATCTAGAATATTTTTCCGACCGGTACCAGGCATGAGGATATCTCCCAAAAGCCAATATTCATCCACCCTCGCCTGCTTAGCATCTTCTATTACTGCTTCTAGAGCTGTCGTATTCCCGTGAATATCCGAAATCACTGCAATTTTTGTCATCATTTCTCCTTTTGAGCAATCTTCTCATTTCATTATACCAAACACACTTATAAATTCAATGTATACTCGTATCCCTATCATTTTTTACTTTACTTTTTTAGGGAAAAGATTTACAATGAAGGTGAAAAATGTACAGGAGGTTCTATTATGTCACAACGTTATGAAAATATTATGGTTGCCGTTGATGGATCTAAAGGAGCGGATTTAGCCTTTGTCAAAGGAGTCCACTCAGCACTTCGGAATCACGCAAAACTGATTATAGCTCATGTAGTCGATACTCGTGCCCTTCAAAGCGTATCAACTTTTGATGCTGATGTTTATGAAGAATTACAACAAGAAGCCAAAGATTTGATGGCTGGATACGAAGAGCGGGCAAAAGCAGCTGGTGTGACAGATGTCAAAACGGTCATCGAGATGGGAAATCCTAAAACTCTTTTGGCTAAAACAATCCCAGATCAAGAACATGTTGATTTGATATTAGTTGGAGCAACAGGACTTAACGCCTTCGAACGTTTGCTTGTAGGATCTTCATCAGAATATATCCTACGTCATACAAGCGTTGACCTTCTTGTCGTTCGAGACGAGAATAAAACTTTATAATTACATTTAAAAAGGAGCGAATGTGCTCCTTTTTATTTTTTATTTTCTCTTTCCTTATGACGTTCATAGGCCTTGATTTGGCGCTCTATCTCCTTTTTAATAGCAGGTTCTGGAGCGTATTTTTCTTTCCAGTTATCTGGTTTCAAAATCTTGTGAGTCACCGGATCAAAATGGGCCTTGCCATCTGGGAAGATTTTCCCCATATTGGCTTGATGAACAATTTCAAAAATTCTCTCTGGGTCTACCCCCATCAAAACAAAGCTTCCATAAGTAAAGTAAAGTGTATCAATCAATGCATCTGCCTGACCAACCAGAGTAACTTCTGCTGGTGTTGATTTTTTCACTTTTTCAGCAGCTTTATCGAGTGCCTGGTGTAAATTCTGTACACCCTGTTGGAATTCCTCTTCAGAATTACTTGCAGCACGAACAAACTCAACTAACTCTTCAATCTTAAAGCCAGCACGATGGGTTGCCCCTTCTAAATCCCAAGCGATAGGTTCTTCTTGAGTTCGCTCATCCATCATACGATGGAAGGTTTTAACCTTGTTGAAATGATAGTCACGGCTAACAAAGACTTTTTCAGAAGCTAAAACGCCGAAATATTCTAATGCCTTATGAATACCGTCATCTTGGTTACTGGTAGTGATATGTTTGGCAACTTCTTTGACACTACTACTTCCATTTCCCATAGCGACAGACATCCCAACTCCAGCCAACATTTCTAAGTCATTATCGGAGTCTCCAAAGGCCATGACTTGATTGAGATCAAAGCCATACTCTTTTCCGACACGACGGATACCCTCTAACTTAGAGTTTCCTTGATTGATAATATCAGCGGCAAAAGGGTTGCTTCTTGTAAACTTGAGCTGGCTTAATTGTTCCGCAGCATGGTTTGTTTCCTCAGGTGTCATTAACATAAGCACCTGATAGACTGGTTGGTTGATTAAATCCAACAAATCATCTTCCTTCTGTGGAAGTGCCTTGCTGACCATACGATTAAAGGAATGACTAACAGTACGTGTCAAAAATTTAGGAACGAAATGACTAACTAATTGTGAGAGAGGACTGAGTCCAAAGGACATAATCCGAGAGCCGACAACATCTTGTCTAGTCCCCATGGCAATCTCTTTTCGATTTTCCTTGGCATAAGTGATGATCTGTCTGAGACTACTCTTATCAATAGGGTTAGCAAAAAGAACACGGTCTTTGTTAAAGATATATTGGCCATTGTAGGTCACTGCAAAATCTAGGTTTAAGTCGTCCATCAAATCCTTAACAAAAAAAGGTCCTCGCCCTGTTGCTACTCCA